>JAEEGL011809090.1_pt1 | contig 15947 bp, 13 predicted proteins | sample 9134231 | NCBI WGS metagenome assembly JAEEGL01 (sample SAMN16246548, study PRJNA631951) | gut metagenome | biome: gut microbiome; feature: rumen; material: fiber-attached | host: Bos | place: Iran: Karaj | collected 2018-10 | reverse complement strand
TTTGTTCGGACTTGATTACGATTCACGCTTCATGATGGGATCAGACATTCTGGCTCCTGAAGAAAACATCGCCATCATCAATACACTGCACGGTGCCGGCGGTTCATGGAACTGGCGCACCAGAGAAGGCATTTATTACAGCAAGAAAGGAGTCTTTGAAAAAGACCCGAACAGCACTTTGGCTGATGATGAAATTGATGCCTATGTAGCCCGTATCAACAGCAAGGTTGCAGGAATCCGTAAGTATACGCCAATGGTTCTTGACTACGATTACTACAAATATGTCTTTAACAAGGATGGAACTGCTAAATACCCTATCGGCAACTGATATGAGACAGGATTTTAATTATCATACTCACACTGCAAGATGCGGACATGCCGTGGGAAAAGATGAAGAATATATTCTGGCAGCAATCGATGCCGGCTTCAAAGTACTAGGAATGTCTGATCACAGGCCTTACCGAACAATACCTCGTAGGGGTGAGAGGATGGACTGGTCTCAGCTTGATGATTACCTGTCATCAATGAGACATCTAAAACAAAAGTATGCGGACAAAATCAGTATCCGCATCGGATTTGAAACGGAATACTATCCCGAACAGCTTAGCGACATAAAAGAAATGATGAAGGATGTCGAGTACATGATACTTGGCCAGCATTACGACAGCCAGTACGGCAATGACTACTGTTTCAAAGTGTCCGATGAACAGATTCTTCTGTATGCTGATCAGGTGTGCGAGGCCATGGAGACCGGCCTGTTCCTTTATGTTGCACATCCCGATTACTTCATGTACGGGCAGGATGATTTCAGCCCGGTCTGCGCAATTGCGGCAGACAGGATTGCCAGGAAAGCTGTTGAAACGGATACTCCTCTGGAAGTAAACATCAACGGCATCAACAAAGGGCTGCATAGATACGGTAAAACGATGCAATACCCCTATCCATTCAGACAATTCTGGGAAATCATGAGCAGATATCCCATAAAGTGCGTATATGGGTTTGACAGTCATGATCCAAGACATCTCAAGGAAACATTCATGTATGAAAAAACAGACCTCATACTTGAAGGTCTGCCTCTGAATTTCATTAAACTATACTTCTGAGAAACCGCAAGGTTTCTTTTCTTTATTCAATATCTGTAACTTTATAATCTCTGTCTTCAACAGCCTGTGTCAAAACAGCATTATCAACATCGTGGGCCAGTTCCACAACGGCAATGCCTTTTTCATGTGAAACTTCCAGTACCGTAACACCATCGATCTTCTCGAGTCCTTTTTTTACTGATGCTTCGCAGTGCTGACACATCATTCCTTCTATATGCAGAGTTCTGTTCATGTTCTTTACCTCTTCTTTCTCAATTATCTTGGTTTCTGTTTTTCTGTCCCTTGATGGGTCATATAAATCATACAGGTTGATTCTCAGTGCATTCATGCAGACTGTGAAACTGGACAGGCTCATGGCAGCTGCGCCTAGCATCGGGCTCATTTCAAATTTCCATCCAAACAGTACCTGATACAGTCCAATGGCCAGCGGAATGCAGATGACGTTGTAGAAGAATGCCCAGAACAGATTTTCCTTAATGTTGATCAAGGTATATCTGGACAGTCTTACGGCTGCTGCAACATCTCTTAATGATGATTTCATCAGCACTACATCGGCCGCATCAATGGCTACATCAGTTCCGGCTCCTATTGCGATACCGATATCCGCTCTTGTTAAAGCCGGTGCATCGTTTATGCCGTCTCCAACCATGGCAACTTTATATCCCTTATTCTGGAAACGGCGTACTTCCGCTTCCTTGCCTGATGGCAGAACGCCCGCAATTACTTCATCAACTTCAGCCAGCCTGCCAATCTCACGGGCAGTGTTTTCATTGTCCCCTGTCAGCATTACGACTCTGATGCCCATGTTCTTAAGCTGTCTTATTGCTTCAGGTGAATCATCCTTGATGGCATCAGATACGGCAATCACGCCCAATACTCTGTCACCTTTTACAAATAGTAACGGTGTTTTACCTTCCTTAGAGTATTTTTCGCATTTATCTATGTATTTGGTTTCAACGTCAAACTGCGAACAGATGAACTTCTGTGATCCGGCAGTAACCGGTTCGCCATTAATATAGCCCTTAAGTCCGTTGCCCGGAAGTGCTTCAAAACCTGTGACATCTCTAAGTTTAACATTCAGCTTTTTGCCATAATCATTTATGGCTGTAGCCAGCGGATGTTCTGAATACTGTTCTATGCTGCAGGCAATAGTCAGAAGATCATCTTCTCCAAACACCTCATTTACGGCAGGAACTCCTGAAGTAATTGTTCCGGTTTTGTCAAGCAGTATGGCAGTGACCTTACCTGTCTCTTCCAGAGATACGGCGGTCTTAAACAGTATTCCGTTTCGGGCAGCTACACCGTTGCCAACCATAATCGCAACAGGCGTGGCAAGTCCAAGAGCGCATGGACAGGATATAACCAGCACAGCAATGGCTCTGCTGATGGCAAACGGGAAATCACGTCCAGCCAGCAGCCATCCTATTAATGTGATAACAGATATGATAAGCACACCTGGTACAAAGTATCCTGAAATGGTATCGGCAATTCTGGCGATCGGTGCCTTGGTAGCAGCTGCTTCAGCAATCATCTTTATGATCTGGGAAAGCGTGGTATCTTCCCCTACTCTTGTTGCTCTGGCTTTTATAACGCCGTTCTGGTTGATCGTAGCGGCTGAAACAACATCACCGATTTCTTTATCAACCGGTATGGATTCGCCCGTCAGCATGGCTTCATTTACACTGGAGAAGCCTTCGGTTATCACACCGTCAACGGGGATGCTCTCACCCGGTCTGACAATGTAAATATCGCCCTGTCTTACTTCTTCAACAGGAACGGTGGTTTCAATATCATCTCTTATTATTGTTGCTGTCTGAGGAGCAAGATTCATCAGTTCTTTTATCGCATTGGTTGTTTTGCCCTTGCTGCGCGCTTCCAGCATCTTTCCTATGGTGATAAGAGTAACGATCATGGCAGCAGATTCAAAATACAGATTATGTGAGTACTTATCTACGGTGCTCATGTCTCCATTGCCCATCGCAATGATCATCAGATACAGTTCAACGAGGCTGTAGCCAAATGAGGCAGCAGCTCCCATGGCAACCAGTGTATCCATATTGGGCGATCCGTGTAGCAGACTGCTGAATCCGGACGTAAAAAATTTCTTATTGATAAACAGAACGATTATGCATATGAGCATCTGGGTCAGTGCCAGAGTTACATGATTGTCAGCGAGAAATGACGGAAGCGGGAACTTGAACATCATATGTCCCATGGACATGTACATTAAAACCAGTAAAAAGCCAAGAGAAAGCAGAAGTCTTCTCTTAAGCAAAGGTGTTTCATGATCTTCCAAAGCTTCTTTTAAACTGTCCGTCTTACGCTGACGGTTATCTTCATTCATCATGCTGGCGCCATATCCGGCTGCTTCAACAGCCTTTATGATGTCATCAGCAGTTGCGTTTCCTTCTACACCCATGGTGTTTGTAAGAAGTGAAACTGCACAGGAGGTCACCCCCGGTACCTGTGAAACAGCTTTTTCGACTCTGTTCTGACAAGCTGCACAGCTCATTCCCGTAACTCTGTACTGTTCCATAACTATACCCCCTTTTGCATTAATAATATATAATCATAAAACCGTTTTCGCAAATGGTTTACCCACAATTACCATAATAAAAATGCTGAAACCAGCATCTTTATTCTTGTCTTATCTGAACAGTTTCATGATATCCAGAACCGTTACCAGTATAAATAAACCAAATACCAGTCCCATTCCTATCATGTTAATGATGTTCTCTGCTTTTTCATTCAATCTGTGGCCAAGTATTATCTCGATTAAGGTAATTACTATCTTGCCACCGTCAAAAATGGAGATTGGAATAAGATTCATCAGACCAACACTTACGGACAGAGATCCCATCAATGAAAGCACCGATGTAAATCCATATGATGCAGCCTCTTCAGTATATCTATAGATGGAAATCGTACCACCCAGATTATCCAGGCTTGCACGGCCGGTAAACAGGCCGATAATAGAAGTAAATGTTAGTTTAATAACGTTCCAGCAGTATTTAATTCCCTCAGGTATAGCGGTAAAGAAAGTCAGCTTTTTCTGAATCAGATCGCCACTGGTTATGCCGATGATGTACTGATTATTCTCTTCGCTTAACCTTGGAGTTACTCTAAACGACAATTCATTGCCGTCTCTCATAACATAAACCGTAACAGTATCTTTGTTAGACGAGTTGGAAATAATAACGTCGTAGAATGTTTCCGGTATAGTAACCGTCCCATCCTTGTATTCAAGCTTTGTGATAAGATCCCCTGCCAAAAGTCCTGCTTCCTCAGCTGGAGAACCCGGCATAACAGAAGCAATGTTCGGGGCCGGATATTCATTTATAAATCCTGTTATCTGGAATATGGAGACAAACACTACCATTGCCAGCATCAGATTAAATACAGGTCCGGCTAAAAGAACAATGATGCGCTTCCATGGACTAATTCCATAGAAAGTTCTGTCTTTTGGTACTGTAAGTATCTTTGTAGGATTTCCTTCGGCATCCTGTTCCAGAACCGTTTCTTCATTTTCAACAAGTCCGTTAAATCCGCCCAGCGGAATGGCTCTTAACGAATACAATGTCTCTTTGCCCTGTTTAGACCACAGCTTTGGTCCAAAACCCAGTGCAAACTCATTTACGTAGACACCGAAAAGCTTGGCCAGCAGCATATGACCGAATTCATGTATGAATATAATGATGCCAAGCATCAGTATAAAATAAACAATTGTCATGCCTTGCCTCCCAAACTCTTTCTGACGAAGTTCTGAGCCCATCTGTCGCTCTCTATGATCTGTTCAAGTGTTGGCTCAGGTATAAACTCAGCAGCCTCTACAGCCCTGAAAATCAGTCTCTCAATATCCAGGAACTTGCACTTGCCCATGATGAACATTTCTACGGCTTTCTCGTTAGCTCCGTTAAGTACGGCCGGCATGTTGCCTCCCTTTTTACCACAGCTGTAAGCCAACTTCATCAGCGGGAATCTTTCATAGTCCAGTTTTTCAAAATGCAGCGAACCGAGTTTTTCGAGATCAAGTGCTTCTGATCTGTTAGGCAGTCTGTCCGGGTATGTCAGTGAGTACTGAATCGGAATGCGCATGTCTGACACGCCCATCTGCGCCAGCAATGAATGGTCATTATATTCAACAAACGAATGTACGACACTCTCCCAATGCATGATGGTCTCGATTTTCTCATAAGGTATATCAAACAGAACATGAGCTTCTATCACTTCAAACCCCTTATTCATCATTGTTGCCGAGTCAATGGTGATTTTTGGGCTCATCTTCCAGCTTGGATGCTTGAGAGCCTCTTCAAGCGTTACATACTCCAGGTCCTTGCGTGAATAACGGCGGAAACTGCCGCCGCTGGCAGTGATGATGATCCTTCTGACATCTTTCTTATCATTGCCCTGAAGACACTGGAAGATAGCTGAATGCTCAGAATCAATCGGGATGATCTTTACGTTATGCTTACGGGCAGCTTCCATGATGATCTGCCCTGCTCCTACCAGGCTTTCCTTGTTGGCAATTGCAATATTGTTGCCTGCTTCAATGGCTTTTAAGGTCGGGAATGCTCCGACAAAACCCTGAAGGGCATTTATTACAAGGTTGCACTTGATGGCAGCGATCTTCTGCAGTCCTTCATCACCATAGAAAAACTGAGTATCAGGATACTGTGCACTGATCCTCTCGTAGTCATCATAATGTTTTAAACACGCATACTGCAGGGTATGCGTTTCCAGATATTCCTCCAGAACACCGGCTCTGTCACCTACGGACATGCCGACGATCTCGAATTCATTTTCATGCTGTTCCAGAGTATCCAGAACCTGAGTGCCTATGTTTCCGGAAGCACCCAAAATGATCAGTTTCTTTTTCATAGCAGTATAAGCATCAGAGCATACAGCCACATGCTGTTAAAGGAAATGCTGTCGATGCGGTCGAGTACACCTCCATGTCCCGGGAATATGTTGCCGAAGTCCTTGACTCCGTAGAATCTTTTGATAGCTGAGAAAGCCAAGTCACCGGTCTGTCCGATGATGCACATCGTCACAGCGGCTATCAGTCTGAAAGCAACGGGCAGCTGCTTCAGGAACAGACATGAGAAGCCAAAGCTGATGACTGCTCCCATGATGAAACCGCCTATGGCTCCTTCTATGGTCTTCTTTGGTGAAATGCGTTCATTAAGCTTGTGCTTGCCGAATGCCATGCCGCAAAACAGGGCAAACATGTCTGTAAAGCAGGTAGCAAACAACATGAAGAACACCAGCATGTTGCTGATACTGTACATGCGTGTAATGGCAGCCAGTGTCAAAGCAATAATGTGATAAAAAGAATAAATGACTCCAATGTCTGACATTTTCACGTGTTCATCCCAGACAACGAAATTAAACAGCACAATGAGAGCCACTATGCTGGCAATTGTCAGTAATACCGGTGAATACATGCCGCAGGCACTTATTCCAATACCCATCGCAATAGCCAATACGGTATACGCCATTGGCCATTCCCTGTTAACGAGCTTGACTATCTCATAAGTACCAACGCCCGCGAATAGAATTCCGAGTATTGTAAACGCAATACCGCCGAAATAAATGATCGGAGCAATAATTGCGACTAATATTAAGGCTGTGATTACTCTGGTTTTCATTTCAAACCTCCAAATCTTCTCTGTCTGGATGAGAAACTGGTAATGGCTTCTTCAAAATCTTCCGGTGTGAACTCCGGCCAGTACTTATCAACAAAATACATTTCCGCATATGAAACCTGCCATAGCAGGAAGTTTGATATGCGGTAATCAAGGCTGGTTCTTATAAGAAGATCCAATGGCGGATATTTGCCGGTAGCCATGTATTTTTCAAATGTATCTTCTGATACCGGATAATCTGCTTTACCGTCCTTGTAATCCTGAGCGTATCTGTTTACGGCTTCCACGATTTCTGCCCTGCCACCATAGTTAATGGCAAACACAAGAGTCATGTTGCGGTTGTCTGCCGTTTTATCTATGGCTTCCTGCAGGACCTTTCTGGTTTTTTCAGGCAATCCGTACAGATCGCCGATGGCATCGATCTTGATGCCTTTTTCCATTAATTCAGCGAGAAACTTTGTTATGAAAACAGCTGGCAGGCTCATCAGATAGCTTACTTCCTCTTCAGGACGTTTCCAGTTCTCCGTAGAAAAGGCGTAAAGGGTCAGTACCTCTACTCCTAAGTCATTTGCTTTGATGGCGATGTTTCTGACATTTTCTGTGCCCTGATAATGGCCGTAGGTACGCGGTTTCTTCTGCTTTGCAGCCCAGCGTCCGTTGCCGTCCATTATAATGGCTACATGTTTTGGAACGTATGTCATACTAGATCGTCATTATCTCTTTGTTCTTCTGAACAGCTATTCTGTCAATTTCCTTAATTGACTCGTCAGTAGCCTTCTGGATCTTTTCCAGCAGGTCTTTCTGCAGGTCTTCAGGAATGCTCTTGTCTTTCTTAACGTCGTCATTGACATCTCTTCTGACGTTTCTGACGGCAATCTTGCACTCTTCAGCCATTTTCTGAACCTTGAGAGTGTATTCTTTTCTTCTTTCTTCTGTCAGAGGCGGCACTACGATTCTTAACTGTGTGCCTTCATTCTGCGGTGTAAGACCGATGTTGGCTGCAAAAATAGCCTTCTCGATATCCTTTACGATGTGCATTTCATAAGGCTTGATAAGAAGCTGCTTGCCCTCTATAACGCCGATTGAGGAAATCTGATTGATAGGTGTAGGCATTCCGTAATAGTCGATTTCGATGCCCGAAACCAGATTCGGGTTAGCTCCGGAAGTTCTGATCTGACCCAAAGCTTTGCTGAAAGTGGTAATGGCCTCATTCATTCTTTCCTTGGCCATCTCAAGTGTGAGTTCAAGTTCATCCATTAATACTACCTCCCTGTAATCTCCGTTCCAATCTTTTCACCGGCACAGACACGGGAAATATTGGATATATCGTTCATATTGAATATATAGCCTTTGACATTGTTCTCGGCACATAAGCCTGCTGCTGTCGCGTCTATGACTCCGAGATTCTTTTCCAGAATCTCACTAAAGGTAATGGTTTCGTATTTCTTGGCATCAGGGTTTTTACGCGGGTCCGAATCATAAACACCGTCTACCCCGTTTTTAGCCATGAGAATTACTTCTGCATTGATTTCGCAGGCTCTTAATGCAGCTGCACTGTCTGTTGAGAAATACGGGTTGCCTGTTCCGCCGCCGAAGATGACGATCTCACCGTTTTCAAGATGTTCAACGGCCTTTCTGGCATCTGCGACATCACATACACGCGGTACCTCAACAGCGCACTGCAGGTATGCCTTGACACCGTGAGCCTCAAAAGCGCCCTGTAATGCCAGTGCATTTATCAGAGTTCCCAGCATGCCCATCTTATCGGCATTTACTCTTGGCAGACCCAGCTGATCGGCAAACTTGCCTCTGATGACATTACCGCCGCCGCAGACGATACCTACCTGTACGCCCATAGCCTGCAGTTCCTTCATTTCTTCAGCAAGTTCAGCCAGCAATTCCGCATTGAAAGCTGATTCTTTACCGGCCATTGCTTCGCCGCTGATCTTTAACAGAATTCTCTTGTACATAACTATCACCTAACCTTTTTTATAGTATAACTATTTGATTTGTATTTGCAATATTACTGCATATCCTGCGTGTATTCGCTCTTCATAAGCACTTCACGCGGTTTTGAACCGTTTGCCGGACCGATGACTCCTTCCTTCTCAAGGAAATCCATGATGCGGGCAGCTCTGTTATAGCCTATTCCAAAGTATCTCTGAATGGAAGAAGTTGAAGCCTTGCGGGTTTCAATAACCATCTGCTTGACTCTGTCATACAGAGGATCGGCACTTACACCGTTAACATAACCGTCTTCATCATCCAGTTCGCTGACGACAAAGGCATCATCATATATGGCAGGACCGTTGGTCGCCACAAAATCAGTTATCGCTCTGATCTCTTCATCGCTTACGTAAACGCCCTGTACACGTTTCGGATTGGAATCTCCGATCGGTATAAAGAGCATGTCTCCGTAACCAAGCAGGCTTTCAGCACCGGTCTGGTCAAGAATGATACGTGAGTCTATGGCACTTGATACGGCAAATGCGATACGGCTTGGAATATTGGTCTTGATGGTACCGGTTATTACATCGGTGCTTGGCCTCTGGGTAGCTACTATCAGGTGGATACCACTGGCTCTGGCAAGCTGAGTAATACGCTGAATATTCGTTTCAACATCGGCTTTATACTGAACCATCAGGTCAGCAAGCTCATCGATGATGACAACGATATAGTACATTGACTTCAGATTTGATTCCGGCTTTTTGGCCTTGGCGTTGTATTCGGTAATGTTTCTGACACCGGCCTTGCGGAAGGTCTCATAACGGTTTTCCATGATGCTTACGATCGTGGCCAGAGCCTTGCTGGCTTCGGAAGCTTCTGAAATAACAGGGCCAATCAGGTTTGGTATGTTGTAATAAGGAGTAAACTCAACTTTCTTAGGATCGATCAGCAGCATCTTAACCTCACTTGGAGTCGTTCTTAACAGTAATGTAGTGATGATACTGTTGATGCAAACTGACTTGCCTGAACCCGTTGAACCGGCTATGAGCATATGTGGCATCTTGTCGATTTCCGCATATACGCATTCTCCGGAAAGGTCCTTACCCAAAGCCATTAGTAACGGCTTGTTTTCATACTTGGCAGGAATGTGTTCCAGAAGTTCACGCAGTCTGACATTTGAACGTTCCACATTAGGTATCTCAATGCCTACAACACTCTTGCCCGGTACAGGGGCTTCTATTCTGACGTCTGTTACCGCAAGAGCCATCTTAATGTCCTCCTGCAGTGCAGTGATCTTGCTGACTTTGATGCCGCTCTGAGGCTTTACCTCAAACTTGGTAACACTAGGTCCGATATGAATGTCTTCGAGAGTACTTGGAATGCCGAAGGTATCAAGTATGCCTATCAGCATTTCACCCTTTGAGCGGGCATTGTTCTTGTTGGAACTGCTGTTGCTGGCACCGGTTGTCTTTTCAAGAACAGCGGAAATGCGCGGCTTCTTATAGTTCTTGTCATCCGCAAAACCTACTGACTCAACCTTCACGGGTTCAACAGGTGCTTGAGCTTTCGCTTCATTTACAACAGGCTGTGGAGCTGTATTGAAAGCCGGCATTTTCTTAGTAGCTTCTTCAGGATCTTTATCATCCGGAATGGCATCCAACAGACTGTCAATGTTTTTCTGTTCAGTTTTCTTTTCAACTTTCAGAGTCTCTGCCAGCTTCTTTTCCTTTTCTTTCTTCTTCCTGTCGCTTCTTTCTCTGGCATCTCTCTGCATATTGGCCAGAGTCTTCTTATAGTCTTCAAACTTGCTGAAATCGACAAGCAGAATCAGAGCAGCTATGATGGCAACTACGCCTACGATAATGGCGCCTACATAGGAAACCAGTGCGCTTACTGCTGAATAAAGAAGATTGCCGATTGCTCCGCCGTATGCCTTGGCATCTGCCTCAAAAATAGCTTTGGAATTGTTAAAGAATGAATACAGTGCAAACTTACCTGTCAGTTTTCCTTCCGGAATGGCCTTGAAGAACAGCACTGTTATCAGAATGATGGCCACGGCAGCAACATGACGGTTGCTTGGTGAAGGTATTCTCTTGGCAAATACCAGATATACTCCTACACAGATAAAGATGAAGTAATACAGCGGGAACCAGTCGCCCAGTAAATAACGGGAACATCTGTAGAAAAAGTCTCCCAGAAATCCTGTTGTATCGTGCAGAAGGACGATTGTGCAGAAAGTTACTATAATGCCACCGTAAATGAGTATCAGTTTTTCTCTTGTTGCATTAGTAGTTCTTCTAACTTTTTTCTTGGCCATTTACTTCCTCCTTTCTATGCATTTATTTCAATAATTGCCGGCAAAATCATCGGTCTCTTTCCGGTTTCACGCAGTACATAACGGCTGACCTGTTCTCTCAGTTCGGCTCTTACTGCCATGTTTTCGTATGTTTTGGTGGCAACTTTTTCCGCAATAAGATCCGTTACCATCCTGCTGATGTTCTTTATGACGTATTCGGAGTCCTTAACGTAGATGACACCACGTGACTGAATGTCAGGGCCTGCGATAACTTCCTTGGTGAGGTAGCTTATAGCAACTCCAATGATGATTACGCCATCTGTAGACAGCGTTTCACGGTCTTTTACGACAAAACTCTTAAGGCTCTTATCCGATTCATTGCCTACCAGTACGTCTTCAACATCTATGAAGTTGGAACATGATACCAGCTTGCCGTCTTTAAGATACGCCACCTGCCCGTTATCCAGGATGATGACTCTGTCAGGTGTGAATCCAACAGCCAGAGCCAGGTTGCCTGCGGCGACAAAGTTTTGATATTCGCCCATGACAGGAATGAAATACTGCGGTTTGAGAAGATACATCAGCATCTTCATGTCCTCAGCGCTTGGGTGCATGGACAATACCTTTTTGGAATCGAGTTTATGAACGTGTACGTTTTCCTTGTACAGTTCGTTTTCCATGGCACTGGCCTTCTTCTCTGTTCCGGAAACGACCGGTGAACAGATTATAACCGTATCGGATTCTCTCAGTTCGATGTGATCATCTTCTCCGGTAGCGATTCTGTTAATGACATCGAAGATACGCCCTCCTCTTTCAGATACCAGGACAACAATGTCTTCAATGGAATTGTTGAAACGATCCTTTGTTACTTCAATGCCGCGCGGGATGGAATAATAACCGAGTTCATCAAGGAATCCGATCCTCTTGCGCAGTTCATCGTCATAGAAGTAGATCATTTTCTTGTATTCACGGGCTAAGGCTATGATTTCCTTGATGCGGAAGTAGTTCTGTTCATATACGGTGACGATAATACGTCCTTCAGCATCTTCAAATAAAGGCTTTACCAGACTGTAGATACGGTGATTAGGAGCCGTAAACTGATCATGATCGGCATAGGAAGACTCCATCATCAGAGCAAGAACACCTTTTTTACCGATATCTGCTATACGGCTGATGTCGCAGTCAAACCCCTTGTCATGCATGTCAAAATCAATGACAAACTGCTCGGCAATAACGATCTGTCCGTCCGGTGTGTCTATAGCAATGCCAATGGCATCTGCTGTAGCGTGTGTTAAGGCAAAAGTTGTGACCGTGAACGGTCCTATTTTAATTTCGGCATTACGGCCTATTTCCGTAAAGCTGACTTTCTTGTAATCATCATCTTTCATAAGATGCTTAAGCACTTTATGACACATCTTAGGGCCGTATACCGGCAGATTAATCTGATTTAGCAGATTGGGCAGAGCATCCATCATGTCATCATGAGCATGTGTTACGATTACTCCTGCGATATTGTTGCGGTGTTCGGCAAGGTATGTGAAATCCGGAATGATCATTTCCACTCCGAACTGACTGTCTTCAGGATATTTAAGTCCTGCATTAACGACAAGAATGTCGTCATCGACTTCAATGCAGTAGAGGTTCTTGCCGCTTTCGTCAAGTCCTCCAAGGGCTACTATTCTTATTTTACTCATCGTTCTCCCCCACTATCTGAATGCCGTTTAGCGAATTCTTTCTGGCCTGGGTAATCTTTACGTCTATTATATCACCAACCGAAGCGCCTTTTATTTCAAAGTTGACCAGCTTCTGCTGGGGAGTATAACCCGAGAAGATTTCCGGCCTGTTCTTACTGGGGCCGTCAACAAGAACTCTTACAGTTCTGTTTACCCATTTCTGGTTATTAAGCTTTGAGTAATAACCAAGTCTCTCATTAAGCTGCAGCAGGCGTGCCTTCTTTACCTCCATGGTAATGTCATCTTCCATTCTGGCAGCCGGTGTTCCCGGTCGAGGAGAGAATATGAAACTGTAGGCATTGTCATACTTGCAGTACTCAACCGCCTTAAGAGTATCAGCGAACTGCTCATCGGTTTCTCCCGGGAAGCCGACAATGATATCTGTTGATATGGCGATGTCCTTAACAGCTGCTTTCAGCTTATCAAAAATGGCAAAATACTCATCTATGGTATAGCGTCTGCCCATTCTCTTAAGTATCTCGTTATTCCCAGACTGTAAAGGGAGATGTACAAACGGCATGATGTTCTCGTTTGCAGCTATGGCTTCTATCATTCCATCGGTAAAATCCCATGGATGAGAGGTAGTAAATCTGATTCTTTCAATGCCTGTCTTGGCAACTTCATTGAGAAGAGTTGCAAAGTCACCGTTATCAGGGATGTCCTTGCCGTAGGCATTGACATTCTGACCCAGCAGCATGACTTCCTTATAACCTGCGTCCTTTAGGCCCTGTACTTCAGCAAGTACGTCACCCATAAGACGGCTTCTCTGCTGGCCGCGTGTATACGGTACTATGCAATATGTGCAGAACTTGTCACAGCCGTCCATGATATTGACGCTGGCCTTATGGTTCAGGCTTCTTACTGAAGGCAGTCCTTCATATATGCTTCCCTGATGAGAGTATACACGAACTGCTTTCTGGTTCTTAGTGATGATCTGTTCGATCATCTGAGGTATTTCAAAAAGATTATGAGTTCCGAAAATCAGATCTACCGTTTTGTACTTGCTGAGAACACTGTTAACAACAGCTTCTTCCTGGGCCATGCAACCGCATAATCCGATGATCAGCGATGGTTTCATTCTCTTGTAATTCTGTAGGAAACCGATCTCTCCCATTACTCTTTTCTCTGCATTATCACGTATGGCACAGGTATTGAGAATTATGATGTCAGCTTCTTCCAGAAGATCAGTATGTCTGTATGACATTTCCTCAAGGATGCCCGAAATGACTTCACCGTCTCTGACATTTGCCTGACAGCCGTACGTTATCACATGATAAAAGAGGCCAGCACCTAATTCTTTCTGGCTTGGAGTAATATTAAGAGCGTCCCTGACGATTGGAGCCTGGTATTTGCCCCTCAGTCTGGCACGTGTCATGTCCGGTAATCTGAATTCGCTCATGATCTTTCTCGATTCACAAAAAACCAAGCTTGACTGCTTGGTTACTTCTGGCTAATGGCTTCCATCGGGCATGTAGCAAGACATGCTCCACAGTCGATGCAGATATCTGGATCGCTTCCGGCTTTTCCTTCTTCGTCTAATGATAATGCACCAACTGGGCATACACCTACGCATGCACCACAACCAATGCAGATGTCCTTATTAACTTCTACTGGCATGTTTATCACTCCCTCTTCTTTCGTCATTTATTATAACATAAACATTTCGTAATTCAATATTTTATATGTAAGCTGTTTCAGCGGTTTTTACTTCTGTTCTGTGATGAGAACAGGTGCCGTATACTCTTCATCTCTGTTTCTCTTTTTAACAAAACGGATTATCAGTATTATGCAGATAAAGCTGACAAGTACCAGCAGTATTGGAATGAAAACAAGATTGTCATTGAATTCTTCCAGCTCTTTGCTTAAACCGAAATCATAGAGTCCGTGCAGCAGCCATGAAAGTATGAATCCGGCATACTGAAGGGCCTTGTTACCGTATTTCTTACCCTTGCCGTAGAACCAGCCGGTAATGAATCCATATCCTGCATGTCCCATTTCAATACTTCTGATGATCATTACGATCGGATTGGCGTCGACGGCTATAGCCAGATTTTCTATAGCGCCAAAGCCAAGTCCAACAAGTGTCATCAGCACAGTCAGATCGAACCAGGAGTATTCATAACTGTTGTTTTTAATTACATGCTTGAAGACGAGAAACTTAACGATTTCTTCCGCAAAAGCGATGGTAATAAAAGTATGAATAGCCCGGTAGACAAGCGGATCCAGCTTTTTCAAACCGATTAATCCTTCAACAATTGTAAACAGGAATGAAGCTAGCAGTATCGGGAAAGCTGACAGCAGCCCTTTAACAAAAGCGTTCCTGCAAATACCTTCGAATGCAGCATCTCTCCCCTTCTTCTTAATCCATGAATAAAGAATTACAGCAGGAATATTGCCCAGAATAAACAACCCCAATATAATCAGTATCTCCATATTTGGCTCCTATCAATACAATATATAATGCTGGCTTTTATGGCCTTATTTGAATACGTTCAACGTTAATGGCTTTTTTATTGTTACAGTCTATTTCAGCAAACAGTCCGCACAGTATGCCCGCTTCTGTACTCACGGTATAACGTGTCTGAGTGCCGTTTAACATGGACTCAAGTACCTCATCAGTATCACGTCCCAGAACCGAGTCAAAAGCACCGGTCATGCCGACATCCGTTATATACGCACAGTTACCGTAGATGCCCTCATCAGCGGTCTGAATATGCGTATGGGTACCGACGATCATCTGAACATCATTCCTGAAGTACTGCATGAAAGCTACTTTCTCACCTGTTGCCTCAGCATGAATGTCCACAATTCTGATGTCTGATGGATACTGTTCCAGAAGCTTGTTCATTGCATCTATTGACATGGCTGTGGAGTTATCCATGAAAGCATGGCCGTATATGTTATACACACCTACTTTTAAGCCTTCCAGTTCAACGATTCTGACACTGCGGCCAATTGCCACAGGTTCCATGTTTGCAGGTGTTATGAGCTTATCTGCACCGCCTATGAACGTATAGATGTTGTCTTTGGAAAAAGCGTGATTTCCCAAAGTCACAACGTCAACTCCCATCTCGATGAAACTGTTATAAATCTTCTGCGTAATGCCTTTGCCATGGGCGCTGTTTTCTCCATTAACTATTAGAAAATCATAATTATATTTATTACGCAAAAAAGGAAGATGCTCTCTAAGAGCATTTCTTCCTGATTTTCCTACGATATCTCC
>JAEEGL011170272.1_pt1 | contig 15947 bp, 7 predicted proteins | sample 9134231 | NCBI WGS metagenome assembly JAEEGL01 (sample SAMN16246548, study PRJNA631951) | gut metagenome | biome: gut microbiome; feature: rumen; material: fiber-attached | host: Bos | place: Iran: Karaj | collected 2018-10 | reverse complement strand
GCGTATGAAGAAATTGTTCAATAATGTTTTTTCAATTTTTGTTTTTCTAACCACTTTATTATTGTTAATTAGATGTGGCAATAATGAAACCACCAATAAGAAAACTGGTTCAACCGGTTCAACAAATCAAACCAGTTTAAGTGAAAACGATGATTCGGTAAATGTACTTGTAATTGGTAATTCATCAACATATGAAGAAAGTTATTATGTTTATGAATACTTAAAAGATTATGAAACTAATAAACCGGTAAACTTTGCTTGTCTTTATTCTAATGTATTTAGTCTTGAAGACCACGTAAATAACATAAAAAACAACAACAAGGTTTATGATTATTATCTACAGGAAGGTGAAAATAATCCAGTTACAAAAACAAATGAATCAATTAATGGTGTTTTAGATGATTTGAGTTGGAATTATATCATTTTAGAACAATCATATGAAAGATCTGAAATAGCGAATGATTATGCATCTCATTTAAGCACCATAATCAAAGAACTAAAAAAAGATAGACCTAATGCTAAATATTATTTTTCTACAAGCATAATACCTAGCGGAACGGATAATGAAAGAAACACTAAATTCGATAATATCAGTTACGCAATTAAAAACTTTGTTAAAACCAATAAAAATATCGATGAAGTATTCTATACGGGTACTTTAATTGAAAATTTAAGAACCTCTGAATTGATGGATGATATATTTAATGAATCATTTAAACTCAGTGATTTAGGAAAGAGAATTGTATCAGCATACTGGGTTAAAGAAATCCTTAATATTGATCTAAGTGAAAATATTGATGGCTTTATAACAAGGCAAAAAGATGTATTTATTGAAGCACTTAATAATGTAATTCAAAACCCATTATCCATAACTATTTCAACCGAATATCCAAAAAAACTTGATTTCAAATATCAAGATTCCTTGTATTTACTCGCAATTGGAAATAGTTTTACTGCAAATAGTTTTGAATATTTATTTGATTTTGTATCAAACATCGGAATAAAAGAATTTGTTATTGCCTATTTATATATTGGCGGATCTAGCCTTGAAGACCATGTGAATAATTATTTTTCACAAGCAAATAGTTATTCATATAGAAGATGGGGAACAGGAATAGGTTATAAGGTTAATGATAATACGTCCATTCAAACAGCATTAAATGAATATGAGTGGGATATAATAACCGTTCAACAAGTATCCCAAAATTCTGGTATGAAAAACACTGTTGAACCACATCTAACAAGACTTCTTACCTATTTGAAACGTGATAACAAAAATAAAAATACAAAATATGGATACCACATGACATGGGCCTATCAAAGTGATTCAAGTCATTTTGGCTTCCCACTTTATAACAACAATCAGCTTACGATGTATGAATCAATCGTAGATGTTGCTGAAAATACCGCTCTTGTAAATGAAGATATAGATTTTATTATTCCATCTGGAACAACCATCCAAAATCTAAGGACATCATCCTTGGGAGATACACTAACACAAGATGGATACCATCTAGGTAAACTTGGTTGTTATGCCGCTGGATTGACATGGATTAAAACTATTACTGGTATTGATCTTGAAAAAATAACATACATGCCTATAGGAGTTGGTGTAAGTAATCACATTGCTGAAATTAAAAAAGCAGTGGATGATGCATACAGCAATCCATATAAAATAAGTTCACAAAAATAAAAAATATAAATGGAGGAAATATGAAGAAAATAATTAAACTTGTTGTTATATTATCTATTTTCTTGATTGCTGTTCTAACAGTCTTTGGTGTAAGTTTAATCAAAGGTGTTAAAGCAAGCAGCGTTGAGAAATTAGGTAAATTTGCTGATGGCACAGTGCCTGCTTGGGTTGTTGGCCACGAAGAAAAAGTGGAAACCAAATTCACTCAAGCTTATTCAACAGCTGGTTTTACTGCAAATATTGAAAATGAGATTGTACCAGTTGATTTAGGCGCAAAAGCACAAGTAATGTTGTTCCAAAAGGTTGGAACAGAAGGTGCTTTAGTCCTAAATGATGTTGATGGCAAAATGATTGTCATAAAAGATTCTAATTTATCGACAACTCTAAATACATTATTAACTGATGAAGATACAACAAATAATTATGTAATTTTAGGTTTGGTTAAAGATAATGAGAATGTTGAACATATCATTACAACCGTAGGCACTTATCACTATGATACTGAAACAAGTAAATTAGTGGTTTCTCCAACAATTGTTGGAAAAGGCGATCATGATTATTCTGATGTCACACAAAATGATTTTAACAAAGCTTATCAATTTGGATATAACTATTACGAAAATGGTCTCGGATTGCCAACTGGCGCTGTTGTAAAACATTACTACAACACAAGAAATCTACAAACAAGTGGCCTGTATGCTGCAGATAATTCATCATCAATTAAAGCATATACTTTCCAAGAGTTTGATAATGGTTATATTATTCAAGCACGTGTTAGAAAGTTTACTCCTTCAACTGGTGCTCAAGGCGCAAATGAAACAGTTGCCCATGGTGCAGCACCAATATTAAAAGATATGTATAATGCTGTATTGACTATCGAAGGAAATACTGGAACTGGTACAGTAAATGGAAATCAAGTGGATACCCTTCTTGATAAAACTGGTGCACCAGTATCAATCGAGTATACAATCAACGGTGTTAGATATCAAAACTTTGAATATGGTTACGTTAAATATGATGGAACAAATGTAACATTCGTTGAAGATCTTGTAGTTGATTCACAAGGTACAGAAATGAACAGAAGAATTGGTGCTGGTGAATCATTCAATAACTGGAACAAAACACAAAACAACAAAGTATACCAAATTTCTTGGGAAAGATTAAGAGTTGGGATGCACTTTAGAGATGCGATGGGTGAACTTATCCGTGCTGGTAGATGCCCATATGCAACAACTGAAGCTGATCCACTTGGAAATAATGGCATTCACCATGTGCCACATGAATCTAGTGGAATTGGTATTGTTCATATCTTTAAGAATGGTACAGGTCAATCAATTGGTTATGGCAATGCATTCTTATTACAGGGATATTGGTATAATAAGGTCTATGAAATAGCTCCACCATTAAATCAATCTATCAGCAAAAAATCAACAATTGGTTGTCCATCAGATTATTGGAAGACATTATTTGATGTAACTTATCAGAGTTATGAAAAAGGATTTGCTTATACTGACGGAATAACTTCTGTGTGGTTAAATGAAGCTGAATTTAGTGAATTTATGGGTGCATATGAAACGGTTGAAGAAGCACTAGTTGCTAAAGGAATTGCTGAAGAAAATCATACCGTAAAATTCCTTGATTATTCTGGCAAGGTAATTAAAGAAGTCACTGTAAAACATGGTGAAACTGTAGCTGAAAATCAACTTCCAGATAAAGCCACAGTACCTGTACCAGGAAACGGAGAATTTGTTTCTTTTGGTGATGATGTTTTAACTACACCTATTGTAAGTAAAAACGTTGAATTTGCAGCTGTTTATAATGCAGAAAATTATGCTGTTAATTATGTTTTGCCAAGTGGTGCAGTAAATAATTTAAATCCTACTAAACATTATGTTGGTGTTTCTATTAATTTAAAACCAGCTTCATTAGAAGGAAATTATTTCTTGGGGTGGTTTAATGAAGAAACATACGAAAACCGTGTATATAAAATTGCATCAGACCTTAAAGAAGATGTAACACTTTATGCTAAATTCGGTACTAGTTTAACTGTTGATCAAGTTGGTGAATTTGCATATCAAGAAGTTCCTGATTGGGTTGTTGGACACGAAGAGACAGTGGAAAAAGCATTTGAAAATGCATATCAACTAGCGGAATTAACCGCTCTTCCAAATTCATATGTTCAAGAAGTTGATTTAACCAATGCACGTGTAATGCTTTATCAAATTATTGGCAATGAAGCTGTTATCGTTTTAAACGAAGTTAAAGGAACTGCAATGACAATTAAAAACGTTGCTTTAGCTCAATCTTTATTCTCTTTACCTGATGAACAAAAGTGTATATTGCTCAATGTTGTTACATCAACAGATACATATCTTGTGACTGATAAAGGTATTTTCAAAATAGTTGAAGGTAACCCAGTAGCTCAAGAATTATTCATTGGTAAAAATACAGTAGAAGATGAAATTGCACCAGGAATTAACTTAAGTGATGTAATCATTAACGATTTCGGTAAAGCTTATAAACTCGGATTAACTGCAGGTTTAAATTTAGGATTACCAGTTGGAACTGTTGAAACTAGAAAATATACAACCATTGATGTTGTGAATAATACTGGTAGATTAAATATTACAAAAAATGAAGATGGCACTTTTACTACTGTAACCTCAGAAAAAGATTACTACATTCAAGAATTTGAAAATGGATATATAATCATGGGACAACAAAAGTCTCAAGCACAATATGGTGCTGCTCCTATTTCAAAAGAAATGTATCAAAAAGTTATCGCAATAGAAGGCAATAATTTATTACAGTTAACAGGTGCTCCTGTATCACTACCTATTACAGTTAATAATGTTTTATATCAAAACTTTGAATATGGATATGTAAAAGTATCTGGCGATGAAGTTAGTTTCCATATTTATGAATCTGTTGATAATTTAGGAAATGTAATTACATTAATCGTTGGACAACCTAGAACTTTCTCTGAATGGAATAAGACTACTAATAATGGACGTTATTTCGCTTATGAAAGGCTTAGAATTACTCAAGAATTTAGAAATCTATTTGGAAAACTTTTAAGTGAAGGCAGATTACCTTATGTTGTTCTTGAAGCCGATCCATATGGACTTTTAAAATTCCATCAAAATGTATGCAGTGCACCATCATATGGTCTTTGGATGATTATGAAGGGCGGAGATGGTATTTCGCTTGGTTATGGTAACTGTTTCATATATCAAACAAATTGGTATACCATGACTTATGAACTTAATCCAGATTTCAATAGACCATCAGGAGTTGATAATAAAAATGGTGCAGGAAGACCAATAGATTATTGGAAAAAACTCTATAACATTTCATATCAATTATGCGAAAATGGTTTAATCTATAATGAAGATACCTATATGCCTGTAAAAAACAATAACACATTAGACGCTGCAAACCACGCTATTGTTGGCGATGCATTTACAGAATTCATGAGTGGATATGAAACAGTGGAAGAAGCATTAATTGGACATGGATTTGCTGAAGCTGTTCATACTGTAACATTTGTAAATGAAAAAGGTGAAGTAATAGGAACCGTTAAAGTGAATCACGGTGAATCTATTTCAAAAGAAGACCTTCCTGTTGCACCTGTTATTGAAGGCTATGTATTTGAAAGTTATAGTGAAGGATATGATAAACCAATATTACGTAAAGGTCTATCGTTTACTGCAAATTATGGTATCGATACTATCGATGATGTTTCAGGAAAATATAAAACTGTAAATTATAGTGTTGTATCTGGAACTCTATCATTCTGGTATGAAGATGAAGAAAATAAAGATACTGTCAACTCTCCACTATTTGAAGCATGGCGTCAAAAGAGAGAAACAGTTGAAGAAGCAATTGTTCTAAACGGACTTCCAATTTATGCAGATGATACCAACTTTATCACAACATTAAAATGGTATTATATCGCTGATGGTAATGTATTAAATAAGGCTACAATTGGCGAATTATCGGAAGAAGTAACAACAGTTGTTGCGAACACATCATCTGTAACTATCGGTGAATATCAACGTAAATTAATACAAGATTCATTTGGAGATGCTTATATCTTCGCAAGAGAAAGAGGCGGCTTTGAATTAGGACTTCCTACTGGAAATGCAAGCATTAGAAAATATGTTCCAAATTCAAATGATAAAGGAACAGTATATGATGTAATCATTCAAGAATTCACTAATGGATTAATCGTTCAAAAGGGATATGATAATGCAGCATTCCCAATTTATGGTGATATGTTAACAGCTTGGAGAAGCGATGCTGCAGGAGAAATGTTATCAGATTCTGGTATTGGTGTTGTTGAATCAAGACAATTTATATTAGCTGATGGAAGCATTGCACAAAACTTCACTTATGGTAATATCATCCTTAAGGAAGGAGAAGATCCTGTTATTACCTTCACAGAAGGAAAACAACTTGACTACAATGGTCAATTAGTTGATTATCGTTTTGGTAGACTTGAAAGTCGTAATAACGCTAAGAAGGGTCATGTTGAATTTGAACATGAATTCTTAAGAGTATATGAAGCTTATATGGCATTATATTCTGAACTTACAAAGAGTGGATATAAGATGTTAGCAACCATTGAAACATTGCATGAATGGAACGCTAATGGTATTACCCAAGGATTTGCACCAACTGATTCTACTGCTAGTGTTTGGGGACAAACAAACTTCACACCAATGGTAATGAAGGATCCTTATGGAAAACCATATATTGTTAGAAATGAAATTCTATACAAATGGGCTGGACTTGGTGGAAATGTTGGCGAAAACAACATTGGATTCCCTCTAGAAAATGATTTCGTTTTAGAAGCAGAAGCAACTCACAATGAAGAAGAATTGAAATTCAATGTTTCATATCAAAACTTCGAAAGAGGCTATATCAGATCATATATAATCAATGATACAGCTGTATGTGAACATTACGCTGGATACAATGTAAGCGCTAATGGAGAACACACTAATCTTGCAACTGGATTGGTTGAGGAAACACCAGCATATGATTTATCAGCACTTGATATTGTAGTTCCTGTTGTTGATAAAACAAATTTAATTGCAAAACTTGCTGAATTAGTTGCTTTAAGAGAAGACATCTTAGAATTAAATGATGATATCGCTAACCTACCAAAAGAAAACAAATATGCAGAAAAATCATTACTTGATGAAGCTGATGCTTTGATAGCAGAGATTCAAGCAATCATTTCTAATGAAGAAGCGACTGAAAATGATATACTTGAAGCACTCGTATCAATTCAAGGTATGATGTCAAATCTTAACAACAGAGCAATTAATGGTCAAAAAGAAGAAAGCCAAGTTACTCCAACATCACCAGTTAATCCTACAACAACAACCACAACTCCAACACCAGGAGGGAATACTACTGAACCACAGAAGAGAGGTTGTAAATCTGTAGTCTCATCATCAATCGTTGGCTTTATTGTAGTACTTGGTGTTATTGGGCTTACTACAGTAAGAAGAAAAAAACATTAATAAATTTTTAAAAGTATAGAGAATTTGGGAGTTCGCTTCCAAATTCTCTCCCTATTTTTATTAAAGGAGTCTAAATGAAAACCACAAAATATTTGCTAATCTCCTTGATTATGTGTTTTTTGTTTTTTAATTTGTTGTCTTGTGTTAGAAGCAGTGAATCAACAACTAGTACAACAGAAAAAACAAAAAAAGAGTCATCTATAACATCTAGCACTAGTGTTCAGGGTGTTTTTGAACTTGATTATACTTTCTCTTTAGAAAGTTCAATATATAACCATGCGAAAACTCAACTATCACTACTTGAAGAAAACATGCATAATAATTATTTGGTAGAAGGTGATAGTATTATTTCAAAAAGAGCGAATCTATGGACATATGGTGCTTATTTTACTATGGCTTCAAGATTAGCTAGATATGATGCTAGTGATGAAAATATTGCTATTTTAAATAATGCAGTTGAAGAACTAGAGTGGTATAGAGTTAAAGATAGAACAGATAACCACACTGTCTATGCCAGCAATAATGGCGAAGAAAAACCAGCCTTTTATGATGATAATGTTTGGTTGGTACTCGGTTTTATTAATGCCTATAAAGTAACAAAAAATATAGATTATTTAAATAGCGCTAAATCAATAATGGATTGGATTTATGATGGTGAAAGCACGCTTGGTGGTATTTATTGGAGAGAATTTGATGCTTTAGAATTAGATTCCGTAAAACAAAGAAACACTTGTATAAATGGACCAGCAGCTTATGCTAGTTTATTGTTATATGAAATTACTAATGATTCATTTTATTTAAATAAGGGTGTACGAATATATCATTGGACAAGAAACAATCTTTATGATAAACAAAACAAAGTCTATTGGGACAATATTAAAGATAATGGTTCCATAGATAAGAATACATTTACTTATAACACTGGAACCATGTTATCATCTGCCGTATATATGTATAGAAATATAGGTTTAGATATATACCTTGATGATATTAAAAATCTTTTAGAAGGAAGTTATAATGTATTTGTAATTCCAGGAATGTTTTCTTCGGTCGAAGATGGAGAATTTATATTAAATAACCCATGGTTTAATCTTTATTTATATCAAGGATATTTTGATGTATTTAAATATATAGATTACAATTATGGTAAGAGATTAGAAAATGTTAAAAAAGCAATCATTTATGGCTTAAATAATAATTTAAATAGTAAAGGCTTTATTAAAGAAGACTGGTCAGGTAGAAGAGATGATGAACATGGCAATATAACCCAATCAAAATATTTATCTGCACAGATTGAAACAATGATCATTCTTTGTGATTATCAAGATACAATCACTAAATTATTAGAAAAATGAAAAAAATAATTATTATATTTTTATCTGTATTTATTGTTTGTTTGGTTTCTTGTTCAAGAACCACTAAAACAACAAAAGAAACTTTAACAACAACAAGCGAAAGTCTTACAGATGAAGAAGTAAAAGAAAAATTAAATGGATTAAAAACATATGGAATCGACCTTTTTCAAAGTGCCGATACTTTGCCATTACTAAATTCTTTTATACAGTCTGAACAACAATCATCATATAGTAGAAATAATAATAATGCTGATGGATTTGGTTTACCTGGTAATGTTAGTGGTGAATTAAGTGATAATTCTTTAATAAGACAAATTTTATACTTGAATCAACCGGGTGTAATTTATCGTATGTGGTTTACAACTTGGGATAATGATGCAACTCTTAGAATTTATATAGATGGTTCTACAAAACCAACATATTCTCTTAAATTACAACAACTAACAAGTGGGCAAAACGAACCATTTGTAAAACCATTTGTGTTTGATAATCAAGAATCAAGTGGTGGTTTTGTTTCATATTTTCCAATCATCTTTAAGGAAAGCATAAAAATAATTGCTTCTGGCAATTTTTATTACAATATTAATTATCAAAAATACCCACATTTAACAAAGCTTGAATATGATGATTTATCTAGTAAAGTTGAAGATGTTAAAATGATATTAGAAAATTGTGGTAATGATCCAAAAATTACTGATAATGATATAAAAGAAGAAAAAAATGTTTCTTTAACTGCAAATGGTAGTCTGACTCTATATGATTCATCTATAAAAGGAACAGTGACATCTTTAAAAATTAATATCCCAAGTCTAAAAACGTGGGAGTTTGATCGAACAGAATATAAAAAAGAAGGAATAATTGTTTTAGAAGGAAACGCCATATCATTTAAAATGAATGTTAGTCCAACTGAATTAAATGTTTTATCCCTTCAGGGGATAATGATTAATGAGGAACAAAAAGCATCCGTTAAAGTGGATGGTGTTGATTTAGGAAAAGTAATATTCCAAAGAAGAAGACTGGGTAATTTCGAGTGGAAAGATTCGGAATATTTTAAAGACCAAACAATCGAAATTCCAAAGTCAATAACGTATGGAAAACAACAAATAACTATTACTCTAAAAGCCGAAAGTAGAGCAATATACTTATTTGATACTAATATATATACAAATAACAAATTATATGATAGTTTTAATATAAGAGATGATAGCGAAAGAAATAGTAGATTATATTTTGAAACGGCAAATTCTGGCTTAACTGAAAAAACATTAGAATATGATCCAAATGATTTAATAAGTGAAGATGATTGGCAAACAATTTATCGCGATGAAGAATTAGTAAATAATATTTTCATTGGAATATCTTATAAGGACACTGAAGGTTATAGTGTTTATGCTCCTATATCAAGTTTCTTTGGCTTTGGAATGTATGGAATGTTTAAATCATTAGGAATTCTTGTGGGTCTTGATTCAAATGGAACTATGTATTCTTATTATCCAATGCCAAATGAGAGTGGTATAAAAATTGAACTTATAAATAAGAACAATATTGATTTCAATAATATTAAAATTGAAGTATCCCATGAAACAAATCAATTTGAAAGTGGAGAATATGGATATTTTAAAGCTAATTATGTCAAACATAATAACGATGATGAGACAAGGTTAAAAAGCGGTGTTCCAATAGAGTTTATAAAAACCACGGGTTCAGGTAAAATTGTTGGTATTACCCATTCCATGTCGGGATCATATTTTGGTCTTAATACAAGATTTTATCTTGAAGGTGATGAACAAATATATATTGATGGAAATTATTCTCATAGTTTTAATGGAACAGGAACGGAAGATTTCTATAATGGTGGATGGTATTTTAAAAATGGTGTTCAGGACAATCATTTGTTTGGCCAAATAAACCACAATTACCGTGATAATAGAGATAGAACCGTAATGGTAAGAACCATGCTTACAGATCCAATATATTTTAAAAATGGAATTGAGTTTTATATGGAACATGGTGGAAATAACGATAGGACTGATTGTGATGTAGATGTCTTGGTATATTATTATCATATTACAAACCCATCTATAGAGTTACAAGGAAACTTTTCAGTTGGTGATGATGAAAAAACAAGCGACCATAATTATATTACTGCTTCATCCACAAGAACTAAAAATATTGTTGGCTATCATTTTGAAGGATATTATAAAAACAAAGCAACATCAAACAATATTTTAAATCTAATCAGCGAATATTCATCATTTACTCTTAATATTAATCCGAATAATAATGGTGTAATATTGAGAAGGGAAAATGATATGTTCTATTTAGGACAGATGGCAAAAGTATATGTTGATGGAGTATATTTAGGAATATGGAATTCTTCATTTAGAAATGCATCCGAAAATTATGTTCGTCTTGATGATTTATATATACCAAAAGAGTTTACAGAAGGCAAAACAAAGATTAATATTAAGATTGAGTTTAATAATAGTGGCGAATCGCTACTTTGGACTGAATCATATTATGAATATTACATAATTAAATAATAAAGAGGTAAAAATGAAAAAATTTAATGGATTGGTTAATGATTTAGGTAGTTTAACATTATTAAGCGATGCAGAATCTCGCTCGATAAGCCCTGAGAATTATACTGGTGAAAAAGGAAAAGGAGGAATGGCAAAGATTGGAGAAGGAACAGCTAGTTATGCTGCTAGAGATCTTGGCCAAACATGGAAAGTAAACCCATTCCATAATATCGCCAGCAAAGAAACATTTGTGCTTGCAGATATCGATGGGCCAGGAGCTATTCAACACATATGGATTACACCTACAGGAAATTGGAGACATACCATTTTAAGAATCTATTATGATGGACAAACATGGCCAAGCGTAGAAGCTCCAATTGGTGATTTTTTCTGTATGGGCTGGCAAGAATATGCGCCAATTAACTCTCAAGTAATAACGGTTAATCCTGGAAGTGCTTTTAATTCATATTGGGTTATGCCATTTAAAAAGAAATTTTTACTTACTTTAGAAAATATAAGTGAAGAACAAATAACCATCTATTATTCTGTTGACTATACTTTAACAGAATTAGATGATAATGTTGCATATTTCCATGCTAGATTTAATAGAACTAATCCTGTTAAATATAAAGAAAGTCATACAATTATTGATAATATAAATGGCCAAGGACATTATGTTGGAACTTATATCGCTTGGCAGTCAAACAACAATGGTTGGTGGGGAGAAGGAGAAATCAAATTTTATCTTGATGGCGATAAAGACTTCCCGACTATTTGTGGAACTGGTACTGAAGATTATTTTTGTGGTTCATACAATTTTGAAAACAAGAAAACCCATGAATATGAAACATTTTCTACCCTTTATGCTGGCCTACCTCAAGTGATTAAACCTGATGGATTATATCAATCTCAAATGAGATTTGGGATGTATAGATTTCACACCATTGATCCAATAAGATTTAAGGAAAATTTAAAGGTTACCATTCAAGCATTGGGTTGGAGAGGTGGTCATAGATATTTACCGCTCCAAGATGATGTTGCATCTGTTGCTTATTGGTATCAAACACTACCTAGTCCAAAATTTAAGAAATTTTATACAAGAGAAGAATTAGAAGTAATCTAATATTTTTGCACGAGGTTTTATATGGATAACAACGAAAAATTGATTAAATCTGAACTTCAGCACAAAAACAATGATAAAAGTCTAGATTCAGCATTTTTCAAGAAATATAAGAAAAAGATATTTCTCTTTTTAGACATTCACAGAAGAGCTATTATAACAACTTTGTTAGTTCTTGTTGCACTACTTGTTTTGTTTATAACACCGGCAATTTCTTTCAATAAGATTAATCCAAACGGACTAACTGTTAGAGATAAGTATTATGGTAATGGATATAATTTAATTTTTGGATTAAAGGGTCTAAATTCAAGTGGAAATACCATAAAAATATATGCATTTAATTATTTAGGTTTTTTAGGATTTGTTTTAGCAATATTTGCAGTTGTTTTTTCATATTTTAGAGTGAACTATTTTTATAGGCATTTAATACCTGCAATATTACTTTTAACATCAAGTATAATATTTATTATGTTTCCAATGACTATTAATCCACCAGTAAGTACACTATTTGAACCAAGACCTTCTCTAGCAATGATTTTAAGTTCATCAATTCTATTGGTAAATTCAATCTTGAAATATATATGGGCTTGTGCACACAGGTTTGATGATAGAAAATATTAAAAAAAGAAGATACTTTCTTTGAAATAGTATTATATATTTTGGTTCTATCGGAAAGTCAGTTGATTGATTGATAGACAACAAAAGAGGTAGGGTTTTCCCTGCCTCTTTTATGTTAGACACAATTATATATTTTATTTAGTTGGCGGTTCTTCGTTGATTTTATATAGTATTTTTTTCTAAAATTACTAAAATCTTTACAACCAATGAAGTGAACTTCCAAAGTTGTTGGTCCAACTTTTTCAGTTCACTTCAAATTTGGCTCACTTTTTAAAATTCTTATATGATAATTTAGCAATGTGTGTAAAGATTTCCTCTTTACCATCATCTCTAATTTTCTTTATCATTTCATCAGCGTCCTTTCCTGAACCTTTAGGTAATCTATATCCATATGTATCATATAGTCTATCCATTTCTTTTAAGAAATACGCTCTTGCGATAATAGATGCAGCAGCAACCGCAATGGATTTAGATTCACCTTTCATTTCAAATGACACTTCATTAAATGATTCAACGCCTTCTAAATATTTGTAGTAGTTATCTTTACTACAGAATTGATCAAGGCAAACCATATCATAACTAACTTCTTTAGATAATTCTAAGAAGTTTTTATTATGTAGTCTTGCCTTCATTTCATTGAGGTTATAGTTATCAGAAGAAGAATTGAATTTTTCATTTCTTACGATTATAACTTTGTACTTAAGTTTCTTAGTTAATTCATCCGCGATTCTAATTATCTCATTATCAACGATTTTCTTAGAATCTCTAACGCCAAGACTCTTTAGTTTTGATGTGTCTTTTCCTTTAACGAATGCCGTTGCAACTACTATAGGTCCAAACACATCACCAGTACCTACTTCATCACTACCTATTGTATTCATGAAATCATAAGGATATTGTGCTTCATCTTCATCATTCTTTTTTAGATAATCACTAAAATAGGATAGTTGAGATCCTTGGAATACTACTTTACCGCTTTTATAGATAGAAACACTAAATCCATCACCGCTCATAAAGTAAGACATATATTCGTTTGGTGTAGGCTTTAAAAAAGCCTGATAAATGGTCACAAACGCTTTGATTTCATCTTCATTCATTAGTACTGTAGGCATACATTTATTTTACACTATAAAAGTTATTTTATTTAAATAATTTACATTAGCCCCCAAATGTAATACAATATATTTGGAGGATTGCGATATGTTCAACCAAAAAAAGTACATTAATTCATATATTAAAGACAATTACAAGACCATAAAATTAAGAATTAGGAACGATGATAAGGTTGTAATTCATAAAATAAATAATGTTGAAAATATAAACAAATATCTTATCGGTTTAATACAAAAAGATATATACGAGAATAGAAAATATAATTACATTGATGATTCAGTAAAGATAGATTTTGATTTATCAAAGACAATGCAAAATCTAATAGATAGAGCCGAAGAGGCAGATTTAATCGAGGATTATGGATTATATATGAACCTAGCCTATGCAATAGATTCTCAATGTAAAAAAGAGGTAGGATATCATATTATCACAGAATCTAATTGGAAAAGATTATTAAGGAGGTATCAATTAGATTGAGTTAATTGATTTTACTAATTCAACAATCAGCAATAGAGACTTACAATATGCTGGTAGAGCAGGAGAAAAGCGCGGTATTGTTTTAAATGAACTTAATTGTTTGGCTTTATTACACAATTTATCAATTTTAGAAAAAAATAAGAATATCATAAAATAATATGCAAATAGTTAATATTTACATCAAAATAACTTAGTTAATTACTAAGTTTTTTTGTTACATTTTTATAATCTCACTTTATAACCACCTAATATTTATTAATAAATATGTTATAATAAATGAGTATGTTTTACACAAAGCTTCTAGAATTCAATAAAATCTTAGATATTATCAAGTCTTATGCTGTCCTCGATGAAACCAAAGAGGATATTTTGCTTATAGAACCTGATACTGATAAAGATGCTATTCTAAAATCTCTTAAAGAAGTCGAAGAGGCAAGACAATTAACTATTAAACTTGGTAGACTTGATCTATCGTATTTCAAGTTTAATGAAATCATTAATAGAATTAGACTAAACGCTCCTCTTTCTATCAATGAATTCTATGAAGTATTGCACCTATGTGATAATGTTGCTAGACTCCAAGTTTATTATAAGAAACTACCTAGCACAGAAATTGATTATAGTGTATTAAATGAATCACTAAGCGCAGTTGAAAGCCTAAAACTAATTAGAGATTCTATTAATAGAGTTCTTGATAATGATGGTGGTGTCCTTGATAGTGCATCTAACCTTTTATATCAAACAAGAAAAAAGATTCAAATGGAAGAATCTAGATTGTCATCTAAGATTAATCAACTCTTAGATTCTTTCTCTAGTAAACTATCTGATTCAATTATCACAATTAGAAATGGTAGAAAAGTTCTCCCAGTTAAGGTTGAATGTAGAAACCAAGTAGATGGTATTGTTCAAGGTGAATCTGCATCTGGCCAAACTATCTACATTGAACCATTCCAAACAATTGAAATTGAAAATAAGATTCAATCATTAAAAGAAGAAGAAAAGAGAGAAATAGATAGAATCCTATACACTCTATCTATTGAAATTGCATCATACTACGAACAGATCAATACTGACTATGAAATCATTAAACATATCGATTTCGTATATGCAAAAGCATATTATGCAGTAGATACTGATTCAGTAATGCCTAAATTCTCTAAAGATATTAACCTAATAAACGCAAGACATCCATTAATTGATAGAGATAAGATTGTACCTAATACAATTAGACTTGAAGAATATAAGACAATGATTATCACTGGTCCAAATACCGGTGGTAAAACTGTTGTCTTAAAGACATTAGGTTTATTATCACTAATGAATCAATCAGGAATCTTAATTCCTGTAGAACTAGATTCTACTATCCCAATCTTCTCAGGAATCTATTCAGATATCGGTGATGAACAATCAATTGAACAATCACTATCTACCTTCTCATCACACATGAATAGAATCGTTAATATCTTAAATGAATTTGAAAACGATTCATTAATTCTAATCGATGAACTAGGTAGT
>JAEEGL014153287.1_pt1 | contig 15948 bp, 18 predicted proteins | sample 9134231 | NCBI WGS metagenome assembly JAEEGL01 (sample SAMN16246548, study PRJNA631951) | gut metagenome | biome: gut microbiome; feature: rumen; material: fiber-attached | host: Bos | place: Iran: Karaj | collected 2018-10 | reverse complement strand
GGGCTTAAAGGGCACCGTGCACTCGCTGCCGGACAAGAGCGGAAAGCTCTACGTCACGTGCGGCATCATGCAGACGAAAGTGCAGCTCTCGGATCTGGAACTCATTCAGGATGACGGCGGCGTCACCTTTAACGGCGCGTCCGCAAAGGGCAGCCGCAGCAGCCTAAAGCGCGCCTTCGCGCAGGGCGGCTCTGGCAGCTCCGGCGGCGGATCCCACGGTTCCGGCGGATCCGGACTTGATCTCGACCGCGCGAAGCGCATGACCTCTGAGATCAACCTCCTCGGCATGACGACCGACGAGGCGATCCTCGAACTCGACAAGTATCTCGACGACGCGCGGATGGCGCACATGGACAGCGTCCGGGTCGTGCACGGCAAGGGCACCGGCGCCCTGCGGAGCGCCGTCCAGCAGTATCTGCGGAAGCAGAAGTGGGTGAAATCCTACCGCGCCGGCGACTTCGGGGAAGGCGACGCGGGCGTCACGATCGTGGAGCTGTGACGTCGCGGGGCAGCAGCGAACTCTGAGCTGTGACGAAGAGCTCCCGCATATCCGGTTTTCATCATTTTCAGAAATAAGGTACAGATTCACATGGCTACAAAACAGAAGATCCTCATCGTGGACGACGACAGCAACATCGCGGAGCTGATCAGCCTCTATCTCACGAAAGAATGCTACGACACCAGGACCGCCGGCGACGGCGAGACCGCGCTTGAGATGGTCCGCACCTATGCGCCGGACCTGATCCTGCTCGACCTCATGCTGCCCGGCATGGACGGGTACCAGGTCTGCCGCGAAGTGCGCGCGCACCAGGTGACCCCGATCATCATGCTCTCCGCCAAGGGCGAAGTCTTTGACAAGGTGCTCGGCCTCGAGCTCGGCGCCGACGACTACATGGAAAAGCCCTTTGACCCGAAAGAGCTCGTCGCCCGCGTCAAGGCGGTGCTGCGCCGGGCGCGGACTTCGGCGGCTGCCGACACCGTTGCGGACGCGGACAAGATCGTCCGCTTCCCGGATCTCGTCATCAACCTGACCAACTACTCCGTCACGTTCGAGGGCAAGCCTGTCGACATGCCCCCGAAGGAACTGGAGCTCCTCTACTTCCTCGCCTCGCAGCCGAACCGCGTCTTTACGCGCGAGCAGCTTCTGGACAATATCTGGGGATACGAGTACATCGGTGATACCAGGACCGTGGATGTTCACATCAAGCGGATCCGGGAAAAGCTGAATGAAGGCACCTCCTGGCGCATCGCGACCATCTGGGGCATCGGATACAAGTTCGAGACCTCCGAAGCGGAGTGACGGCAAACCCTGCGCCTGCGGACGGCGCCGATCTATGCGAAAAACACTTTATCTCAAGTTCATAGCGGCCTATCTCCTGTTCGGCGTCTTCGGGTTCATCATCGTCGCGACCTTCGTCACCAACATGATGACGGAGCACTGCCGCCGGGAGACCGCGGAGGATCTCTACCGCGGCGCGACGCAGATCGCGTCGACGTATGCGGCCGACCTCTACAGCGCCGGGGTGACGCTCGATACCGTACATCAGGAGCTCTCCACCCTGTCCGACTACATGGACGCGCAGATCTGGATCGTAAGCCCGTCAGGCCGGCTCATCACAAACTCGGAACAGGCGCCGGATCCGGACGAAGAGCTTTTCATCGAAAATTTCGACCCGAATGTCACCGCGGGCAACTACTACACGGAAGGGACGTTCTTCGGTTCCTTCACTGAACCGTATCTCAGCGTGATCGCGCCGATCATCTCCAACTACTCCGTCAAGGGATATGTCACGATCCACACGCCCTTTTCGCGGATCGAGTCGGAGGCAGCTTCCCTCGTCAACATCTCCTACATGATGCTGCTCGTCATCCTGCTGCTCTCGCTGATCATCCTGATCTTCTTCACCGAGATCGTCTACCGGCCGCTCCGCCGCATCACGACGGCGACCGAGCAGTACGCGGCCGGAAACATGCACTACGAACTCTCCGTCGACAGCGAGGACGAGATGGGCTATCTCGCCAGCGTCCTGAGCTATATGGCGAGCGAGATCGCCCGTTCCGAGGACGACCAGAAAAAGTTCATCGCGAACGTCTCGCACGACTTCCGCTCCCCGCTGACGTCGATCCAGGGATTTCTCTCCGCGATGCTCGACGGCACGATCCCGCCGGAGCTCCATGAAAAGTACCTCGGCGTCGTCCTCACGGAGACCGAGCGCTTAACAAAACTCACGAACGACCTGCTCGCCCTCAACAACCTGAACACGCGCGGCGTTCTGCTCTCGAAGACCGACTTCGACATCAACGACAGCATCCGCCGCATGGCGCTCTCCTTCGAGCAGGTATGCCGCAACAAGAACATTAACGTCGAGCTCGTCCTTCTCGGGGAAAAGCTCTTTGTCACCGCCGACAAGGAGCGCATCGACCAGGTCCTCTACAACCTTGTGGACAACGCGATCAAGTTCACCGGCCGCGGCGGCACGATCCGCATCGAGACCTCCGAGAAGAAGAGCAAGGTCTTCGTATCCGTCAAGGACAACGGCATCGGCATTCCCAAAGACGACCAGAAATACATCTGGGACCGCTTCTACAAGACGGATCTCTCCCGCGGCAAGGACAAAAAGGGAACCGGCCTCGGCCTGTCCATCGTGCGCGAGATCATCCGCGCCCACGACGAAAACATCAACCTCATCTCCACCGAGGGCGTCGGAAGCGAGTTCATCTTCACGCTTCGCCGCTCGGAACTCAACGACGAGCTGGAGGAAGACTGACGGCCTGCCACGGTTGAACTGAAGAGTGACCGCCTGAACTGAAGAGTGACCGCCGGCAGCACAGACCGGTTAATTTTTCAGTCAGAAAAGGCGATCCCCCGCGCCACACTTGATGGCACCGGGGGACCGCCCTTTTTGTTTCCCGTTATGCGGTCAGTCGAGTTCGAAAACGACCGTCACCTGTGCCGTGATCTCCGCCTCGCCCGGCATGACGGCGACGTCCGCCGCCGCTTCTTCCGCGACGCCGTATCCGCCCATCGCCTTCGCGTCCATGTAGCTGGTGTTGTAGCGGTATGCGGTGTTCTGGTATCCCTCGCTCACGCTCAGGATCTCTCCGAGTTCGCCGCCGGCCGCCTTCGCGAGGACTTCGCCCTTCTCGTTCGCCTTCGCGACAGCCTTCTCCAGCGCGTCATTGTAGATCTCGTCATAGTTGCTGCAGGAGTAGCTGATGTTGTTCACCTGGTTGACACCTGCCGCCACACACTCGGAGAACAGCGAGCCGACCTCATCGATGCTGCGGTCCGTCACAGTCAGGGATGTGGAGACCTGGTATCCGACCAGCTTCTCGGTATTGCCGCTGTAATCGTAGCGGGGCCACATATCGTATCCGCTCGTCTTGATGCTCTTGTCCGGAACGCCCAGTTCACGGATCTTCGCGATGACCTGGTCCACCGCTTCCGTATTCTGCTGCTGCGTCTCCTTCGCATTGGCACCTTCCGTCTGCACGGCAAGGTTGATCTGTGCTTTGTCCGGCACCGTGACGCTGCTGCTGTCCGCCATGACCGTGATCGTCCGTTTCGCCGTATCTTCCTTCTCTACGTCATTTTCCGCCGCGCTGACTTTCAGCGCGCCGATCCCGCCTGCCGCCGCGGAACTGGCCGCCGCGCCGTTCCCCGCGGCTGCTCCGCAGCCCGTCATCAGGAGCACGGCCGCACTCACTGCCGCAACGACTGCAACTACATTCTTTTTCATTTTCGTTCCTCCTTTACTGCCTGTCTGAAATAGCGCGGATCCCGCCCTGCGGCCGTCAATCCGCGATCTCCCACAATGTGAGCTGTCCGTCCGCTCCCTTCAGGATGAGCTGCTCCGCGGTCTGCAGCTTTGTCTTCCCGTGCATCACGATCGTCATGTACCAGATGCCGGACTCATTTTCCGCGATCCTGTCGCCCATGATCGCCTTCAGGTCCTTCTGCTCCTTCTCCGTCAGTTCGACCCTGCGGTAATTGACGTCCATCGCGTCGATGGAGACGACCGCCGTCTCTTCTCCTTCATCCGCGGCTTCCACAGTCTCCGCCTTTGCCGCCGCTTCTTTCTCCTCCGCGGCGCTTTCACTTGCGGAATCCTGTCCCGCCGCCAGCATCGGCATCTCCGCTGCCGGCTCCTCAGCCGCTTCATACTCCGCTTCTTCCACGGCGTATTCCGCTTCCGCCATGTCGAATGCTTCTTCCGCGGCAGCTTCCGGTTCGGCCGCGTTCTGCGCGGCGCCTGCATCCGCCATTCCCGTCATGGTCTCCGCTTCCGCCGGTGCGGCTTCTTCCATCTCTTCCGCCGCTTCCTCATACTCCTCGCTCTTCGCTTCCTCCCAGGCGGGTGCCGGGGCGGACGCTGCCTGATCGGAAGGGCTCGTGCTGCCTGCGCCGTGGAACATCGGGCGGAGGATCCCGACCTTCTGTGCGACGAACACCAGCGCAAAGCATGCCGCCAGCATCAGGGCCGGTACCGCGTACCGGTTCCACGGGGACTTCTGCCTCCCGCGGCGTCCCGTGACCTGCGTCCCGCGCCGGCCTGCCTCCTGCGCCTCCCGGCGGTCTGCGCCGCGTGTCCTGTCAAACACCGCGCCTTCCGCTTCCGCGCTCTCCATTTGCTCACTCCGCCAGGCATCCGCTTCCGCGAGCAGGCTGTCGTCAACTTCGCCGATCGCGTCCATCAGGATCTCGGACCTGTAGTCTTTCCCGTATCCGTTTCCGTCTTTTCCGTTCTCTCTCATACCGGTCCCCGTTTCGTCAAACCGCAAATCCTTCTTCGGCCAGGAATTTCTTCAGCGCGCCGCGCTCCCTCGAGAGGATGCTGCGGATCGTGCCTTCCTTCATTCCCGTATACTTCGCCATGTCAGAGGATGAATCCATGTAAAAATACCGGCACAGGAACAGGTTCCTGCGCTCCTCGGGTATGCTCTCGAGGTATCTTGAGACTGCGTCCGCGAGCTGCCTCGCCTCCAGTCCCGCCGTGATATCCTCCTGCGTCGACACGACTTCCTCCAGTTCCGACAGGGACGCCGCGTACTGGCCGCCCCCGCGCTTTGCGCTCGTGCGCCGCCGGAGCCGGTCGATCGAGATCTGCCGCGTGATCTTGCCGAGGTAGGTCGAAAGCATCGACGGCCTGTGCGGCGGCATCGACTTCCAGGCACTCAGGTAAGTGTCGTTTACGCTCTCTTCGCTGTCCTGCGTGTCCGCAAGCACGTTCCACGCGATCTTAAGAAGATAGCGGCCGTATTTGTTCTGGGTCTCTGCGATCGCCTGCTCCTGTCTGTCCCAGTACAGGTCCACGATCCGGGCGTCTTCCATATTCTGATTCCCCGTTTTCCCGACTGCGGCCGCCGGGATTCCATGGCACCCCTGCCGCCGCATATGTCCTTCTGTCTCTATACCCGCAGAATAATTTCCGCTGCTGCAATAATTATAAATGATTTTTCCGGATTATTTTGCCAGCTCCCGCGTCGCCGCCGCGATGTCCCGGTGCACGATGTCTCTCGGCTCGAACCGGAGGCACTGGTATACGAACTGCATCACGCTGCCCGCTCCGAACGTGCCGAGCAGGGTGCCGATCCCGACCGGGCCTCCCAGCAGCCAGCCGAGCGCGAGGACCGCCGCCCAGAGCAGCATTCCCACGACCCCGATCGGGAGCCTGCGGAGCCGCTTCCCGAGCCCGACGAGCAGTGTGTCCCTGGGACCGCAGCACTGCCCGGCGCTCATGTAGATCCACATGCCGACCGCCATGAAGACGAAGCCGCAGAGCATGATCAGGATCCCCGCCGGCACACTGTGGTTCTCCGGCAGCGGGTTCAGGTCGTTGTACATCTGGACGAAATTCCCGGTCAGGAGCGCGTCGATGACCGTCCCGTAGCCGATCTTTTCCTTCATCAGCAGGTCGATGCCGAGAACAAGAAGCGCGACCATCGTCATGGCCAGCCCGTAGTTCAAAGGCGTGTGGCGCGCGATCCCCATTCCCAGGCAGTCCCACGGCGCAAGCCCTATGTTCGCGAAGACCGTCAGGTGAACGCCGAACGCAAACACCAGAAGTCCCGCGATGATCTGAAGCCATCCCTTAATGATCCCTTTTTTCCCTGTCTCCGCCTTCATCCTGTCTCCGCGTCCCACCCGGCTGTATTTTGACGGGTATCCCGCCTGCCGTAGGGCAAATCTGATACAATAATACCCGTATTGGGAGATTTTTCATATGGAAAAAACACATTCCGAAGTCGTTCGCAGGCTCTACATGAAGCTGCTCCCGATCCAGATCCTCCTGGTCGTGACAGGCGGGGCGAACGCGATCATAGACAATATTTTTGCCGGCAACCTTCTGGGACCGGGCGCGATGGCCGTCACGGGGTTGTTCGCCCCCGTTGCCAACTTCCTCAACGCCATCAACGTTCTGTTCTTTGGCGGCGCGCAGCTTCTGTGCGGCAAGTACCTCGGCAGGCAGATGAAAGAAAAGACCGGGAGCATCTTCACCCTGGACCTGGCTGCCGTCTCCGTCATCTCCGGCGTGCTGATCCTGATCTGCGAGATCCTGCCGGGGAGCGTCTGCGCACTTCTCGGTGCATCCGGGGGCATGATACGGGATCTGTCCTCCTACATCCGGGGCTTCGTGGTCGGCATTCCCTTCTTCTGCCTGGGCACGCAGTTTACAGCGTTCCTGCAGCTGGAACACCAGGAAAAGCGCAGCTACGCCGCGATCATCTCGATGTTTTTCTGCAACGCCTTTTTCAACTGGCTGTTCATCGCGGTCTTCCGCATGGGACTGTTCGGCCTCGGCCTCTCCACCTCCATCGGCAACGCGGTCTTCTGCCTGGTCCAGGCAGTTTACTACCTCACCGGGCGGCCGATCATCCGCTTCGCCCCGAAGAGCATCCTTCTTTCTGATCTCCCTGCTATCCTTAGCGGCGGCCTGCCCGGCGCGATCACGCAGCTGTGCATCTTCTTCCGCGGGATCCTAATCAACCATATCATCCGCACTTATGTGGGGGCGGACGGCCTCGCGGCGTTCTCCGCGATCAACTCGTTCGGCAGTGTCTACTGGGCAGTCCCGGCCGGCGTGACCTCGGCGGTCATGGTCCTCGGGAGCGTGTATGCCGGAGAAGAGGACAGGACCGCACTCAAGTCGCTGATGGCCACGTTCCTGACCCGCGGCATCGGGCTGGTGGCGCTCGTCTCCATCGCGCTGTCCGCTTCGTGCCGTCCCCTGACGGAGATCTTCTTCCGCGATCCCTCGGCCCCCGTCTACGGCATGACGCTGCAGGGATTCCTGCTGTTTCCCCTGTCCTCCATCATCAGCGCGTTCATTGTGGGCTTCTCGAATTATTTCCGCTGCCTGCAGTATGAAAAGATCGTCCGTTTCCTTTCGGTCATCGACGGGATCATCAGCGTCAGCCTGTTTGCTCTCCTTCTCGTGCCGCGCATCGGCATGACCGGCGTCTGGCTGTCACAGATCCTCGGCGGTCTGCTCGTCACCTCCATCATTCTCGGTTTTATAGCCTGGTACAACAAGTCGCCGGTCCTCACGCCGGAAAAGATGATGTGCTTCCCGCCGGACTTCGGCGTCCCCGATGAAAACAGGATCGACATCTCCATCCACAGCCTCCCGGAAGTCATCAATATTTCCCAGACGGTCCAGGATTTCTGCAGGAACCACGAGATCAGCAGAAGGAGGGCAAACTGCGCCTCCCTCTGCGTCGAAGAACTCGCCGGCAATATCATCCGCTTCGGCTTTTCCGACAGGAAAAGGCATTGTCTCGACATCCGCGTCTCTTACGTCCGGGACGATGTCATCCTGTGCCTGAAGGACGACTGCATCCCGTTCGACCCGACGGAAGCCTCGAAGCTGTTCGATCCGGATGACATCACCCATAACATCGGACTGAGGATCGCCACGAAGATCTCAAAGAGCATGACTTATCAGAACACGTTCGGCCTGAATATCCTGACGATCGTGATCTGAGTGCGGGACAGGGCCTCCGCGCTGCAGCGAAGGCCGTCCCGGCATACCCGGGCGAAGCCCGCATCACATCGCAGCTGCGCCCCACACAAGGAGCAGGACCAGGCAGATCGGCACCGCGAGGGCGTATTTCATCTGATTCGCCCGGAACAATAAACTCATCATCACGCTGTTCATGCCGCTTCCTCCTCTTCCATGTAATCCGCATATTCCGCCTCGCTCGCAAAGAGGACGTATCTGCCGTCAATAAGTCCCATGTATCCGCTTGCCGTATCGTATCCTTTCATGTCGTCCTTCCTTTCTGCAATCCAGTGAATTGCGGTTTCGTTATCTTTCTCTGATGTAAGGATACAAAACATGCTGTCCCAAAAACGCCCCTTATGGTATCCTTGGAGCAGATATTTTTCCTGCGTGACGGGGGAGGAAAAGCGATGGCAAGAGTGAAGGGCGACCATCAGAAACTGAAGCTGCTGTATCTGGCAAAGATCTTTTCCGAGGAGACCGATGACGACCACCGCCTGACGCTCCCGCAGATCACGGAGCGGCTCGACGGATGCGGCGTGAACGCCGACCGGAAGACGCTTTACCAGGACTTTGAGGAACTGCGGACGTTCGGACTGGACATCCTGAAACAGCGGGTGGGAAAAGAGACGTACTACTGGATGGGCGCCCGCGACTTCGAGCTGTCGGAGCTAAAGCTCCTCGTGGATTCCGTGCAGGCCGCCAAATTCATCACGGACGGCAAGTCGAAGGAACTGATCGGGAAGCTGGAAAAGCTGACGAGCCGCCACCTCGCGGGCCGTCTCCAGCGCCAGGTCATCATCTCCGGCCGCGTGAAGACGATGAACGAGAGCATCTACTACAACGTGGACAAGCTTCACCAGGCCATCAGCGACGACGTCCAGATCCGGTTTCACTATTTTCAGTGGAATTTAAAGAAAGAAATGGAGCTGCGCCGGGGCGGCGCCTGGTATCAGATCAGCCCGTGGGCCCTCATGTGGGACAACGAAAACTATTACCTCGTGGGATACGACGCCGGGAGCGGGGATGACGGCGATCCGGGCAGGATCAAGCATTACCGCGTCGACAAGATGCTCGACATCACGGTGACCGATATCCCGCGGGAAGGGCTGGAGCAGTTCGATTCCTTCGACATGCCGCGCTACACGAAGTCACTGTTCGGCATGTTCGGCGGCGAAGAGACGAGGGTCACCCTGGAGGCCGATAACGACGCCGCCGGCATCCTCATCGACCGCTTCGGCAAGGACCTGATCATCATGCGGGCGGACGAAGGGCACTTTAAGACCGTCGTGAGCGTCGCCGTCAGCAGCCAGTTCCTCGGCTGGGTCATGGCGCTCGGCGGCAAGGTAAGGATCGTCGCTCCCGCTTCCGTCGCGGAAAAGATGCGCTCCGAGGCCAGGCGCATCGCCGGCCTTCAGTGACTGATCAGCCAGGCAAACGCTTTTGCCGTCCGCAGGTCCGGCTCCCGGAAGTGATTTCCCGGATTATACTCCAGGACACAGTCTTTCCCCGCGTCCGAAAGCAGCTCCCTCGCCTCCCGGATCGCGTTCCCGACCTGCGCCATCACAGGGTTTTTCGCCTTCTCCTCGCGGTCGCCGATACTTAAGTACACCGCGTCCGCGCAGGTCTCATGATCCCGCATGTATTCCGTAAACCGCGGAAACCAGACCGACGGCGAGGCCGCCGCGACGCCGCGGAAGCGGTCCGTCCGACAAGCCGCCCAGAGCGCAAACAGCCCTGCCAGGGAGTATCCGCCGATGAAGATCCTTTTCCCCGCCTGAAAAGCGCTGTCCTCCGAAGCCGGAGCCATATCCGCGGCCGCGCCCGGTGCCGGAAGCACATTTTCAAGGATGAATTCCAGCGTCCTCTCCGATCCCCCTCCGAAACCTTCCTTCCCGAATACCGGCGGCGCCTGCCACGGCGACAGGTCGTCGTTCCAGCTTCCGACCTTCACGGCTTTCATGCAGAAATCCGTTCTCCCGGTGAGCTCCCGGATGTGGGCGATCTCGCTCTCCATCCCCTCCGCGTCCATGTCGTCGACCGGCTGGATGAGGAGCGTATCCGCCGCGGGATCTCCGTATGTGATCACCTGAAAACCGCTTTTCCCCCCGCTCATCTCTTCTGCATTCATCCTCTCTCTCCTTCCGCGATACGGGCTCTGTCCTTCCCCGATACGGGCTCTCTCCTTCCCCGATGCGGGCCCTGTCCCTGCCTGGCCGCACTTTTATTGTACCCTTGCCCTTCCGCTTCCGCCACTTCGCCCCTCTGCGCTTTCAGCCTGCCTGCGGCACATGCTCGGACTGCGCGGCCGGATTGCCCGCGTATCCCGCCGGCGGATATGGTAAGATGGAATGCAAATGACGGAGGTACTGCAGCTATGACGGAAACAGACCGGCTCAAAGAAGTCGTTCAGACACTGCGAAGCGAACACGGCTGCCCCTGGGACAGGAAGCAGACGCACGTGAGCCTGAAACCGGAATGCATCGAAGAAGCGGCGGAAGTGATCAGCGGGATCAACATCCTGGAAGAGACCGGCGACGCCGGAAATCTCTGCGAAGAGCTGGGCGACCTGCTGCTGCAGGTGATGTTCCACGCCGTGATCGCGGAGGAGGAGGGGCTGTTCACCTTTGACGATGTGGCAAAAGCCGCTTCGGACAAAATGGTGCGCAGGCACCCCCATGTCTTCGCCGGCGTGACTTACGAATCCGACGAAGCCCTGCACGACGCCTGGGCTGAGATCAAGCGGCAGGAAAAAGAAGGCCGCGAGTGGTACGCGGACTATCTGCCGGCCGCTTTCCGGGAAGCGCATGAGCTCATCGAGAAGGCCGTGGCGCGGAAGGGATTCTCCGCCTCATAAGCCTGCCTGCATCGTCCGCCCTACAGGATCTTACAGGATCTGCTCGCAGCCGGTCCGGTTCCCGCGCTCCAGATAGCTGTGCGGGTGGATCATGTGGTCGTCCGCCTTCGCGTTCAGCGACGAGAGATACCGGTCCCGGTACATGATCCCTCTCTGGACGGCGGAAAACCCGAACCTCCTCCGGATGTCGTCCATGGCGATGTCCGCCTTCAGAAGGCGCTCCCGGTACTGCTCATCATGAAACAGGTCCAGCTGGTACGGAAAAGTATCCGGCTTTAAGTCCCCCACCCGGACGCCGATGCTCCGGATCGGGCTGTGCCAGTCGTAGATCTCGTGGAAAAGCTCCATCGCGACATCGTGGATCTCCCCCGAAATATTGGTCGGCATGCCGATCTTCCGCTGCTTTCCGCAGCAGAAAAGCCCGTTATCCCTGACATAGATCTCGATCACCCTGCCGGCGAACCCGTTGTCCCGGCACCGGGAGGCCACGCTCTCCGAGAGCAGGTAAAGGACCAGGTCGACATCCTCGTCGTTCTCCAGATCGCGCGGGGTCGTCGTGCTGTTGCCGATGCTCTTGATCGGCGCCTGCGTGTTCTCCGGGCTGACCGGCGTCGCGTCCAGCCCTCTGGCAAACACCGACAGCATCAGCCCGATCTTCCCGAAGAGCCTGTGCAGCATCTCCGGGTCCGCTTCCGCCAGCTGTCCGATCGTCGTGATCCCCAGGTTATACAGTTTTCTCCTCGTGGCCCGCCCGACGTACAAAAGGTCTCCCACCGGGATCGGGAACACGATCTCCCGGTAGTTCTCCCTCGAAAACTCCGTCACCGCGTCCGGCTTCCTGTAATCGCTCCCCAGCTTCGCGTAGATCTTGTTCCACGAGACACCGACGCTGACGGTGATCCCGACTTCCTTCCGGATCCTTTCGTTGATCTCCTCCGCGATCTTCCTGCCGTCTCCCCGGAGCGATGTGCTTGCCGTCACGTCGATCCAGGCTTCATCCAGCCCGAACGGCTCCACCAGGTCGGAATACTCGCCGTAGATCCGGCGGATGATCCTCGAAAACTTGATGTAAAGGTCCATGCGCGGCGGGACGAACGTGATCTCCGGGCAGACCTGTTTTGCCTGCCAGAGCGCCATTCCCGTCTTGACGCCCTGCCGCTTCGCGATGTAGTTCGCCGTCAGTATGATCCCGTGCCTCGCCTCCGGGTCGCCGCCGACGGCCATCGGGACGTTCCACAGTTTCGGCTGGTGGAGCATCTCGACGGAGGCGTAAAAACAGTTGCAGTCACTGTGCAGTATCACCCTGTCCATCTTATCCTCCGCCGAAAAACCGCGCCGGGCCTCGCCCCGTCCGCGTTCCCGCCTTTGTCCGGCCTGCTGCCGCGGTTCCTTCTACTCCAGGATGAGGAGCGGCTTCCACCGGAGGAAGTCGCCGGACGCCAGCCGGTATATCCTCCCGCGGTATTCGCCGTGGATGCTGTCGTAGAACCGCCTCTCCCCGTGGCAGTGCGCATAGATCACCTGCTCCGCCCCGTACTCCTCCGCCATGTCGGTAAAGCCGCTGGTCTTCTCCAGGACGTTCGTCGGCGGGTAGTGCAGGAACATGATGTATTTCCGGTATCCGTCCGCCTTCGCGAGCTCAAAGGACTTCCGCAGCCTCACGAGTTCCCGCTCCACCAGCTTCTTCGCGTGCTGCTCCTCCTCTTCGTCCCATCCCACGATCCGGCCTCTGCGGTCGAGGTAGAACGGCCCTTCGAAAGTAAAGCCCTTCGTCCCGACCAGCGCGTAGTCCCTGTAGGTCTCATAGCTGTCCTGCAGGAACGTCAGCCGCGGCTGGAAAAGCTCATTCAGACGGCCGGTCTTCTTCCCGTCCCAGAACATGTCGTGATTCCCTCTGGTCAGGATCTTCCTGCCGGGCAGGTCACAGATGTACTCCAGGTCCAGCTCGCATTCCGCCAGGTTCTTCCCCCAGCTGTGGTCTCCCACCAGCACCAGGGTGTCGCCGTCCGCTACCGTCTTCCCGCAGTTCTTCCGGAATTTCTCTTCGTGGTTCTTCCAGACCCTGTCGTGGAGCTGCCCCGGCGCCTTCAGTACGGACTGATAATGCAGATGAAGGTCGCCTATCGCATAAAGGCTCATCGCGGTTTCACCTCTCCTCTCCCGGCCTCATTCGTTTTCCTCCGCCTGCCACCGGACTATCTCTCTTCTTCCGGCCCGCCGCCGGGCTGTTTCCTCGTCACGAACCACAGGCCGTTCTCCTCATAAAAAAGCTGTACGTCCCGGTTCTGTATCCTGCATGTGTAGCAGATCCCGGCGCCGCCCGCCTTGCGGCTCGCGAGCCTCTGGACCCGCCGGATCCGGTCGATCTCGTAGACCCTTCCGCCCTCCCAGGTGAGGGAGACCGGAAGGAGCTGCCCGTCCGTCGTGAATCTCGCGAGCACCTCGACGTACGCCTTGTACGGATTGCCTTCCGTCACTTCCGGCATCTTCTCGTACAGGGTGACCGGGCCGCCGGCCCCGGCCTCTTTATGATAATCGTACACCCCCATCGCGCACCCCGCAGCCTTCTTTTTATCCGTATCCCGCGGCTGCCGCCCTGCATCCGCGCCGCAGGCCCATTGTTATCCCGAACTTTTAAATTCCTGTTGACTCGCAAAACTTCCGATGTTATTCTTAATCCGAGGTTTCGCTGTAAGCTGAATTATAACAGGAACCGGAAGTTTGTCAACAGCTAACCGGAAGTTTTGGAAAAGAGGCCCGGAAGAAAAAGTCCTCTTCCTGCAGAAAGGCATCGGCCCTATGACGTTTGGAGAAAAACTCAGAGAAACCAGAATCGCGCACAATCTCTCGCAGTCGGAACTGGCGGAGATGACCGGGCTGTCGGAACGCTCCCTCTACACCTATGAACAGCTGGACGTGATCCCGCGGAAGAACAATATCCGGAAGCTGGCGGAGGCGCTTCGCGTCTCGCCGGAGTTCCTCCTCGCCGGGCAGGCGGACGCTTCCGGCAGGAAATTCGACGGCGAAGCGATGATCGAAAAGGCCAGGGAAGAATTCGGCGCGAAGGGCGCAAGACAGGCGCAGGAAGTCCTGGAGAAGGCCGGCGCTTTATTTGCCGGCGGCGACCTCGATGAGGATGCGAAGGACGCCTTTTTCCAGTCCCTGATGGAAGTGTATCTGGATTCGAAGAAAAATGCCCGGGAGAAGTACACCCCGAAGCGTTACCGCGTCAGCCGCAAAGGGCGGGACGGCAAATAAGAGGTGGCCGCTTGTACACTGCTGATTTCATCATCACGGCCGCAGGCCGGCTCGTTAAGAAATACCGCACCCGGGACCCGTATGAACTCTGCCGGGCGATGCACATCGTCCTGTACCGGAAGGATCTGCAGAAGAAGCTGAAGGGCTTCTTTTTCAGCCATTCACGCCAGAAAAGCATCGTGATCGACGAGAACGCCGGTCCCGTGCTGGAGAAGATCCTGATCGCGCACGAGCTCGGCCACGCCGTTCTCCACAGGGAGATCGCGCTGCTGCACGGATTCCAGGAGATCGAGATGCTCGAGGGCTCCGCCAAGCCGATGGAATACGAGGCGAATCTTTTTGCCGCCGAGCTTCTCCTTACGGATGAAGAAGTGCTGGAGCGCCTCTCGGAGATGACATTTTTCGAGGCCTCCCGGTCTCTGTGCGTCCCCGCGGCGCTCCTCGATTTCAAGTTTACGCTGCTCCGGGCGAAGGGGCACCGCTTCCGCAGCACGCCGGACGCCGCCCGCGCGGATTTCCTGAAGGAAGACTGCAGCGGTTATGACGCCCCGCCGCAGTAGATCTCAATGGCCCGGGAAGCGAACTCCGCCGTTCCTTCCCCGCCGTAGCTGTCGATATTCTTTGTGAACTCTCCGCCACCGGCATACATTTTCCCAAGGCCGCTTAAGATCTCGTTCGTGCAGGTATACATATGTTCCGTGATATAGCCCTGCAGCTTCTTTACCATTGCCTGAGCCTCTTCGGACGCCGGGTCCGTATCCCGGATCTGCCCGAATTCCCCGAAGATGTCGATCATGCCCTGATAGATCTTCCGGTCTTCTTCCTTTGTCCGGCCTTTTGATTTCTCTTCAAATTCCTTATAAGCCGGCGTCGTGCCCCAGGAAGCTTTCGCCTGTGCGGCATACTCGTCTATTTTCCTTGTGTCGAATGCGTCAAATGCCAATTTTCTCACCCCCAGTAATTTGATTCCTTTGGCAAGGTCGATCAGATTCTCCAGATGTTCCTTTTTCAGCGTCAGAAGCTCGATCTGCTGGCCAAGCGCCTTGCTCCTGTCAAAATCGGGACTGCTGATGATCTCTTTGATATCCTTCAGTGGGAATTCCAGTTCCCTGAAAAGGAGGATCTGCTGCAGGGTCTCCAGCGCCGCATCGTCATACAGCCGATAGCCCGCCTCCGTATATTTCGCCGGGCGGAGCAGCCCGATCCTGTCGTAGTACTGCAGGGTGCGTATACTCACGCCTGTCAGCCTGCTGACTTCATGTACCGTCATCATAGTTGCTGCCTCCCTTGCCCTTGGTGTCTTAACTGTAAACTATGACGCTGCGTAAGAGTCAACAGCTTTTTTGCTGCCCGGAATACTTCTTACAAGTTTTTCTGCCTGGCTGACCATTGTTTCCTGTCTGTGCTATGATAGCGGGAGGGCTCCGGAGGTTCGGAAACGGACGGTCCTCCCCGGAACTACTGACAAATACAAAACAAAACCAAGAGAGAAAACGACATGAAGAACAATCTAGTACTGGCACTCTTTGCCGCCGCAGTCATCCTGGGCGGCTGCTCCGGCAAAAAAGACACATCCGCGGAATACGCCCCCGTCGTTGAGAAGATCGACCAGGCCGGAACCGGAACAGAATCTTCGGAAGCAGCACAGGCAGCGTCCGGCGCGCAAGCAGAAGGTGCGGGTGCAGCAGGCACCGCAGCAGAAGGCACCGCAGTTGACCCGAACGCCGACCCGGAAGCAACACAGGAAGCCTCCTCAGACGGCACAGAAGCAGAAGGCAGCTCCGACACAGACGACTACGCCGCCCAGATCAGGAAGGAGATCGCCGGGAT
>JAEEGL014113325.1_pt1 | contig 15948 bp, 9 predicted proteins | sample 9134231 | NCBI WGS metagenome assembly JAEEGL01 (sample SAMN16246548, study PRJNA631951) | gut metagenome | biome: gut microbiome; feature: rumen; material: fiber-attached | host: Bos | place: Iran: Karaj | collected 2018-10 | reverse complement strand
TGAAAAAGATTGTTGTAAACGATACCAACGTATTCATCGACTTGTATGAGGTCGGACTTTTGGAGCAGTTTTTCTATCTTCCTTGGGAGGTCCATACCACAGATTTCGTGATGCTTGAGTTGCTGAGGGAAGGCCAACATGAAACTGTTGCCAAATATCAGGCAGACAAGCGTCTTGTTGTTCCTGTCTTTGAGGCGAAAGAAATGTTGGAGATTGGAAATCTGTTTCAGCAATATATGAATAGAACCAATTTATCTCTGACAGACTGTTCGGTATGGTATTATGCCAAAATGAACAACTATATCCTTTTGACCGGCGACCGGAAGTTGCGATCTGTCTCTGCCTATGATGGGGTAGAGGTTCATGGCGTTATCTATGTTATTGATACCCTTGTTGAGTTCAACATGATTTCCCGTCAGGTAGCGGTTGAAAGGTTGCAACAACTTTATGTCATTAACCCTCGGCTGCCGAAAGAGGAGATAGAGAAACGGATTAACTTGTGGAAAGCAGAGATATCGAAATAGAAAGAAAAGATCTTCACACAGCAGACTCCACAAAAATGGTCAGCGCTGAAGAGTTAGCCAGGATTTACATGGAATCCCGGCCAGACTTTATGGGCATGAATATGGAGGAGGCAACACAACATTGGAACCAGAATTATATTTTCGAATTTCTATATCATGTCAAAAGCTTATCGGATATAGACCTCGCTATTGATTGGCTGGCAGAGAACTGGGCAGAGACCAATCACGTGTATAACACGTACAATAATTTGAAAGATCCCAAACTCGTTGGAGAGCACCAGCATTTTGTCCTTTCGCTGAAAGACATCAAGGATTCTCTTCTTTGTCGCTTTGAGGCTGAAGAGCGCAAGGAGACATTGCGGATACAGATGCTGATGGGGTATAACACGACGATTACCACAGAAGTCATGCCGAAAGAGCACGTGCATCAGAAAAAATCAGATGAGACAGAATTTCCCCATTTCGAGACTCCCAATTCTTCTGGCCTTCCTCAACATCACATCAAAGACCTGCCTGAAGATGTACAGAGAACCCTGACTTTCAATGATGATGAGACGTATTCTCTATTCGTGACGAACATGAATGAAGACACATGGAATGTAGTAAATAGCAATAAAGGCAAATATTTGGACAGACTCAGGTTTGTATGCAACAAATTTGAGATAACGGCCAAGAATACTGATCGCAAACAGTTTGACAAATTATTGCACTATATTATTCCAAACCTTGGAGAGATTGGTAATTTGGAAAGTGCGATGAAGAAACAGACTGACTCCAACAACGACGCGAATTATAAATACTACGATAGTCCAGTACCCGTTCATCGTAATAAATGTTTTGATTTGTGTAAGGTCGGAGTAGAATTGGAGGAATGCCTGAGTCCAGTTCTTGAGAAGATTCACCATAAGGAGTGGAACATCAAGAAGAATCCACGATAAGTGGCTGAAAAAACGACCAAGAAAGCTGCCGAAACATTTGCATATCTCGGATATTTTTCGTAACTTTGTAGCATAAAAGAGAGGCAGTTTCGACTGCATAGTTAACCCTTATTATTCACCATTTAAAACACACAGAGTTATGAACAAAACAGTTAAGACCATCCTTCAGATCCTCGGCTACATCATCGCTGCCATCCTCGGCGCAGCAGGCGAAGCGACAATGATGTGAAAAAGTCCTTTAGTCCTGTAGTCCTTGCAAAAAATCTATGCTATGGAAAACACACGCTTTAAAATCTCTCAGTATGCCTGTGCGGTGCTGCTCATCGTGAGCAGTATCGCGCTGGTTTCCTATCAGGTCATCATGATTGACGATGTGTCGAACGGCCTGCTGGTCTATGTTGCCCAAGCCTTCCTGCTCGTCGCCAGCATCTTCGGCCTCGATGACTATGTTAAACACATCACACGCAAAATCAATGGAAAACACAATGAATGACATCCGACTCTCGCCCCACTTGGCTTCGCCGAATGAGGCTACGCTCAGCCATTCTTTGCAGAGCAAAGCGGCAGAGCCGAGCGTGAACAAGCTCGATGGCGTTCGCTTATCGCCTCACTTGGGCTTAGGAAGAACTAGGAGCTAAGTTGAGATCACTCTCCCAGCGAGAAGAGGAACTGCTGATGAACGTAGTCGCAGCGGAGGGTGCCGAAACGAATGAGGCGAGCCACGAGCGTGATGACCTTGCGACGCGGCAGGCGGGAGAGACGGACAATCTGATTCAGGGAGAGAGAAGAACGCTGGTTCGAGGGGAGCGGAGCCTGCTGGTTCAGCGTCTGCTGCCCCTGCATGACGGAAAGGAGCTGGTGGATGGTGGCATCGTAGGTGAGCATCGAGCCTTGGGGCCGGCCGGCCTCCCGCCAGAGGGCAAGATGAACGGGTGAGGCCACGATGTTCTCGTCGTTGATGCGGAGGTAGGCCCGCAGACGACCGCTCTCATCAAGCGCACAGATGGGACGCTTGTCGGAAGGCGGAACGGTGGCAATGACGATGGTTTTGCCTTCAACGTGGTAGGTGTCGAACTTGATGCTGGGCTCCGGCTTGCAATACTTATAGGCAGCCTGATGCATCATGAAGATCTCCTCTTCGGAGCGCACGCCTGAGAGATGGCCGTCGTCGCGCACGCCAATCAGCAGCCGACCGCCATCAGTATTGGCAAATGCCGACACCGACTTGGCCAGTTTGCATGCATCAGAAACCCGATACTTGAAGTCCTGCTGCTGGTGTTCGCCCTCATGAATGAGGCGGAGAAGATATTGCTTGTCTTCCATTACGGATGGTGCTCCTGTGGCTATAGATGAAAATTCGGAGTGCAAAAGTACTCCTTTTCTTTGAGAGGAGCCTTGTTTGAATTGTGATATTATGTTAAAAGAATGTAAGAAAAACACCTTGTATTATATATAATGTGTAACTTTGCAGCAGAAAATTATAAACTAATAACCGTATGAAGAAAATTCTTTTCTATTCGATGTGTGCCCTGTCGCTCTACAGCTGTAGCAAGGACAAGGACTTGTACAATCCATCAGCCCAAATAGAGGCTGCCGTGAATCAAAATGTGCAGAAAGTTTTCGGCACGACATTCGACCCCAACCAAGACTGGCGTATGCTCTTTAACAGTCAGGTGGAGATTGTGGCCAATGCCGAGGAGACCGAGAAGTTTAAGGTGGCAAAGGTGCAGGTGCTGACCGACAACCCCTTTGTCAATCCTGAGGCGAAGATCCTGAATGAGTGTGAGGCCAAGGTCGGACAGAAGGTGAAGATGGGCTTCGATGCTCCTAACTATCTGGACACGCTCTATGCTGCCTGCGTGAGCAAGGAAGGCTTCTACCGTGTGACGCCTTTTGCCGTTGGCGATAAGAACGTGAGCTTCCGTTCGGAAGAGGTGGCTGCCAGCCGTGGTGCCTACCGTGCGCCCGTGGCTCTGCCTATGATTGTTACAGATGCAACTCCGTCTGACAATCGTATCCTTACTGAACGGGCAAATGCTGGACTTGGCGACTTACATCCTCAACGACGTAATATCAATTGCTGGAAGAACGGTGGATGGGCTGATAATCTTTTTGAGATAAGTGCAACTGTTGAAGAAATTCCTGACTTCACCGAAAGTGAACGAAATGAGATGTACAAGACGCTCACAGGTATCATGCCTGAAAACCAAGATAATTTTTCTAATGTTGTCGAAAGTCAATTTTACATAAATACTGCAAACTATTTGCTGGCTGACGGTTCTCATAAACCAATCACCGTGACACCAGTAAGATGCGGTGCTGATTTCTTGGGTTGGGAGCAGTTATACTACTATTACTACAATCCGGCTGAAGTAGCTGGGCTGAGTGATGTACAGCGTGCTGATTTTCTAAAGGCTCTTCCCAAGTACAAACTGTTGGATTGTGCAGATGCTCTTGTCAACGTTAACACTGAAGACAAAGTGAATTATGCAAAAACAAATTATAAGAATTGGCGTAATGTAACACGCCGAAGCCAAAAATATACCCTCGCATATTTTGAAGGAACACCCGAAAAAGGTCTCAAGGGTTCCTATGACTTTCCTGCAGGTTATCGCATTGGTCTCATGTTCCGTATTGATAGCATTATGTCCGGTGGTATGAAATCATGCACTGGCGGCGTAAATCTCTATGCGGACACCCTGCTCAACGCACAAGTGAACCAGTTCTATGCATGGGCCAACGCCAAACTTTCAAAAACGACCTCCCGTGCATCTGTATTTAGCGCTAATGGTAATATTTTTGTGGGATTTGAAGACTATCGGGATCGTGATTTTAATGATGTCGTTTTCCAAGTAGACGGTGGTGTGACTCTCTTTGAGGACAGCATCCAGCTCGACAAGAACGTCTATACGATGGCCGTCGAGGATCAGCGTCTGGGCGACTACGACATGAACGACGTGGTGATCAAGGCTCAGCGTATTGACCTGACCCATGTGAAGTTCAGCCTTGAGGCTACGGGTGCTGACTTCGACCTCTATCTGCGTAATATCGACGGTCAGAAGCTCGACACCGTCACCGAGGTACACGCTATCTTCGCAAAGTACAGCCATATTGATCAGCAGGGAAGCGCGAACGACACAGGTGAGCACCGTTTCATCAACACCGTTATGGATTGGCCTCATTATGCGGCTGTACAGGAAGTGATTGAGGTGCCTGCCGACTTCACCTTCTCTGAGGATAAGTATCTGCCTTACATCTACAACAAGACGAAGGGCTATGACGTTCACATCGCACGTCGCGGCGAGGATCCTCACGCCATCATCATCCCTGTGGATTGGCGCTATCCGCGTGAGTACATCTGCGTAGGCGGTATCGAGAAGAAGATCAAGGTGGCTTATCCGCAGTTCAACAACTGGGGTGAGAACATGGTGGAATCGACCGACTGGTACCTGTATCCCAATTTGGATCTGATCTACACGAAGTCGGTGTTCAAATAAAAATCAGGACATCATAACGACTATCAAAAATAAAAAGCTCCGCTTCGGCGGGGCTTTTTTGTATGTGGTTTATGCTCAGTTGACTTGCTGACTATCTCACGATGAATTGAACGTCCTGACTACTTCACGATGAACTTACGTCCACCTTGCTTTACGTAGATGCCGGGACGGAGCGTGCCTTGCACGGCCTGACCCTTCATGTTGAAGAGCTGCTCGGAGCCGTTGTGCTGAGCCATCGTCTCGCTGATGCCTGTGATATCAGGCTGCTCGACGGGCTGGGCGTAGGACGAGGTGCGGTTGGAAGCACCGATTGTGGGCACGTTCATGGTGATCACGTCGGCAGCACCGTCGGGATAGCGGCCAGCGGTCTCGTCGGCCTTCATCGGGCCGTAGGTCAGACGGTCAGTCCATGAGCCGTCGGCTGCGGTGAGCAGCACCTCGCCGCCTTCTGCATCGAGCTTGAACGAGGCGTGAAGCTGCGATAGCGGATCGAGTTTGTCGCACCAGACAATAAGGTATCCATAAGCAGGAATGGTTGTCAATTGAGAATTGAGAATTGAGAATTGAGAATTATGATTAGACATGCTAGACTGTGAGTCGCCCAAACTAATCTGATATTTCTGCGGCTTCTCAGGATTGTCGGAGAGATACATGCCTGCGATGTCGATGGGCTGGTCGGTGGTGTTGTAGAGTTCCACCCAGTCGTTGTGCTTAAAATACTCATTGACATAGATGCCGTTGGCGGCACTCACCTCATTGATACGTACGGGTGTGATGCCCTGCTGCTTTCGCTCTGCATCGGCGAGGGGCTCGAAACAGGCGGTGAGCATCAGCGTGGGATCGGCGGGCAGGTCGATGACAGCCTCGTGGATGAGGCGCTCGTCGGTGCTGCCACCCACGGTGGTCGATAGCTCGCAAGCCCAGAACAGGTCGCTGGAGGTGTAGCTCGTGTTGTGTACCTCGACGGCAATGGTGTTGGCACCTTTCTTGAAGAGCGACGGCGAGAGGTTGAGCGTGCCCTTCATGGGGTCGCTGCCTGCGTAGGTGGAGGAGAAGGTGGTATAGTTTACGGTGCCGCTGGTCATGTTGACGCGGCCTGCCTCCTGACCGTTAACCCAAACCACGCAGCCATCGTCCAACTGATAGTCGAGCAGGAACACATCAGTTGCCGTGGGAGCTGCGCTGAGCGTGAACGTATGGCGGAAATAGGTGGTGGGGTTCTTGCGTTGTGAGTCAGAGCCATAGCTGATGGTGGTCTTCACGCCCGTCATGTTGTAGCCCAAGGGTGCAGCGCCGCTGCTCCATGAGGCGTCGTTGAAGCCGTTGTCGCGCCAGCCTTTATCAGTCACCTCACCCTTGTCGTAGTACTTCCACGTGTCACCGGTCTTGACCATCTTGACGGTTGTGCCCGACGATTGCTTCCATCCCGTGAAGGTGTAGCCCGCAGGTGCCTGGGCTTCGAGGGTGACAGGGGCGAAGAGCTGACCCTTGAAGGTGGAGTAGGGCACGCGGATGCCATTGACCGACAGCGTGGCCTCGGGCACCTCACTCGTCAGCGTGACGTTCTGGGCGGTGGCGTTGGAGAGCTGCATGGGCTTATACTGTTTCAGGTAGGACATCATCTTCTCCAACCGTCCGTTCAGATTTTTCTTAATCTGCTCGGCCGACTTGTCGGGCAGGTAGCCGTCGTATTGCGACATGGGGCGCATGGCATCGGCCAGTTCATCGACGATGGCAGAGGCACGCTCCAGTTCGAAGACGCTGCCCGCCATGAGGCAGTAGGTATCGAGGAATCGGCGGCGGAAGCCGTCGTGGTTCAGCAGGTTGATGAAGATGCTGACCATCTTGACGTTCTTGTTATTGTCGAGCACCAGCGTGAAATCCCATCTGTCCCAGACGTTGAAGGCATAGTCGAGGTCGAAGCAGACGAAGCGGAAACGACCGTCGTTCTGGCTGCGGTAGCCCTTGGCATTGTTGTGAGGCCAGTCTTCATTGCCCAGATAGAGCTCGGCTGCCATGTAGTTGGCAAACTCGTCGATGTCGAGCAGCTTTGTAATTTCTTCATAGACCCCTGCATCGTTGACGGTCTGGCTCAGCTGGTAGAGACGGTCGTAGGCTTCGGAGGTGCCGTTCTTGAACTCGCTGTTCTCGAAGGCGTCGATCTCATCGTCGTCGTAGCCCCAGTTGGCATAGACAAACTTGTCGTTGTTGGGCTCCCGCAGGTTCAGGATGCCCTTGAGCTTGCCGTTCACATATTCGGCCACCTGAACGGTGCTCTGCACGTCGAGGTCGATGCCTGAACGCTGGATGACGGTGGTCAGGGCGGGATCCATGAAGCGGGCGTTATTGCTCCACACGTCGTTGCCGCCGTTGCGCACCACCAAGGTCTTGTTGCGAATGTAGGGCTTCTGCGGGAAGAATGGATAGTCGAGGTGGTTCTGGCCGTCGAACACCTTGTTGGACTTGAGCTTCATGGAACGGGGTGAGGCTGAGCGCGTCCAGCCGCCCGAGACGGCGATGTTCACATCCTGATTGAAGAGCATACCCTCTGTCGGACTGATATAGGAGAAGTTCACAGGACGATCCCACGGCTGGTTCCAGTTCTTCGGCTCATCATCGTCGCTGTTGCCCGGGATGCCGTTCTGGCCTTTAATGTCGATGCCCCACATGGGGTCGGTGAAATAGCGTTCGTCGCCCACGATAGAGACGATGGGGATGGTATAGGCATTCGAGGTCTGGATGAAGCTGCGGGTCACAGGCACGCTGGGCAGAAAGCCGTCGCGGAAGAGACGGAACACGTAGCTCTTGGTGGTGCTGACGCTGAACTTGCCGTCCTTGCTCTGACGGGCTGTAGAGCCGCTGCTGCCACTACCTGGCACGCTGAACGACTGCCACGAGAAATTGTCGAAATAATAGTTGTTCTCAAACTTCTCGACATTCAGTTTGAAGGCGATGCATTGCATGTTGCCGCTGCCGGCCTGCTCCTCGGTGATGTCACCCTCGAAGCTGAACTCCTTCCACTCGGTGGTGAGGTTGTAGCTGTTGGCGAGCATCTGCCAGTGGATATAGTTGCCAGGCTCACCCTGCGCCTCGGCTGTGATGCGGGCTTTCTTGTCGGCACGGGCCATCATCGTGAAACGGAAGTGCTCACCCGCTTGCCAGACATGATCGGGCGTATAGAGGAAAAACTGGGCATCCCAGTCGTTCGTGGGGTTGTCGATGGCGTGGATTGTCACACCTCGGGAACCATCAACGCCCACGCCGTCGGTGATGCGCGGAGCGGGAGTGCCGCTGCCGCCGGCATCGCGGCAGAAGAAGCTGCTGGCATCGGTACCCTCGCAGTCGCCATTCCTCACAAATTCCTGCCATTGCGGCTCCGGTTCCTCCTGTTCGGAGGCTACGGCTGAGGTGGGCACGGTGCCGTCGGTGGTGTACATCAGCGTGGTACCCTTAGGGATGGTAACCTGAAAGGTGAAGGGCTCCTGAAACAGGCGACTGCCCTCGCTCACCACAGGGGCGTCGAGCCGTTGGGTGGCAAACAGGGCGGTGTCGTTAGAGGCACCTGGGGTGGGGGTGGAAGTCCAGCCGAACGCTCCTGTGCCGTCGGTTTGGCGAGCCCATGCCGTGCGACTCATGGCCTGCGGATAGTCAACGCTGGTGAGGAGCTGTCCCTCAGTATCGCTCAGATAGATGGTGCCGCCGTCGCAGTCGAGCTTGAAAGGAGCCTGGTTCTGCTTGATGTCGTTAGAGCCCAGCCACACCACCAAGAATCCCTTGGCGGGAATCGTGCCGATGTCGGCTGGCATGCGCCAGCGTGTCAGCTCGTTGCCATCGTTGCTCAGATAGCAGTCCTTCAGGTCGATGGACTGTTCGGTAGGGTTGTAGAACTCTATCCAACTATCGAAGTTGGTGGCAGGACTCATGACTGTCCCTACGTTGGCTGCCATCAGCTCATTGATGACAATGGCAAACAGGAGATCTTTCATAGGCGCTACTTCTTATCTGTAGTTCAGGAGTTCTGGAGTTTCTGGAGTTCAGACGTTAGTTCTGTTACTCCTGTTATTTCACGATGAACTTACGTCCACCTTGCTTTACGTAGATGCCGGGACGAAGTGTGCCTTGCACGGCCTGACCCTTCATGTTGAAGAGCTGCTCGGAGCCGTTGTGCTGAGCCATCGTCTCGCTGATGCCCGTGATGTCGGGCTGCTCCACGTCGATGACGTAGCTGGAGATGATGTTGGACTTCTCGATGGTCGGCACGTTCATCACATAGACCTGCTGGGCGCCGTCAGGATAGCGACCTACGGTCTGGTCTTTCTCATGGGCAGGATAGACGAAGCGGTCAGTCCAAGAACCGTCGGCAGCGGTGAGCAGGAGCTCGTCGCCATCGGCATCGAGCTTGAACGAAGCGTGGAGCTGTGACAGCGGCGACTGCTTGTCGCACCAGATGATGAGATGTCCATGAGCAGGAATGGTGGTCGTGGCCTGCGACTCGCCCTTGCTGATCTGATATTTCTGCGGTTTCTCAGGATTGTCGGAGAGATACATGCCTGCGACGTCGATGGGCTGGTCGGTGGTGTTGTAGAGCTCCACCCAGTCTTGACGCTTAAAATATTCATCGACGTAGATGCCGTCGTTGGCGCTCACCTCATTGATGCGTACAGGGTTGATGCCCTGAGCCGTGCGCTCGCTGTCGCTGAGCTTGGTGAAGGTGGCGGTGAGACTCACGGTGGAGCCGCTGGGCAGGCTCATCTCGGCCTCGCGACTGACGATGCTGCTGCCCTGCTTCCATCCGGCAAATCGATAGCCGGCAGGTGCTTCGGCACGCAGGGTGACGGGGGTGAAGAGATGACCGTTGAAGTCGGAGTAGGGCACCTCCAGACCGTTGACGAAGAGGCGGGCACCCTCGGTACCACTCTTCAGCGTGACAGCCTGACGGGTGGCGCTGCTGAGCTTCATGTCGGCAAACTGCTTCATGAAGTTGGTCATCTTGTCGCTGCGGCCCTTCAGCTGGGTCTTGATGTCGCTGGCACAGCGGTCGGGATCATGTCCGTCGTTGATGCCCTGCTGCTTCATGAGCTGGCACATGGCTTTCACCTTTTCGAGCAGTTCATCGACGATGGCGTTGGCACGGGTGGGTTCGAACACGCTGCCGCCCATCAGGCAGAAGGTGTCGATGAAATGGCGGCGGTAGTCGTCGTTCTTCAGCAGGTTGAGGAAGAGGTTGACAAACTCCTTGTTCTTGCTGACACGGGGAGCCGTATTGTCGTCCTTGAACTTGGCAAAGTTGGTGAAGGGATTATCGACGCTGGCATCCCAGCAGCCCTTGAAGGCATAGTCGAGGTCGAAGCTCACGTAGCGGAAACGACCATTGTCGCGGCTGCGGTAGCACTTGATGTTGTTGTCGGGCCAGTCGTCGTTGTAGAGGAACAGGGTGAGGGCCACGTAGTTAGTGAACTCGTCGATGTCGAGCAGCGTCTTCAGTTCCTCATAGGCGGCAGGATCGGTGGCCTGCTCACCCAGTTCGAAGATGCGCTTCATGACCACATCGTCGCCGTTTTTGAGTTCCTGGTTCTCAAAGGCGTCGAGCTCGTCATCGTCGTAGCCCCAGTTGGCATAGGCAAACTTGTCGTTGTTGGGCTCACGCATGTTGAAGACGCCGCGCAGCTGGCCGTTCACATATTCTATCACAGGCACATAGGACTGCACATCGACGTCGATGCCCGAACGCTGGATGATGGTCTCCAAGGCAGGATCCATGAAGCGGGCGTTGTGCTCCCAGATGTCGTTGCCGCCGTTGCGAATGAGCAGCACCTTGCTGCGGATGTAGGGTTTCTGCGGGAAGAACGCATAGTCGAAGCGGTTCTGATCGTCGAACACCTTGTTGGACTTCAACTTGAACGAGCGGTATTTCTGCGAACGGGTGTAGCCGCCTGATGCGCTGATGTTCACGTCCTGATTGAAAAGCATCTCGCCATTGGTGCTGATGTAGGAGAAGTTGACGGGACGGTCCCAGTCGCAGTTGTAGTTCTTGGGCTGGTCCTGACCGTTGCCAGTCACGCCGTTGGTGCCGTCGCCGTCGCAGTCGAAGCCAATCTTCGGATCGGTGAAATATTTCTGGTCGCCCACGATCGAGATGATGGGTAGCGTGTAGTTGTTGCTCGTCTTGATATAGCTGCGGGTGACGGGTACGCTGGGCAGGTAGCCGTCGCGGAAGAGACGGAAGGTGAAGTTGGTGGTGTTGGAGACGGTGAACTTGCCGTCCTTGCTCTCCTGAGTGGCTTCAACGGCTGTATCGTCGGCCGTATAGAGCTCCCAGCTCACGTTGTCGAAATAGAAGTTATTGTCTTTCTTGTCAACGTTCAGGTTGAATACGATGGACTGCATGCGGCCTGCTGTGCTCTGGCCCGACCACCAGTCGTAGCTGGAACCGGTCTGCTGGTCGGTGATGGTGCCCTCGAAGGAGATTGGCGTCCACGAGGTGGTCACGTTGTAGCTTCCGTCCATCACGCTGCCGGTGATATAGTCGTGGGGAGCACCGTGGGTCTGGGTGGTGATGCGTGCTTTCTTGTCGGCACGTACCATCGCGTAGAATTTGTATTTCTCGCCGCTCTGCCACACGTGGCCTGGCGTATAGACAAAGAACTGGGCATCCCAGTCGTTTTTGGCATTGGCCGTGCTGTGAATCTTGATGCCGCGCGAACCATCGACACCCACGCCGTTCACGATGCGCTCTACGTCGCCGCTGCCGTCGGCATCACGGCTGATGAGACAGGTGGCATCGTCGCCCTCGCAGTCGCCGTTGACAATGAAGTTCGTCCAGGGCGACACCTCTTCCTGGTCGCCTTTGGGGGCAGAGGGCAGGCTGCCGTCGGTGGTGTACATCAGACGGGCGCCTTCGGGAATGTTAACCTTGATGCTCAGCGTGTTGCTGAAGAGCGTGCTGCCCTTGCTGACCACGGGTGCGTCGAGGCGGTTCTCGGCAAAGTCGGCTGTCTCGTTGCTTGTGCCGGGGGTGGGGGTGGAAGTCCATCCGTAGGTGCCGTCAGTCTTGAGAGCCCAGGCTGTGTGGCTCAGGGCCTTGGGATATTCCTGCTGCACGATGAGGTTGCCGTTTTTGTCGCTCACGAAGATGGTGCCGCCATCAGGGTCGAGCTTGAATGTGGCCTGATTGGTCTTGATCTCGCTGGAACCCAGCCAGATTACCTTGTAGCCCTTGGCGGGAATGGTGCCCATGTCTTTCGGCATCTGCCAGCCCTTCAGGTCGTCGGCGTTCCGACTCAGATACATGCCGCCTAAGTCCACGGCTGTGGTGCCGGGGTTATATAGTTCAATCCAGCTGTCGAAGTTGATAGCGGGACTCATCACTTCGCCCAAATTGGCGCTCATCAGTTCACTGACCACCAATGCGGCTGATGCTAATGTTGTCGTAATCATCGTTTTAGTTAAGATGGTGATGTTGTTGTTTAGTTATACCTTATTTATATATAGTTTTATTTTGCCTGCAAAATTACGAAAATCCAGCGTTACATGTTTCTTTTCTTGTTTTTAATTATGATTATTTAGTGTCGTTGTTACATTTGAGATAATATTTGAAACATACTTGTACGATGTCTCTGCGATTTCTTTCTTAATTTTGCAGCGTATTTTTATTAACCATTAAAACAAACGATTGTATGAGAAAGCTATTATTGCTTTTGCCATTACTGGCATTTGTCGGCTGTTCGGTAACTGTGAAGAAGAACGACAATCCCGTGCTCACCGTTGAGGGCGGAAAGATTCAGGGCGTTATCGCCGATGATTATTCAGATGTTTTTGTCTATCGGGGCATACCCTATGCAGCTGCCCCCATCGGCGAACTGCGCTGGAAGGAGCCGCAGCCCGTTGTGGCCTGGGACTCGGTGCGCATCTGCGACAAGTTCGGCCATCCAGGCTATCAGGCCGTTCACTATCCCGGCTTCTATGCCTCAGAATGGGGCTATGGAGACGAGGCTCCCTACAGCGAGGACTGTCTCTACCTGAACGTATGGACAAAGGCACCTGCACAGGTTGACAAGAAACTGCCCGTGGCCTTGTGGATTCATGGCGGTGGCTATCGCGAAGGATGGGGCTCGGAACCTGAGTTCGACGGACAGGAGTGGGCTGCCAAGGACGTGGTGCTCGTCAGCATCAACTATCGTCTGGGCATCTTCGGCTTCATGACCTATCCTGAACTCTCAGCCGAGAGTCCTAACCACGTGAGTGGCAATTACGGTATCCTTGACCAGATTCAGTCGCTCAAGTGGATCAAGGCCAACATCGCCCAGTTTGGCGGTGACCCCGATAATGTGACCATCTTTGGCCAGAGTGCCGGTGCCGGTAGTGTTCGCACCCTTTGTGAGTCGCCTTTAGCACGCGGTCTGTTCCACAAGGCTGTCATCATGAGCGGCGGTGGCATCAACGTGCCTTCCAAGGACGGTCAGGAGGCAAAGCCTGCTACGCCCGTGAACCGCTTCTTCACCTACAACCCCACGCTCCAGGAGAGCGAGGCCGAGACCAAGAAGGTGATGGACTGGGCTGGACTGACCGACCTGCAGAAGCTGCGTGCAGCCTCTACCGAACTGCTCTACACACTTCCCACTATATATAATATGGTGACGAAGAACAACGTGTTTCTCATGCAGCGCCCCATCGTAGATGGATATGTCTCCACCAAGAACTTTGACCAGGCTACCCGCGAGGGTACTATTGCCGATGTGCCTTACATGATTGGCTACACGCTCAACGATATGGGGTCGATGGCACCTGGCATTGCCGAGTTCTGTAAGGTGCGCCAGGAGCAGGGTGGCAAGGCTTGGGCCTACGAGTTTGCCCGTCCGTTGCCCGATGACGGCAAGCATCCTGAGATTACTGACCGCCTGAAGGGCGCCTTCCACTCCAGCGACCTCTGGTTTGTGTTCAAGAGCCTGAAGCATTGCTGGCGCCCCTGGACGCAGGGCGACTGGGATCTCTCTGAGAAGATGCTGACCGCCTGGACGAACTTCGCCAAGTATAGCGACCCCAACGGCAATCCGTCAGCCGATGCCCAGAATGCAGCACCCAGCATGGGTTGGAACACCTGCACCAAGGAGGCTCCGCTCTTCATGCTCTTCAAGCTTGATGCCAACGATGCCGAGGCCTCAGAGATGGGCGAGCCCATCCTGCCGCAGTAAATCTGAATCGTTTAGACGTATTTTTCGGATTCGATTATTTTTCGGATACTAAAAACAATCGAGGGGAATTCATGACGGATTCCTCTCGATTATTATATGACAGCTCAGCACACCTTACTCGTAACGCATGGAACGGGCAGGATGGATGCGGGAGACGAGGTAGCTGGGAGCGATGAGCACGAAGATACTGATGAGGAGGGTGGCTGCGTTGAGCAGGAGAATGAAGGGAATGCTGACCTCCATCGGAGCCTCGCTCACATAGTAGGTCTGAGGGTCGAGACGTACCAAACCCGTGTATTTCTGCAGGAGCACAATGCCAACGCCGATGATATTACCCCAAAGCAGACCGCGCCCGATGATGAAGACGGAGAACCAAAGGAAGGTGTGACGGATGGTGGCGTTGCGGGCACCCAAGGCTTTCAGTATGCCTATCATCTGGGTGCGCTCAAGGATGATGATGAGCAGTCCGCTAATCATGGTGAAGCCTGCCACGGCTATCATGAGACCGAGGATGATCCATACATCGATGTCAAGCAGTTGGAGCCAGGAGAACACCTGCGGATAGATCTCGCGGATGTTGCGGGTGGTAAAGGAGTGGTGGTAGCGGTCGAGCGTATGGTTGACTGTCTTGATAACGTTACGGCTGGTAGGCAGCAGCTGGTCATAGTCATCCACCAGCAACTCAGCACCTGAGCATTGGCCAGGGAACCAGCCGTTGAGCTTGTTGACGGCATAGAGGTCGGTGAGGCAAAACACATCGTCAAACCGCTTCATGTTGGTCTGATAGATGGCACAGATGTTGAAACGGCGGGCGCGCACATCATCGCCATTGATGAAATAGGCAAAGATGCGGTTGCCTACAGCGAGGTGCAGTTTGTCGGCCATTGTCTTCGAGACAACCAGCGGATACTGGGTAGCGGTGTCGCAGAACACGGGCAGTTCGCCCTCGACGAGGCACTCTCGGAGAAACGTCAGGTCGTATTCGGGTCCGATGCCCTTGAGCACGGTGCCGATGAAGTCGCTGTCGGTCTTGAGGATGCCCTGCACGTTGGCGTAGCGCTCAGCGTGGCGTACACCCTCGATGCCGTTCAGCACGGTGAGCATGCTATCGTCGATGCAGATGGGAATGTCGGAGCCTGTGGTGTAGCTCAGGATGTTCTGCACCTGGATGTGACTGCCGAAGCCTGCCACCTTGTCGCGCACGGTATGCTTGAAGCCTGTGACCACACAAACGGTGACAATCATCACAGCCAGTCCGATGGCTACGCCCAGCGTGGCTATACGAATGGCAGGGCGACTCACCCGATTGGTGTCACCCTCAGTTCCATAGATGCGTCGTGCTAAGAATAGTGGGAAATTCATAGGATCCTTCCCGGATAGGCTTCCAACGCCTTCTGCAACACGAAGAGAGCTTTGTTCAGGTCTTCCTTCTTCAACACGTAGGCGATACGTACCTGATCGCGGCCAGCCCCAGGGGTGGTGTAGAAACCTGCGGCAGGAGCCATCATCACCGTCTGTCCCTCGTATTCAAACTCGCTCAGACACCAACGGCAGAACTTCTCTGCATCGTCAACGGGCAGCTTGGCCACTGTGTAGAAGGCACCCATGGGGATGGGCGAATAGACACCGGGGATGCGGTTCAGCCCGTCGATGAGGCACTTGCGTCGCTCCACATACTCGTCGTAGATGTCGCGGCTATCTTCCTCGGGCGCATCAAGACTCGCCTCGGCAGCAATCTGGCCGATGAGTGGCGGAGAAAGACGTGCCTGACGGAACTTCATCACCGCCTTGCGAATCT
>JAEEGL017439127.1_pt1 | contig 15949 bp, 10 predicted proteins | sample 9134231 | NCBI WGS metagenome assembly JAEEGL01 (sample SAMN16246548, study PRJNA631951) | gut metagenome | biome: gut microbiome; feature: rumen; material: fiber-attached | host: Bos | place: Iran: Karaj | collected 2018-10 | reverse complement strand
GACCGCATCATCGACGCCTTCCCGACCGACCAGCAGGAGCAGGTCCGCACCCAGCTCTCCGTCGGTCTCGTGGCCGTCATCTCGCAGCTCCTCCTCAAGCGCGTGGACAAGCCCGGACGCGTCGCCGCCTTCGAGATCATGTTCTCGACGCCCTCCATCCGCTCCCGCATCCGCGACAACAAGACCTTCATGATCGACTCCGACATCCAGACGGGCTCGAAGTTCGGCATGATTTCCCTCGACACCCACCTCATGAACCTCTACCAGGCGGGCATCATCGGCTACGACGACCTCATCACGAAGTCAAAGGATCCCGACACGATCGTCGAGAAGCTGAAGGAAATGCAGGCCGCCAGCCGCTAGCTCGAAGTTCCGGCGGCTTAGCGCAAGAGGAAGACGGCGGCGACGACCAGTCCGTAGAGGACGATTGTCGCGATAATGGCCTTGTCCGTGAGAAGCACCTGCTCCGGGCGTTCGCCGGCGCGCGCGGTGTAAACAAGGTGCAGGTAGCGGAAGACGCCGAAAATGACGAACGGGATCGTAAGGCCCAGCATGGGCGTCCCGAAGCGGCTCGTCGTGTCCGGCGAAAGCGTGTAGAGCGCGTAGGAGACAACCGTCGCGGCCGCCGTGATCGACATGAGCGAATCAAGGAGCTGGGCGCTGTACGCGCGCACGGACAGGCGCTGTTCGCTTTCGCTGCGCGTCACCTTTTCCTGCCGGCGCTTGCAGAGGGCGAGGAAGAGGGCGAGGAGGAAGGTGCAGAGAAGGAGCCAGGGCGAGATGCGCGCGGAGAGCACCGCCGCGCCGGCCACGGCTCGCAGGACAAAGCCCGCGGCGATGACGAAGACGTCGACGAGCGGGACGTGCTTCAGCCAGAAGGTGTAGAGGAGCTGGAGGACGGCGTAAACGGCGAGAACCGCGCAAAGCGGCGGCGAGAAGAGCGCGCCGAGGATGCCAGCCGCCAGAAGAACCGCCGCCAGCGCCAGCGCCGTCTTCGGCCTGATTTCGCCTGAGGCGACGGGGCGCAGGCGCTTGACGGGGTGGAGACGGTCGGCCACGCGGTCGCGCCAGTCGTTCAGCGCGTAGATGCCGCTTGAGACGAGGCAGAAAAGCGCGGCGGCGGCGGCGGCGAGAACGCAGGGCCGAAGTCCCTGCTCGCGAAGGTGCTGCTGCGGGTCCCAGTAGGCGAAGAAGAAGGCCGCGAGGACGAGGCCGTTCTTCGTCCACTGCTCGGGGCGCATGAGGCGCAGCCAGGCCGGGAGGGACTGGTAAGGGGACTTGCTCTCTTCGGCCTTGTCCATGCGCTAGTAGATGGGACCGTTCGGCGCGATGACCTTGGGGTTCTTGCGCCCGCCCGGTCCCTTCGGGCTGTTACGGCGCGCGGCCTTGTAGAACTTCATGACGAGGGCGGGGGCCTCCGCGGCGTCGCGGACGGTCACGAAGGGCGGCTTGCGCGTCCGAACGGACTTCACGAAGTCGGCGATCTGGATGGGGTGTCCGTAACCGTAGTAGTTCTTGCCGATTTTGCCGACAGTCTTGCGTCCCGCGGCCTCTTGCGCCGCGACGAGTTCGTCGGCAAAGGCCGGATTGCGAAAGGCGTTCTTGCGAATCCGCCCGTCGCGGATTTCAACGGCGCCGTCGGTGCCGGTGATCTCCAGCGTCGTCTCCCAGGGGACGAAAGCCGCGTTTGTGGCCTCGATGGTGCCGAGGGCGCCGTTCTTGAAGCGGACGGCGCCGACAATGGTGTCCTCGGTCTCGATGCATTTCCGAAGCGTGGCGTTGGTGAAGAAGGCCTCGACGTCGCGGACGCCGCCCATGACCCACTGGAAGAGGTCGAGGTAGTGGATGGCCTGGTTGATGAGGACGCCGCCGCCCTCCTTCCCCCAGGTGCCGCGCCAGTCATCGGAATTGTAGTATTTCGGCGTGCGGAGCCCGCGATGCTGCATGGCGGCGGAAATCGGCTTGCCGAAGGCGCCCTTGGCGACGAGGCCGCGCAGGCACTGGAAAATAGGGTTGTAGCGGTGCTGGAAGACGCCTGCGAAGATGCGGTCTGGATGCGCGTCCGCCGCCTTGAGCATCCGGACAAGGCCGGAGGTGTCGCTTGAAAGGGCCTTTTCGCAAATGACGTCCTTGCCGGCGGCGAGGGCCCGCTCGCAGAGCGAGGCGTGCGTGTAGTGGCTCGTGCAAACGCTCACCGCGTCAACGGCCGGGTCGGCGAAGACCTCGTCGGCGGAGACGGTGCGGTTCGGAATGCCGTATTTGTCGGCGAGGGCGTCGGCCTTGGACTTGACAAGGTCGCAGGCCCAGACGACCTTGACATTCGGGTCGAGCTGGTACGACTCGATGTGGGATGGGGCGATGACGCCGCACCCGATTATGCCAATCCTGATAGTCTTTTTCATGATGGTCGCAAACGAAAACGAAACATTAATATCATAGCAGATTCAATCGGTGTAGTCGTACCGAAAGAGACGCAAACCCGCCGCGCGAAACCTTTCGAAGGAGGCGCTTCGGTCGATGGGATTCACATCGCGCGTCAGCCAGCGGCCGTCGAACGCATCAACCGTGCAGCGCCATCCACGCCTGTCCTCCATCTCGAAGTGCCGGACGCCCGGCGTCTCCCACGGCGCGGCGGGGCGCGTCTCGGAAATGAAGAGCGGAGGGCGCCAGCGCATGGGCACGGCCAGCCAGCCGGACGCATAAGCCGCGGCGGCGACGAGCTGGTCGTCGTCGGTCTCCGCCGGCGCGACAGCCGATGCGATGCCCAGACCGCGGATGAAGGAGGCGGAGAGGCGGTTGAAGGCGTAGAACGTCCCGTCAGCCGTCACGGACGCCGCGCCGCCAATGCGGCGGAGGAGGTGCAACCCGGCGATGTCGCCGCATTCCCAGTTGACGTAGGACTCCGCCAGAAGTCGCCGGACGGCGGTTTCGCAGCGGTCCGGCTCGTCACCGCGCAGGATGAGCGGCAAGGCCACGCGCACGGGAACGCCCTGCGCGCGCCACGCGCCGAGACGCGACACAAGGGCGTCCGGGTCGCGGCAGGACGCCGCAGTCAACGCGACGACAATCTCGCCGCATCCGTCGAAGGTCGCGGGCGCGTGCTCGACCGTCACCTTCGCCGACTTCAAGACCGGTCCGTCCACGCGGAGGTCTGGCGCCGGCTCCGCCCGCAGCGAGACATGGCGCGCCTCCCGCGCGACGGCGCGGGCGCTCTCCAGCTCGACGTCAAGCGCCTCGCAGAGGCGCCGACGCGCGTCGTTCAGCACCGAGGCGGGGACGTAGAGCGCGTGCGGGTCTTCGAGTTCGAGCGAGGCAAACGACCAGCGCGTGTCCCCGAGCCGCGCGAACGCCTTGCGCACGGCCGCGGCCGTCATCTCCGGTTTGTTCGCCGGCGCGAAACTGCCAGGCGACGAAACGGCGGCGCGAAGCGGTGGAGACTCGCATTCGGCCTCGCACGAGACGGCATCGGGCGCGAGCCGGACGCGGAACTTCAGCGGAAAGGCGGCGCGCATGTCGGCGGCGCGAGGCTGGACGATGGCGAATCGCCGTTTCACGGCCTGGGACGAGGAGCAGAAGACCTTGGCGCCGTCGGGGAGGACCGGGGCGTCCTGCGGGAGGAGAATCTCGACGCGCGAGCGGGACGGCGCGGAAAACACCGGGTGCGTTTCGCCGGCGAGACGCATCGTCTCGATGGCGAAGCCGTAGGGACGTCCGTCGCGGAGTCCGCCGCCTCCCGCGCCGGGGAACTCGATCTGGAGGCCGTCGTGCACTTCGAGGGGCCGCTGCGGCGCGAAGTGGAGCCAGCGGCGTCCGTCGCGTCCGCGGCGGACGGTCTGAACGCGGCCCGCCGGGGCGCCTCGATGACCGACGGCCGAGGGGTCTATGATCCCCTCCGGAGCGGCGTGGCGTCCGTCGAAGTAGAGCCGCGTCGTCGGACGCGAGAAGACCGTCTGCATGTCCGAGATGGCGGCCGCGGCGGCATCGGCGTCGTCAAGAAGGCCGTCGAGCTTGCGCCTGTAGAGGTCGGTGACGGCCGCCACATAGAGCGGCGACTTCATGCGCCCCTCGATCTTGAGGCTCGCCACGCCCGCGTCGCGGAGATCGCGGACGCCGTCGAGGAGGAAAAGGTCGCGCATTGAGAACGGGAAGGCCGCGCGTCGCCCGCCGCCCCCCGGCTCCATGTACTCCGAGCGGCAGCAGTAGGCGCAACGGCCGCGGTTGCCGCTGCGTCCCAGGCGAAGGGCGGAGAAGAGGCAGAGACCGCTGTAGCCGTAGCAAAGCGCGCCGTGGATGAAGACCTCCGTCTCGATTGGCGCCGAGGCGGTGATGCGGCGGATTTCGCCGAGGGTGAGCTCGCGCGCCAGGACGACGCGCGAAAAGCCGAGTTCGGCGAGGGCGCGCGCGCCATCAATGTTGTGGACCGCCATCTGGGTGCTGGCGTGCGCCTGGAGGCGGGGGAAGTTCGCGCGGAGAAGGGAGAAGACCGCGTAGTCCTGGAGGATGACGCCGTCCACGCCCGCCTCGGAGCAGATGTCGAGCGCGTCGAGAACGTCTTCGGCCTCGTCGTCGCGGACAAGGGTGTTGACCGCCACGTAAACCGCGCGGCGCGGCGCGAGGGAATGCGCATAGGCGGCGACGGACATCAGCTGCTCCGGCGTGAAGTTCACCGCCTCGGCGCGCGCCGAAAGGGAGGTGAGCCCGAGGTAGATCGCGTCCGCGCCGTACTGGAAGGCGGCCAACGCCGCCTCAGGCGAGCCGGCCGGCGCCAGCAGCTCGGACCAGCGTCCGGCCGTACCGGTGTTGTCCTCCATGGCTGTCATTCCACGCGATGCCGTCCTAAAACGAAGCCGCGCCCTCAACGGACGCGGCTCCAGAAAAATGGTGGAGAAGAAGAGATTCGGACTCTCGACCCCCGCGTTGCGAACGCGATGCTCTACCAACTGAGCTACTTCCCCGTGAAAACGTGCTTATAATGATACCCGATTCTCGTTTCCTTGGCAACAAAAATCTCAAGCGCCGCGGCGGAGGACAAATGATTGCGCGCGTGACGTAACTGTGGTATCCTTAGTTCGGGTCAGGCAAGCGGGCGCGCGGCGCGCGCCACATCGACAACGGGAGAGCAAGTATGCGCCATCTAAAAAAACTATCGGCAGTCATCGCCGCCGCGGCGGCGCTTGCCGCGCTCTGCGGCTGCGAAGACGGCGGGGGAGGCGGAGGCGATGACGTCGGCGACAACAACCCCGACCTCGTCATCTGCGTCGGCGACTCGATCACCCAGGGCTACGCCTGCGACGGCGCCCCCTACCCTTCCCAACTGGCCGCCATGAGCGGCAAGCAGGTGCGCAACCTGGGCATTGGCGGCGCGCGGGCCGGAACAGGGGCCTCAAAGATTTCATCGCAGCTCGCGTGCAAGCCGGGCTACGTCTGCATCCTCTACGGCGCCAACGACGCCATCAACGGCGGCAGCGCCGGAAATGTCAAGGAGAACATCCGCGCCATCATCGCGGCCTGCAAGAGGAACCAGTCCATCCCCATCGTCGCCACAACGCCGCCGATGACCAGCTGGCACGAAATCTTCGACGGAGACGCGAGGTCCATCAACGAGGCGATCCGCGCCGTCGCCAATGAAGAGGGCGTCACGCTGGTCGATCTCTACAAAGCCTTCGGCGGCGGCGAAGGCTACCTCGTTTCCGACGGCCTGCACCCCAACGCCGCGGGCGCCGAACTCATCGCGCGCAAGTTCAACGGCGCCCTTTGACCGGCCGTCAGCGGCCAGGAGGCATCGCGCCGGCCCAGCCCAGCTTGAGCGACAGGGCGCGATAGGGGCTGTAGCCGGGGAGGAAGGCGATTCGCGCGGGACGGCTGGCGCGGGAGATTTCAACCGTGTCGCCCGGCGCGACCTTGGCGCACTCCTCGCCGTCGATGGCGAGGAGGAGCGGCGCCTCGGCCGCGGCGACGGAGAGCGAGATCGCCGTCGAGTCGGCAATGACAAGCGGACGCGACGAGAGCGCGTGAGGGCAGATGACGGTGATGGACGTGGCGGCCGTCCCCGGCATGACAAGCGGGCCTCCTGCCGAAAGCGAGTAGGCCGTGGAGCCGGTCGGGGTGGAGACAATGAGCCCGTCGCAGGAGTAGGTCGTGACGGGCTGCCCGTCGAGCGCGAGTCCGATTTTCACCATGCGGCCGCTGGAGCGGGAGAGGACGATGTCATTGAGCGCGGGGCGCGGGAGGGCGCCCGCGCCGCTGTCGCCCGCCGCGCGGACGCGGCACGAAAGCATCTGGCGCTCGCTGATCGCGAAGCGCCCCGAGGCCAGCGCCTCGAGCGCCTCCCCGAAGTGTTCGGCGTCGGCGCCCGTGAGGTAGCCGAGCGAACCGATGTTGAAGCCCATTGCGGGAAGGTCGGCGCCGAGTTCCTGAAGCCGGTGGAAGGCGCGGAGGAGCGTGCCGTCTCCGCCGAGGACGGCGACGGCGGAGACTTCGGCGGCGAGTTCAGCCGCGGTGCAGGCCGTCCACGCGGGGCCGCCGCCCGAAAGCGCCACGGCCTGCGGCTCCGCGAAGAGCGCGACGCCCAGCTTTTCAGCCAGCGCCGCGAGAACGCGCAGCGCCTCGCCCGCGTGGGGCTTGCCCGCGTTGACGATGATCCCGATTTTCGCCTGCCGTTTCATTTGGCCTCCCCCACCCCGCCGCGACGCCGCTCGACCTCGCCGAGGTAGCCCATCTGGCGGAGCGTGTAGTTGTTGGTCGTCCAGTTTTTATCGACTTTCACCCAGAGTTCGAGCGCCACGTTGACGCCGTACTGCGCCGCGATCTCCTTCTGCGCCGCGAGCCTGATGGAGCGGATGGTCTTCCCGCCCGGGCCGATCACAATCGGCTTCTGCGACTCACGCGTCACGAGCAGCGTGATTACCACGTGCCACCTGCCGGGGTCTTCGCCGAAGGAGTCCACGCGGACGCCGACTTCGTGCGGAAGCTCGTCCCGAAGCGCGAGGAAAATCTTCTCGCGGACAATGTCCGCCATCGCGAGGCGGCGCGGGTAGTCGCTGAGGATGTCGGGATCGTAGAGCCGCTCGCCTGGCTCTGCCATTTCAAAGAGGATGTCGACCAGCTCGCGGACGCCGTCGCCCGTCGCGGCCGATCCCTGCACCACGCGCACCTCGCGGGTGACGCCCGCCTCCTCCTGTAGCGACTTCCAGAGCGCGTGGAAGTCGTCGATGAAGAGCTCGTCCCGGTCGCACTTGTTGAGGAAGAAGACGCACGGGCGCGGGGTCTCCTCGGCGAGGACGCGGCGCATCCAGCCGTCATCCTCGAGGTGCGGCTTCTCGGAGACGTCGAAGACGAGCACGAGGATGTCGACGCCGGAGGCGGCCTGGCGCGCCATCTTGTTGATGAGCGAACCGAGCTTCGACTCGGCCTTGTGGAGTCCGGGGGTGTCCGTGAGGACGAGCTGCCCGCGCGGCTCGTCGAGAATGGCGCGTATCGTGTTGCGCGTGGTCTGCACGACGGGCGAGACGATGGAGACCTTCTCACCCACCATGCTGTTCACTAGCGTGGACTTGCCGCCGTTGGTGCGGCCGACGATGCCGACCGTCGCGCATCTTGTCGCAGGCTCGCTCGCCATTTGGTTCACTTCGCCGGATTGAAGTAGTCGTTCTGGCATGTCGTGTCGAGAACGGCCAGCCAGAGTTCGCCCTTGAGATCGAGCTTCTGTCGCTCGACGACGGCGAGGGGAATCGGCACGAGGGAGTAGGTGCCGCCGTGGTGGAGGTCGCCGACGACGCAGTTGGTGCATCCCGCCATCGCGGCGTGGACCGCCGCGCGGGCGAGCATGTAGCAGCGGATCGCGTCGGCGCCCACCGCCGGAATGCTGCGAATGGAGTAGCTCGGGTCGAAGTACTTGACGGACGCGTCAACCCCCTTCGACTTGAAGTGCTCGGTGATGCGCGTCTTCAGGAACTCGCCGATGTCCTTCTTGAGGACGTTGCCGGAGGCGTCGCGCACCTCGCCCGCGCCGGCGATGAGGTCTTGTCCGGCGCCCTCGGCGACGACGATGACCGCGTGGTCCTTCACCGCGAAGCGCCGCTCGATGGCTGCGAGCAGGCCGTGCGGCCCGTCAAGCGCGAAGGGTTCCTCGGGCACGAGGCAGAAGTTCACGACGGGGCTCGCGACCGTAGCGTAGGCGGCGATGAAGCCGGAGTCGCGCCCCATGAGCTTGACGAGCCCGATGCCGTTGCGGCAGCCTTTCGCCTCCATGTGCGCGGACTGGATCACCGACTCCGTGGCCGTGACGGCCGTCTCGAAGCCGAACGAGCGGCCGACGAAGTTGAGGTCGTTGTCGATTGTCTTGGGGACGCCGACGACGCTGATCGAGAGCTTGCGGCGCTTGCACTCCTCCGCGATGTCGCGGGCCGCGCGGAGGGAGCCGTCGCCGCCGATGCAGAAGAGGAGGTTGATGTTCATGCGCATCATGGTCTCGACGATCTTCTCCGTGTCCTGCTGGCCGCGCGAGGAGCCGAGGATGGTGCCGCCAAGGGTGTGGATCGTGTCGACGGCGTCGGGGTCGAGCAGGAGGGGCGTGAGATCCTGCTCGGCGACGAGCCCCTTGTAGCCGTAGCGGATGCCGTAGATCGTCTTGATGCCGTAGTCGAACGAGAGAATCTCGACGATGCCCTTGATGACGTGGTTCAGGCCGGGGCAGAGGCCGCCGGCGGTGAGAATGGCGGCGCGGCTCCAGGCCGGGTCGTGGAAGATCTTCGCGTGCGGGCCGGCCTTCTCGAAGGAGGGCGGCTCGACGCCGCGCGCGCGAAGCGCCTCGACCTGGCGAACGTCTGGCGAAATATACACGCGCTCGCCCTCCTCGACGAAGAGCGGGTTGCGAATGGGCGAATCAATCAGGCACTCGCCCAGCTTGTCGATGTTTAGGTTGTAGTTCTCGGGTTTGGAGATGACGTCTTCAAGAATGCTCATGCGGGTCCCCTTTGTCTGCTGCGGACGAGCGCTAGCGCCCGAGTTTGGCCATGAAGCCGTTGAAGAGCCGGCACGCGTGGCCGATGGTGGTGCCGCTGGCCTGGAAGCTGGTTTCGTTTTGGACGGACTGCAGGCGCGGGCACTTCGCGAGCTCCGAGAAGACGGCGTCGAAATCGCAGTTGCCGAGGCCGGGGCAGAGATGCTGGTCGTAGATGCCGTCGTTGTCGTGGACGTGCGTCGTCACGATGTACGGGGCGAGGCGGCGGACGGCCTCGGCAAACGGCACCAAGCCCTCGCGGAGCTTGCCGCCCCAGTTGACGGCGTCGAAGTTGTCGTTGAACGGGAGGTCGCGCCCCTTGCGCGGCACTTCGGGGTCCATGACGTGGGCGTGGCCGACGTCGAGGCAGCAGCCTATCGCGGGCGAGTCCTTGAACGGCTCGATGCAGCGCGCGACGGCGTCGGGCGTGCAGGAGGGTTCCATGCCGTTCTCGACGCAGACGACGACGCCGAGTTTCTCGGCGGTGGGGAGAATGCCCTCGAGCACACCGGACACGCGGGCGAGCATCTCGGGGCTGAAGACGCCGCCGTTCGTGCGGCAGTCGCCCGACCCGATGTGGACCGTGTAGGTCTTGACGCCGAACTCGGCCAGGATTTCGAGGCAGAGGTTGTGGCTGGCGACGACGTGTCGGCGCATGAACGACTCAGGCGCGCAGAGGTCCCAGAGGCCGCCCCACGGGGCGTGCGCGTCCGGCATCGAGACGCCGGTCTTCTCAAGAATGCGCTTCAGCGACGCGGCCTTGTTCGGGTCGCCATAGACGTTGTTGGAGAAGAGCGTCGCGAAGGTCAGCTCCTTCGCGCCGTTTTCGGCGAATTCATTGAGGACGGCCTCGAACAAATGCTCGTTGACCGAGGACCAGTCATAGAAGTGCGTGCAGCGTATGCGGGACATAACGTGTTCCTTGCCCGATGGGCGCGGCGCCTAGGGGTCAAACGACCGGCATTCGCCCAAAGACCTTAAAATTTTATCACAATCCAGGGCGGATGAGAAGAAATCGAGAGCGCACATTCACCGTTCTTGCGTTCCGCGCGAAAATCTGGGAAAATAGTTTCATCAACAGGAAGCAACACGATGAACGACAAATTCCCGTTTCTCCTCCACGGCGGCGACTACAATCCCGACCAGTGGCGCCACATCCCCGGAACCCTTGACCAAGACTTCCGACTCTTTCCGCTGGCCGGCATCAACTCCGTCTCGGTGGGCATCTTCTCCTGGGCCGCGCTCGAGCCGGAGGAGGGCCGCTATGACTTCGGATGGCTCGACGAGGTGATGGATCGCTGCGCCGACGCCGGCATGGCGGTCGTCCTCGCCACGCCCAGCGGCGCGAAGCCGAACTGGATGGCGCAGAAGTACCCCGAAATCCGCCGCCAGAACCCGCAGGGCTGGTGCACGGAGCCGGTCCAGGAGCTCCAGGCCGGGCGCCACAACCACTGCATTACCTCGCCCGTCTACCGCGCGAAAGTCGCCGAAATGGACCGCCGCCTCGCCGAGCGCTACGGAAAACATCCCGCTCTCGCGCTCTGGCACATCTCCAACGAGTTCGGCGGCCAATGCCAGTGCCCGCTCTGCATGCAGGCCTTCCGCGAGTGGCTCCGCGCCAAGTACGGCTCGCTCGAGGCGATGAACCACGCCTGGTGGACGGGCTTTTGGTCGCACACCTTCTCGGACTGGAGCCAGATTGTCGCCATCGACACGACGGTCGAGGGCCTCCATCTCGACTGGAAGCGCTTCACGTCCGACTCCATCGCGTCGTTCCTCAAGAACGAGGCCGACGCCCTCAAGTCCATCGCGCCGGACGTGCCCGTCACCACGAACTTCATGGGCTTCTACGAGCCGCTTGACTACAACCGCCTGGCGAAGCACGTCGATATCGCCTCCTGGGACTGCTACCCCGCCTACCACGACCGCCCGGACCAGGAGCGGACGGCCGCCTCCTTCGCGCTCGCGCACGACCTCTGCCGCTCGTTCAAGAAGCGGCCCTTCCTCATGATGGAGTCGTCGCCGGGGCCGACGAACTGGATGAAGACCAACCGGCTTCTCCGCCCCGGCGTCCACCGCCTGAAGTCGCTCCAGGCCATCGCGCATGGCTCGGACAGCGTCCAGTATTTCCAGATCCGCAAGGGTCGCGGCGGCTGCGAGAAGTTCCACGGCGCGGTGATCGACCACATCGGGGACGAATCGCCGCGCATGTTCCGCGAAGTGGCGCAGGTCGGACGCGATCTCAAGGCGCTCCAGGGCGTGCGCGGCGCAACGACGCCGGCCGAAGTCGCCCTCGTCCACGACTGGGAGAACCCCTGGGCGATCCGCAATTCGCAGGGGCCCTCGGACGTGGCCAAGGACGTCGTCGGCACGGGGCTCCTCTCAAACTACCTGCCCTACTGGAAGCGCGGCGTGGCGGTCGATGTCGTTTCCCCGGCCGACGCCTTCGACTCAGGCGACTACAAGGTCGTCGTCGCGCCCGTCTGCTATCTCGTGCAGGACGGCTTCGCCGAAAAGGCGGAGGCCTTCGTCCGCGACGGCGGCACATTTGTCGCCACCTTCCTCTCCGGCGTGGTCGATAAGAACGTGCTCGTTTTCCCCGGCGGATTCCCCGGGCCTTTCCGCAATCTTTTCGGCATCTGGGCCGAGGAAACGGACTATCTCTACCCCGAAGAGCGCAACGAGGCCGCCTTCACGCAGGGCAACGCGCTCGGGCTCGCGGGCACGTGCGAACTCAAGGACGTCTGCGAGGTCGTTCATCTTGAAGGCGCCGAGGCGCTGGGGACCTACGCCCGGGAATTCTACGCCGGAGCCCCGGCGGCCACGCTCAACCGTTTCGGCAAGGGACTGGCCATCTACATCGCCGCCCACGGCGGGCGCGACTGGTATGACGCCCTCCACGGCGCGCTGGTTTCACGCCTCGGCCTCCGCCGCGCGCTCGCGGCGGACCTTCCCGACGGCGTCACCGCCGCCTTGCGCGTGGCGGACGACGGCACAACCTACACCTTCGTCGAGAACTTCGCGGGCGAGCCGCGCGAGATCGACCTCGGCACCGCGCCGCGCCGCGACCTCCTCTCCGGCGAAAAGGCGGCCGGAAAGGTGACGCTCCCGCCGTACGGCGTCATGGCGCTTGTCGGCTGAAGTTCTTCAAGAATCTCCGAGGAAACGGGCCGCGTTGCCGCCCATGAGCGCCTCGCGCCTTGCGGGCGGAAGCGGACAGGAATCCAGGAACGGGAGCGTCTCGTCGTAGCGGCTCCAGGGCCAGTCGCTCCCGAAGTACAGCCGGTCCTGAGGGTGTCGGAGAAGCATCTCGCGGAAAAGGTCCGGCTTGCAGAAGCCAATCGCCATTGAGATCTCGATGTCGATCGGGGCGCCAATGAGGATGCGCGAGGCCTCCTCCCAGTCCAGCCAGCCGCCGAAATGCGTGACCATGAACCTCAGCCCGGGAACGGCCTCAAGAAGATGCGCGACGCGGCGCGGGCCGCAGAGGTCGTCGTAGGGGAAGCCGATGTCGAAGCCGGTGTGGGAGATTGCGAAGAGGCCGTTGTCGCGGACGGACTTGAAATAGTCGATGAGATGCGGCGCGTCAAGCGTGAAGCGCTGGAAGTAGGGGTGGAGTTTGACGCCCTTGAAGCCGAGGCGCGCAATCTCGGCGAGATGCGCGTCCCGGTCGGGGTCGTCGGGGTGGACCGAGGGGAGTGGCACAATCGTTTTCGCCGCGTCCTCCCCGAAATCGCCGCGCCGTATGGCCTGACACCAATCAAGAATGGGCCCGTACTGCGCGGGCTTGGTGGCGATCTGGCAGAGGACGGCCTTGTCGAAATCATGCGCCTTGAGTTCGCCCATCAGCGTTGAGAGACGCCCGTCGTAGGACGTCCTGTACTTCGCCGGCATGTGCGACATGATGGAGGCAAGGGCCTTCGCGGCGATTCTGTCCGCGAACGCGTGGGAGTGCATGTCGATTTTCATGTTGCCCTTGGAAAAACAACGGGCGCGGCAAATGCCGCGCCCGCTTCGCCGGAGGTTACTTCCCCGATCCGACCTTCACGCGGAAGAAGCGGAAGGCGGAGACGTCAACGCCGGCAGGCGCGCCCTCCTCGCTGACGACGGCCTCGCCGTCCACGAGGTTCGTGCGGACCGTGCGGATCGTGGTCCACTCGGCGTCCGTGAGCGACACCTTGGCCTGCACCTCGTAGGCGACCTGGCTTGAGAGCGTCGCCGGCTTGGCGCTTGCCGAGGCGAGATTCGCCACGCCAGGCTGCGAGACGGAGGAGGTCTGCACACCATCCCATGTCCAGCCAATGACCGGGTTGCCCGAGGCGTCGAAGTTGACGGAGGTGATCTTGAGCGTCTGCTGCGTCGAGGCGTCAAAGCCGAGCTCCTTCTCCAATCCGTCCACAATCCCGTCGCCGTCGGAGTCGCCGTTGACCAAGTTGGTCCCGTCAAGCAGCTCCTGGTAGTCGTTCACGCCGTCGGCGTCGGCGTCGGAGACACCCGGCGCGCTGGCCATGAGCCTGAGCGGCGACATGGCGTACGCGGCGGTCTGCTTCACGGTCGGCGCGTAGTTCGCGACGCCGAGGCTGGTCAAGTTGCCGGCGGTCGCCCACTCGTAGGAATCCGGCAGGAGGTCGTTGTCCGTGTCGCAGTCCTGGATCACGACATTGACCTTGGTGTCGGCGTTGCCCAGCACGTTGGCCTTGACGGCAACTGGCATGAACGGGCTGACGGACTTGGCCCCTTCGCGGTAATAGCCCCAGGACTCCCACTTGTCGCGCGCATAGGCGTCGCCACCTTGCTCGATGTAGGCGCGGATGTAGTAGCTTTGCCCGTCTTCAAGGCCCGTGAGGGTGTAGGTGCCGACGGCCTTGGCCTGGATGGAGGCGTCCGGCAGGCCGTTGAAGCTCTTCGAGCGGAAGGCCTGGACACGGATGAAGGGCGCGTTCACGTATGTTGTAGCCGGATCAAGCGCGACCATTCCGGACGGGTACGTGACAGTGACGGTTATCGCGCCCTTGCCGCCGGACACATTGACGGCGCCGGCAACGGCATTCTTGGCTGCCGTCAGGAAGACACCCTCGGACGAAGTCAGGGCTACCTGGGCCGTCCGAATGGCCGGCGAATACGGAACCACCGTCCACCTGTATTCAAAGCCCTGGCCGTCCGCGAAGAGGTACGAACTGCCGCCGTTGACGATTCGGTCGCCCACACTGTGCGGGAAGTGCCAGATCACGAGATCACGGCGGCCCGTCACGTCGTTCCGGAAGCGGCCGGGGGCCAGAACGCGCTGATTGAAGATCGCGACGTTTTCGCCGGACGAGAGGTTGATCCTCTTGAGGGTGAACTGGAACTCGGTGAATTCGGGATCAAGGCTGAACTTGAACTCGGGCCGTGCATCGGCGACGATCTCATAGCCCACGGGGCCGTAGAGAGCAGGCTTGGCAAGAGCCGACGCCGTGTGCATCCAGTTGGAGATCACGGGGGCGTCGTTAGGCTCCGCGCGCCACTGGTCGGCCTCGAACTCGTGCTGCGGGGTGAGGACGATCGGGAAGCCGCACATCGCGTCGTCGCTCGCGGAGACGGAATCCCCAAGCGCGCAGAGACCGAAGTTTCTCTTGTTGCCGGAGCTTTCAATGTTCCACGAGATGATGTCGCCCTCGTGCAACCATGTGCGCGGCCACTTGATGGTGCGGTCGAATATCGCGTTGCCGCCGCTACGGTCGAGTATGACGACATTGACATCCTCGCCCTCCGGCATCTGGCCCGCCCACGAGTACCGACCGAAGGATTCCGCCTTGTCCGTGAGATGGAAGGTGATCTCGTTGAGGCCGAAGCCGACGTCGATGCCGTCAAGCTGGTTGTCCGCGATGGCGGCCGGCTCCGGGGCGGTCCACGTCAGCCAGTTGCCGCCCGTCGTGAGCGGGACGGAGGATAGGCTCGATCCGTCCTCGTCCATCCAGGCGTAGAACCAGTTCCTGCCTTGGCGGAGGTGGCCGTAGGCGAGTTCGTTCTTGCCGATGGTGACGGTCATGGGCCAGGTGTCGAGCGTGTCACCTGAGAAGTCCTTCACGAAGACCGCGTCGGGCCAGCCGTTCATGTCCGCGCGCGAGTAGGCGTGGATGACGAGCTTGGCGCCCGTGATGGTCTCGCCGTGGTAGTCGAGCGTGACCGCGAGGTCGGGCAGCGGGAAGTTGGCCGCCTTGTCGGTCACGGAGGATTCGGCGGCAGCCATGCCGTTTGTGGACGGCACGTTGTACGTGTTGTACGCCAGGGCCGTGCCCACCAGTCCCTCGGACCAGTTGTCCCAGCCGTCGAGGTCGCGGTCTTCGTGCTCGTCGTAGCGGAAGGGCGAAGCGTAGACATCGTCCCAGCCGGCCTCGTAGGCGTCGAGGACGTAGTCGCCGTCGGTGTAGAGCCAGCCGTAGGAGAGCGGGTTGGCGGCGAGCGAATCGGGCGCGTCGTCATAGTCGAGGGCGCCGTCGCCGTCGGTGTCCTGGTTCCACGGGTCGAGACCGGCGCGGTATTCCGCCTCGTTGCGGAGACCGTCGCGGTCGAAGTCGTCATAGCCGTCAGGCAAGCCGTTGCCGTCCTGGTCGGAGTTGTACGGGTCGAGACCGTATGTCACTTCCCAGATGTCGGTCAGGCCGTCGCCGTCCGAGTCGATGGTCTCCGTCCAGGAAAGCGGGTTCTGGTCGGCAAAGGCCACGCCCGAGCCAAAGACGCCGGCGTACTTGACGCCGTGGAAGTCGCCGTAGGCCATCGGACTCGTGCGGTCCTCGACCGTTACGCCGCCGTCGCGGCAGGTGAAGGCGCCGGACAGCGAGAGGTTCTGGAGCGAGCGGATCGGGCTGTTCCTGAAGTTTTCGGGGCCGGATGTCTCCGTATCGACGAAGGCCTCCTCGAGGAGGGTGCGGATGAAGACACCCTTCTCGTTGACGTTGTCGCGGACGG
>JAEEGL016164354.1_pt1 | contig 15949 bp, 11 predicted proteins | sample 9134231 | NCBI WGS metagenome assembly JAEEGL01 (sample SAMN16246548, study PRJNA631951) | gut metagenome | biome: gut microbiome; feature: rumen; material: fiber-attached | host: Bos | place: Iran: Karaj | collected 2018-10 | reverse complement strand
TGTTACTTTTAATAATGCGCTTCGCTATGTTGAGCAAAGGCTTGGCAGACCTTCGTCCACATTCGGTAACGAAGTGTTCGGCCTGGCATCGGAATATGAGAAAGAACATCCGGATGCCTTCCCTGAATTACAGCTGTTATATCGCTGGGAAGAATGCGATGAAAATGACAAGTATGCCTCGCATGGTGAGTATTATCAGTATTCGCCTCGTGACCATCAGTTGTACTTCTCCGCGTTTCACAGTGTAGCTGCAGGATGCGGCAGTATCGGCGGGAACAGTTCCAGTGATTACAGACCGACGACATGGGGTGCGCTTCTTACCGCTTTGAAAGCCCACGAGGGTTGTTATTGCTATTTTGATAAGAAAACGTGGAAAACAGTATGTGCGGATGCCGAAATGCATCCGGGAATGAAGACAGGTAAATTCGAGGAGCTGAGAGAATATGTTGATCCCTCTGCCCGAGATGAAGCAGGGAAAGACACAGAAATACTGGTAAACATCCAAAAAGGAGCTGGCCCTGAAAAACTAAGCGATGGCGATATATTAAAAACTAATCCAAGATTTGTCTTTATCTGTTCCGAGTGCAAAAGAGAGTTGCCGTTGAAATACCTGCACCGGCACGGGATATGTGCTGACTGCTGGGAAAAGAAAACGCAACCCCAGCAGCCAACATCTGAAAATAAACAGCCCATATCAGAGGCAACTTTTATCTGCCCTGTGTGCAGAAGGGAATTGTCGTTGAGATACCTGCGACGACACGGAACATGCGTTGACTGCAGCGAGAAAAAGAATACGAAGCCGCGGGACCAACATCAAGCGGTCAATAAAGATGATATGCTTGAAACACAAAACCATGTACATATCTGGTCATGTGATGGACAACATATAGAACCCACACAGGAAAAGTGCCCTGTATGCGGTAAAACAGGTCGGTTTGTCTCATTGATATGTGATGATTGCCTTAAGGCAGAAGAAGAACAGATCAAAAAACTCAATAAGAGAATCAACGGGATAATAGAAGAAAAAGGGGTGGCGTATTTCGAAAGAGAAACCAAGTCATACGATAATTTTTATGTACTGCGGAGTTTTTCTGGAAAAGGCCGTGAAGAATGCAGCTTTATTGATGCTGAATACGGCATCAATACCGCAATCGGTGTACCGATGCGCAGACCGATCAGCGATTCCGCATTAAGCAACAGCAGCACAGAGTATGATCAATTCATTTCCTTCTACCATCTTATCGCAGCTATGCAATTCCAGCTGGATATGTACGAGAAACTGAAGGGAATCAACGAAAGCAACTGGATGCATTATATTGATACTGAATACTGGATTAAAAAAACGGAACAGTGTATGAGGAAAAACGGCCTTGATATGAAATTGTTCGACCATCTTATCTTTGAAATGCCGATTACATCCGATGTCAGCGTTCATCATGTGCCATATATAAAGATAACAGATGACGGGACATGGGCGGGGGTGTTTGGTTACGATGACATGAGAGGGCCGGCCGGCAAGCATACGGGACTTTCATTTGAAGAGGCAATAGGGAAGATGATAAGGTGTATCGACTTCCAGCTGAGCTATCCTTCTTCAGACTACTATTACTACAACCCGGACAAGAAGCCACCCGTGAAGTAAGGTGACGGGAGCCGGCAGACAAAAGCGACCTGGCTATTGTGTAAGTATTCATTTGCTAGCGGTATTCAGAATAAGTATTTTTTCGTAAAAGGAAGGGAGAAAACGCTCATGATATATACCGATCTGACCAAGAAAGCACTGAAACTGTCTTTTGAGGCGCATAAGGATCAGCTTGATAAAGGCGGCATTCCGTACGTCTATCATCCGTTCCATCTGGCGGAACAGATGGATTCTGAAGATACCGTCATAACTGCCCTGCTCCATGACGTAGTCGAGGACACGGCATATACACTTGATGATATACGCGCCATGGGGTTCCCGGACAGGATCGTCGACGCGCTGGCGCTCCTCACCCACGACAAGGATGTTCCGTATATGGAATACGTATCAAGAATCAAGGAGAACCCTATTGCTAAAGCGGTCAAACTGGCTGATCTCAGGCATAACAGCGACCTGTCACGTATCGATACTGTCAACGAAAAGGTGTTGAGAAGGATAGAAAAATATACCGAAGCCATAAGGCTGCTTGAGGATTCAGACAGCTGATTCCGGGAATAGTATACTGCATGAGGACCGGCTTGATAAATGCGGTATACCGTGTGTTTATCATCAGTCCTACATAGCGGAACAGGTGGATTCTGGAGATATCGTCATAACTAAATAAAGAGTGGAAAGGGGACGTCTATGAGCAAGCAACACCATAATCAGAAAAAACATTATGATACAAAAAAGAAGCCCAAGCAGAAACAGAAAAACAAGACCGTAACGTCTGCGGACGGCATAAAACGCATGATACAGTCGCATTGTTGCGGTCTTGTTTCCTATAAAGACTCAGGAAAACTATCACTGCAGCGTGTCCGCAGTTGCTCGTTCGCTTCACCGGACGGTGAGAGCGGATATGATTTCGATTTTTACAAGGACAGGTCCGATCCGGAGCATGTATATGTAAGTTGGAGTTACTCAGACGCAGGGAGGTCCTTTGGCGGGAACCCTGGATCCAGTGGATACTACAAGATGAAGGAAAAGGACTTCGACAGTCTATTGAGTAGTATTTAGATCGCATGTTAACTACCGAAAACAGAAAGGCGAAAACAAGTCCTGATCAGAAAATAACGTGCCATCCGGGACTCTGTCGGGAGAACCTTGGTGATACGGAAGAAAAGTCAGGATATGTAAAACCATCATCCATCACGGAGCTTCATCATGAGTTTCTTCAGCAGATTGTTTGAAAAAAAGGAAAAGAAAACCGTAACAGACAAAGAGGAAAAAGCGGTTCACAGCGAAACCGGTCATGGTAACAGTCAAAGCATTGCTTATTATCAGAGGGTAAGAGAATACTGCTGCACAAAATGCGGCATCGATCTTCGCCTGATCAGAGAAGACCAGATCTTTGAGATCGAAGGAAACTGTACTGTGACGTCTGTGCCGAGTACATAAAGTGGCTTGAGCATGCTCCGAGGAAAGACTGCTCCCGCTGCAGAAAATCATTTCCGGTTTCCGAAATGGAGACGATCTGTGGGGATCACCTGTGTAAGGAATGCGCAGATAAGTATTACGAAGAGGCTCGCAATTATCGAAGGATTATGGCGCCTGCCGACAGCTCGGAATGGGAATCTGCTGTAAAGGAGATCCTGATAGAGTCAGGTGTCAGCAGGCTGGTTATCGGTCACCTGTTTTTTAACTATCCTGATGTCAGAACCGATGTGGGCAGGTTCGTCGGGGTCTTGCCATATATGAGGCTGACGAGTAATGGGACATGAGAATGCGCTTATGATTTTGATGATATGTGGGAACCCGGGGCACGGAAATACGGGATTTCTTTTAAAGAGGGCATGGATTATCTGGTGAACTATATCTGCTGGAAACTGTATGATCCAGGATCAGGGTACAATTACTGGGATCCCAAGCAGATGACACTGGAACAGTTCAGACGATCCGTCGGAGATCAGACAGCATCGGGAGAAGGCACTGAGTCCGGTGCCACACAGGAAAATCGGAACCTGACGATTCCTTCCGGTCTGGATCGTATCCCCGGCAGTGCATACGAAAACTGTAAGGAAGCAAGTGTAACGATTCCGGAAAGCGTCGTTTCCATAGGAAAAAAAGCCTTTTTCTGCTGCAGTGACCTTACAAGCATAACAATCCCGGGGAGTGTTTCGGATATAGACAGTGAGGCTTTTGCCTGGTGTACCCGGCTGAAGAGTATAACGATACAGGATGGCGTCAGGAGGATAGGCAGAAGAGCGTTCCGCGGGTGCTGTGCACTTGAGAGCATTTCAATACCGGACAGCGTAACGGTGATCGGTGAAGGCGCATTTAAAGAATGCAGGCGTCTTGAAAATATAAAACTGTCAGGCAGAATTGCCGAGATCAGCAACGAAACCTTCTGTCGATGCATCAGCCTTGAAAAAATCGATGTCCCGGAAAGCATCAGAAAAATCGGTGACTTTGCTTTCCACGAGTGCAGGCAACTTCAATCCATTGTGCTGCCGGAAAGGACAGCGGAAATCGGCGACAATGCATTTTTAAACTGTGGCAGCTTGAAGCGTGCCGTCATACCGGGCAATGTCGTTAAAATAGGTCAGGGCGCTTTTCAGAATTGCGGGAGTCTTGAGACAGTGACCTTGAATGACGGGATTAAGGAAATAGGTTCGCATGCATTTATGGCATGTACCAGTCTGACAGACATTATAATTCCTGATACAGTTACCAAGATAGATGAATTAGCTTTTATCCAATGCACCGCATTAAGAAGTATCAGGCTGTCGAGGAACATAAAAAAGATCAGCGAGTTTTTATTCAGCTGTTGTTCCGGGCTCACCGGGATCGAGCTGCCTGAAGGAATCACGGAAATCGGCAAAGAGGCTTTTTATATGTGCCGAAATCTTGAAATGGTGGAGATACCTGAAGGAGTAACAAAACTCGGTAATCAAGTGTTTTTCAAATGTGAAAAGCTGGAGAGGATCATCCTTCCGGCAAGTATCTCGGAAATAGGCAACCGCGCCTTTTCTGAGTGTACGAATCTCAAGACGGTTTTCTATGAAGGTTCCCGGTCACAGTGGTCCAGGGTTATAAATTACAGTGATTTAGGAGAGGATCATATCGTGTTTGGAGAGGCTGAGGACGAAAGTGTTTCCCGTATCAGTACTTCGGACGGCATCCGGGTCGATTTGTACGAGTGTGATCACACCTATGAGGAAGAAACGATCTGGATCACGGTCAGCAATGACGGAGAACTGACGTTATACGAGGTAACATCGGAGAAAGCACCTGGAGAGATGTATGGAATGAAACATGTTCTTGACAGGAATAATACTGAAAAACTTCTGGACAGGATATATCGTAATGGCAGCAGTGATGCCAAAAACCTGCTTCGGGCATTCGGCGGGATGGACGCGGTACACCGATTTAAGAGCTTCTGCGACGAGAATGATATTCAGTTTACTTCATATTCGTATTGATTTCTTAACTTATCTGCCAATTCAAACGAAAATTTTGTGAGACAAAATGATGTCAACTGCCTGGGCGATTCCAAATCGTAAATGGATAAACTCAAAATGAGTTTGCTCCATGTGTAGGTATCCAAAGGGATTGCAGTTTCTGATCAGATATTTCGACTTATCGATTACACTATTTCGGAGGATTGAAATGGGACAAACAGTTTTTTTCGGGAAATACCCCAAACACCGTGTAACCAATCCAAATACTTTGGCGCAATTAGAGGAAACGGTTTGCTCTTCGCATGCCTTGGATGACCATAATAATCTTTGCGTTCCCTTTAGGCTTATGAAGCCTAAGGATAGTTACACGGTAAGAATAAATGAAAAGAAATACAGAAGAATACTGCTCCCTGACGGAACAACTGGCTGGTTCGTATATGAGCCGATTGAATGGGAAGTGTTGTGTGAAAGGAATGATTTGATTTATTTGATATCAGTAGATATTCTGGACTATAAACCTTTTAACCCTTATATCATAAAAAAACATGATTTCTTTGACGGCAATTCTTATTGCGTACTACAAACAAGTAGAATGGCCAATTATTTTGACGGTAGTTTCCTTGATTTGTGGTTAAATACTACTTTTTTAGAAGATGCCTTCAGCTATGAAGAACTGAAAATGATTGCACCTTTGAATTTTGATGCAGAACGCAACAAGTATGACAGAGACAGATACTCATACATTGGGCAATGCCATGGCGACTATGTATTTAAGACCCGTCCGTGTTTGTTTTCAGATTTCAAAGAATATAATCAAGCTTTTAAAGAACCAACTGCCTTTGCTGTTTCACTTGGATTAGAGATTTGCGAATACTGGCTGTATGATTGTTTTAACATGTATGATTACGATCCTGCCTACGAGGGCTTATGGGTTCGCACCAACTCAGGTGATGGCTACAAAGATGTGGATAAATGGAGCGGTGTTGTGCCGACTATAGCTTTAAAAAGTATCGAATCGCTTATCAAATGATTATTCCATCGCAGATGCCAGAAACGCAAGTACCATGTACATCTGAGCTAAGGAAAAACTCAGGATGTGACTAAACCCCACTTATCTCCGGTTGAATACAAAATGTGGTGTGACGATTAGGAAACACCAGATTTCAAAAGATATCCGCCTGTGGAACTTATAATTAGTTTTGCCATCAGAACAGTAAAATCAGGACATTCCGTTGTTGCTTTTTCACAATATCAGACCCGCGTTCTGCCATGTGGAACGCGGGTTTTCCCGTTTTCCCGGGCTTTGAGCCCGCAATTGCCTTGTCAAACTGACCTAATAGGCGGTCACGGGAAAACGATTTTCGTTAAAACTGAATAAAGTTCCGCATTTTAATGCAGAAATTTGCCGGAGATGCGGCAAAACTCTTGAAAAAAGCTCTCCCGTGGGTTATAATTATTCAAATTCATTTTCGGCTGGTTTCCTACATATCATATATATGCAGCGGCCCGCCGGACAGGGATTTTAAACCTATTATTCGCTTAAGCGCGTAATACAAATTTTATTGGAGGATTTACAAATGAGTAAGAATCTCGCAAAAATCCTTGCAATCGTGATCGCCCTCGTTATGGTGCTTTCCATGGTGGCATGTAATCAGACGACACCGCCTGACACACAGGACACCAAAGATACAACACCTCCGGACACGCAGGACACACAGGACACACAGGACACGACTCCTCCCGAAACAGAGCCCACACCAGAGGTTGATCCCCTCGAAGGAAAAGGCTCCACTGAGTACCCGGCATTCAACCTGGGTGAGCTCACGATCAATCCGGGCGAAGTCGGCGGCGGCGAAGTCGGCTATGACGTTTATGCCGGCATCGAAGGCAAGGACTACACAGACGAAGCGGAGTACACCTACAATGATGTTACTTCCGGTATGTCTAACCTGAACTGGAACCCGCTTTCATGGGAAACCGCAGACGACAGCTCCATCCTCGACTACCTCAGCAGAGGTTTCTACGGATTCGAACTGAACTCTGACAAGAGCGGATGGTCAGTGACATGCGAAATGGCAGAAGAGCTTCCCGTTGACGTAACTGCTGACTATGTCGGCCAGTTCGGCATTTCCGAAGGCGAAACTGCAAAGGCATGGAAGATCAAACTGAACGAACTGGCAACATGGAACGACGGAACACCCATCAATGCTGATACCTACATCTATTCTTATCAGCAGCTCCTCGATCCCGCTCAGCTCAACAGACGTGCTGACTCCCTCTACGCAGGTACCTTCGCCGTTTACGGCGCAGCCAACTACTTCAACCAGGGCAGAACTTCCTACAACGTTCTTCCCGCAGTCACATCAGAATTCACAGGCGAAACTGGAGAGATCTTCATCGACTGCTGGTCATTCTGGGGTGCTCAGGGCTACATCGACGCTGAAGGCAACGAATGCCCGCAGTACGTGAACGCTCTTGACGAGACAGCATACTCCGCAGACGGCGCAGGCGACGACGAATTCAGCGGCGCTTCCCTCTACGAGTACTTCGCACCCGGCGCACAGTATGAAAGCTACAGCACGACATACTGCTACGTCGCAGTCACCTATGAGGCTGACTACAGCTGGGACAACGTCGGTATCATCAAGACCGGTGAGTATGAGATCGTTATTATCACAACTCTCCCGACAGAGAACCCGAACTACTATGTTCCCTACAACCTCAGCTCCACATACCTCGTAAAAGAGGACCTCTTCGAATCTCTCAAGAACCCCGACGACCCGAAGGTCAACACCTACGGCACGTCTCTTGAGACCACGGCTTCCTACGGTCCTTACATGATGACATACTTCGAGCTCGACAAACTCTACACACTCGAGAGAAACGAGAACTGGTACGGCTACAAGGATGGCAAACACCTCGGCCAGTATCAGACAGACAGAATCAATGTCCAGCTCATCGACAAGCATGAAACACAGCTTCTCGCGTTCCTGAACGGTGAGATCGACGGTGTCGGCCTGCAGTCTGCCGATATGGAAAAGTACGGCTCCAGCGACTACATCAGATTCACACCTCAGTCCTACACGACAAAGCTCACATTCAACACGGATGAAGCAGCTCTCGCAGAGCGCGAAGGCAAGAACGCTACTGTTCTCGGAAACCTCAACTTCCGTAAGGCATTCTCCCTCGCTATCAACAGAACAGACTTCGCTCAGGCTTACACAGCTGCAGGTTCCGCAGGCTACGGCATGCTGAACTACATGTATGTGTACGATCCGTTCACCGGCGCTTCCTACCGTAACTCCGACGGAGCTAAGGCAGCTCTCTGCAAGCTCTACGGACTTACCTGGGGCGAGGACGGCGACTTCGAAGACCTCGACGAGGCTTACGACGCCATCACCGGTTACGACATGACAGCTGCTCGCGAAGCTATGCAGCTCGCATACGAGGAGACCACAGCTGACGGCACATATGACGGCGGCGACGTTACACTCGTTATCTCCGTTTACAAGAGCGATGACATTTACGTCCAGATGTTCAACTACCTTGACAACGCTCTTAAGGAAGCAGCAGTCGGCACAGGCTTCGAAGGCAAGGTTGCCCTCGAGATGAAGGTTGACGAAGACTACTACGATTCCATGTACTCCGGTAGCGCAGACATGATCTTCTCTACATGGGGCGGCGCGGCTTACAGCCCGTTCACTCTTCTGTATGAGTGCTACTGCGACGCGGGCATCAACGATGAACCGAACCAGATGGAATACGGCTTCGACTCCAACGCTGTATATGTTGCTCTGAAGATCAACGGACATCAGTTCGTTGAGACCCTCCAGACATGGGCTAGATGGATGGATGCTCAGGATATCACACTCACATCCCAGGACGGCGAACTCACGCTCGACGCATTCGGCAACTATGATGCTGAATCCCGCTGCAACCTGTTCGCAGGCATGGAGTATGTATATCTTGCAAACTACGTCAATACTCCTATCTACTACAGAAACGTCGGTTCTCTTGTATCCCAGAAGGGCGACTATGCTGTTACCGAGTATGTTGACCTTGTCGGCTTCGGCGGCATCGCATTCTACACATACAACTACACTGACGCTGAGTGGGCAGAAGTAGCAGGTACTCTCGAGTACTAATACTGATCCGCATAGTCAGATACAGTTTGACACCAATCAGATGATAAATGCTCCACGGTCACGGGATTTTTGCCCCGTGACCGTGTTGCGTTATCATTCGATTTGATTTAATTAAATTATATTTGATTAAACTCGATTGTCGTTCAAGCCACCACACTTTTCGGCAACGGCAATACATGTGGTGGCTTTAAGGATAATCGACCCGCTGTCTGAGGCACGGAGGTTATCCTGTCCGGAAGAAACAAAATCCCATTTCAAGGATAAATATCATGACAAAGTACATTTTAAAAAGAATAGCCCTGATGGTATTCACGTTCCTCATCATCACGACTATCTGCTTCATACTGATAAAGCTGCTGCCGCTGCCGGCAATCAAGTCCATGGGCCGTGACGTAAGCCTTATCGAGAGAAGACGTGAGGAGATGGGGTACAACAAGCCCATCATGGTGCAGTACGGTCTGTACTGGTCGCATCTGCTGAAGGGGGACCTGGGCCTAGGGGAGCAGATGTACGTCTCCCTTGAGGTCAGCGACGTCATCCTCACCAAGCTGCCCTATACAGTCATAGTAAACTTATATTCGTTCCTGGTGTCGGTACCGCTGGGCCTTCTGTTCGGCGTATACGCGGCGCTGAAGAAGAATACCTGGAAGGACCATCTCATATCGACCTTGGTCATAGTGTTCATCTCGGTGCCGTCCTACGTGTACGCGTTCGTGGTCCAGTATCTGCTGTGCTACAAGGCGGGGTGGTTCCCGCTCACTGTGGCGTCGCAGGCGGATGCGGCCTTCTTCTCGTGGAAGATGTTCCATTCCATGCTGCCTGCGGTGATATCACTAGGTTTCGGTACGATAGCGGGACTTACCAGGTTCACGAGGGCAGAGCTCAGCGAGGTGCTCACCGGAGACTACCTGCTCCTGGCGCGGACCAAGGGCCTTACCAAGAACCAGGCCATAGTGCGTCACGCGCTGAGGAACGCCATGGTGCCGATTTTGCCCATGATCCTCGGTGAGTTCGTCGGTATCCTCGGCGGCTCCCTGATCATCGAGTCCATATTCTCGATACCGGGCATAGGCTCCCTGTTCGTCACGTCCATCAGCCTGAGGGACTACAACTTCTTCATGGCCGATACCGTCATATACACGCTGATCGGGCTCGCTGCGAACCTGGTCATCGACTTGAGTTACGGATTCATAGATCCGAGGATCAAGATGGGGGCGCGGTAGTATGGATATAAACAACATCCCGAAGGAAAAATTCCGTCTTGCCAACGATTCGGACAGGCTGACGGACAAGAAATTCGCTACCAAGCCCATAGGCTATTTCCGCGACGCCATGAGAAGGTTCGCAAAGAACAAGTCCTCTGTGGTGGCTGCGATAATCATCGCGATCCTTTTGCTCTTTGCGATCATCGTTCCCCTGGTCTCCCCGTATGACGTCTCCATGAGAGACGGTTACTACAAGAGAGTGCTTCCCAAATCCCAGCTCTTCTCATTCCTCGGCTGGGACGGTTGCGCCGACCAGAAGGAGACCCAGGGCGGCTACGACTACTGGAATTCCATCGGCATAGAGTACGGCGATTCCGCCGTGAAAAAGCTAAAGGGTTCCTTCACGGACCAGCTGGGCGTGAAGTACTACAACCTGTATGTCGATTCCTATGACAGGGTCGGATTCGTATACGTGGACCTGCACAAGGATGAGTACGAGGCCCTGATGGCTTACCAGGACGAGAACAACATCCAGGTCCTTTACCCCATGCCCGTGACATACAAGACCCAGTTCGTGGCTCTCAGCAGCTCCGCCAATATCTGGTATGAGCTGGCCGACGAGTCCACCACGTCCTCGGGTGAGACCAAGGAGCACGAGGCCGACGGGACCCCGATCTACACGCCGAACTACATGATGCATACCAACCCACAGAGGGGCGGGTATACGTCGAAGATGAGGATCGCCGGAGACGACGGCACCAACGGAGAGAACGGCGACAGCTGGTACGTGTATGCCGTGAAGAGCCAGACCGGCTACAGGGTCCGCGTGCTCTACAAGGAATACTACAGATACAAGAACGGCCACTACGCTTCGTTCATATTCGGTACCAACCAGCACGGCCAGGACATCTTCGTGAGCCTGGCGTCCGGTGCGAGACTGTCCTTCATCCTCGCGTTCAGCGTATCGATCATCAACTTCTTCATCGGAGTCGTCTACGGATCCGTTTCCGGTTACTACGGCGGCGCCGTTGACCTCATAATGGAGCGTATCACGGATATTTTGTCCGCGATCCCGTTCATCGTCGTGGCGACGCTGTTCAACATGCACCTGGCTAAGGTGGTGGGACCGCTGGTCAGCCTCATATTCGCCTTCATCCTGACCGGATGGATCGGGATAGCGAGCCGCGTGCGTACACAGTTCTACAGATTCAAGAACCAGGAATACATCCTTGCCGCCCGCACCCTCGGCGCCAGCGACAAGAGACTCATATTCAGGCATATTCTTCCCAACTCCCTGGGCACGATCATCACCGGTACGGTGCTGATCATCCCCGGAGTCATCTTCTCCGAGTCGATGCTCTCATACCTGGGCATCATTAACCTCGAGACCACGGGCATGACGTCGGTAGGTACCCTCCTTTCACAGGGACAGGCATACCTCAGCACGTTCCCCCACATCATAGTGTTCCCCGCAGTGTTCATCTCGCTTCTTGAGATCTCATTCAACCTGTTCGGAAACGGTCTGCGCGATGCGTTCAACCCATCGCTGAGAGGAGTTGATGAATAATGGCAGAGAAGAAACTGGAAGTTAAAGATCTGAGGATATCCTTCAAGACATCCAACGGAAAGGTCCAGGCGGTACGTGACATAAGCTTCGATCTGTACAAGGGCGAGACCCTTGCCATCGTGGGCGAGTCCGGTTCCGGCAAGTCCGTGACTTCCCGCGCCATCATGGGCATCCTCGCAGGAAACGCCATCAAGGAAGGCGGGAAGATCCTCTACGGAGACAAGGACCTGATGAAGACGGACGAGGACGAGTTCCACAAGATCAGAGGCGACAAGATCGCCATGGTCTTCCAGGACCCGCTGTCCTCGCTGAACCCCATAATGAGAGTCGGCCAGCAGCTGACCGAGGCCATGCTGCTGAAGAACAAGACTGCCCGCAAGGAGTCGAAGGCCGCCATGAACCGCATGTTCAAGGCCCTCGAGACCAACATGAGCGAATGCGGCATCACCGACGGGCAGGCCGACATCGACAAGTTCAAGAAATTCAGCGTGCGCCACTCGAACCTCGAGTCAGCGTACACGGCTTCCTACAACTACGCCATAGAGGCGCAGGGCAACGCAGAGGATCTGATCCTCCGCATAGAGAACAAGGCGCTGAACAACATCGGCCAGGCCCTTTCGACTTTCGCCCATGCGGCGAACGGAGCGGTCAGCAGATTCGTGGTCAACGACAGGGCTGAGGAGTTCAAGAAGAGTCTTGAGAACCTGAAGACCCTGGAAGGCGCGGCGAAGAAGGCCAAGGACTATTCCGGCCTGCTCCCGGATCTCAGAAAATGCAAGGAGATCCTCGACGAGGCAGTTGCCCTCGAGAAGCCCAACACCTTCACCCTCGGCTACTATCTGACCTTCGACAGCGACGAGATCCCGGATCTGCCGGTCCATGAGCTCAATGAGCTGACCCACAAGAAGACCGAGACTGAATTCATGGATGCTTTCATCGAGAAGGCAGAGAAAGCCGTCAGGTACTCCAGCGCGAAGACGGACAAGGCACGCCGGGAAGCCATAGAGCTTCTGAACGAGGAAGTGAAAAACCTCGAGAAGGAAGAGCCCGACAGGAAGGAAGTCAAGCGGTCCGTAAAGAAGATGAAGGACGCTGTCATCAAGTGCCTCGATTCCCTCGAGGTGAAGAAGGACAGTGAGACCCACACCTTCGCCACATCCATAGACTACGCGGTGGACTTCTATTTCGGCGCGTTCAAGAAGAACACGAAGGAAGAAAAGCGCTATACCAGATCCAAGGCAAAGCACGACAAGATCATAGAAAAGGGCAAGACCCCAGACTGGGAGGTCATCGAAGCCAGCTACATCAATACGGACGCCGCCCACAAGGATATGGGCGACACAGTCCGCGACATGGTCAAGCACTTCGAGGACCAGCTCGAGGCCAACAAGACCGCCGATTTCCCGGCAAGGACCCTCGAAGTCGTTGACTATCTGAAGGACCAGGGACAGTCCGCAGTCTACAAGCTCACCAAGAGCGTGGCCAAGGAGAGAGCGATCAAGCTCATGGAGAACGTCGGCATAGACAAGCCGAGGATCCGCTACCGCCAGTACCCCTTCGAGTTCTCCGGCGGTATGAGACAGAGGATAGTCATTGCCATCGCCCTTACGGCGAACCCGGACATCCTCATCTGCGACGAGCCCACCACAGCTCTCGACGTCACGATCCAGGCCCAGATACTGGAACTTATCAACGACCTCAAAAAGCAGCGCAATCTGTCAGTCATATTCATCACCCACGACCTGGGCGTCGTGGCGAACATGGCGGACAGGATCGCAGTCATGTACGCAGGCAAGATAGTCGAGTACGGAACGTCGGAAGACATATTCTACTCGCCTGCCCACCCGTACACATGGGCCCTGCTGTCCTCCGTACCTGACCTTGACACCAAGGAGAAGCTGGTATCCATCCCCGGGACTCCTCCCAACATGATCTATCCTCCCAAGGGCGACGCCTTCGCAGAGAGGAACGTCTACGCCATGGAGATAGATTTCGAGGAACAGCCTCCGATGTTCCGGATCTCCGATACCCACTACGCGGCCACATGGCTGCTCCATCCCGATGCTCCGAAGGTTGAGATGCCTGCGGTCATCACGGAAAGGATAGCAAGGATGAAAAAGAAGGCGGGAGGTGACGAATGATGGCAGAACGCAATGACGATGTTTTGCTGAGAGTCGAGCATCTTTCGATGTATTTCGGCCGCGGTAAGTACAAGAACAAGGCCGTGAACGACGTCTCCTTCGATATAAAGAAAGGGGAGGTCTTCGGACTGGTGGGCGAATCCGGATGCGGAAAGACCACCACGGGCCGTACAATAATCAGGCTTTACAATGCGACGTCCGGAAGCGTTTACTTCAAGGGACAGCGCATCGTGGCCGGCACGAGAAGCTATCTTGACAAGATCGCCGAGCTGAGACAGGAAGGCGGTCATGAGAAGGAGATAGAGGAACTCAAGAAACAGATCGCCTCCGCCAAGTATGACCACAAGAAAGCCGACAAGAAGCTCGTCAACAAGATCCAGATGATATATCAGGATCCCATAGCGTCCCTTGACCCGCGTATGACCGTCAAGGAGATAATCGCCGAGGGCCTGAAGATCCAGGGCGTCCACGACAAGGCGTTCATAGACAAGGAAGTCCTCAGGATGCTGGAGACCGTGGGACTGGTGGCGGAGCACGCCACCCGTTATCCCCATGAGTTCTCCGGCGGCCAGCGCCAGAGGATAGGCATCGCCCGGGCCATAATCATGAACCCGGAACTGATCATCGCCGACGAGCCCATCTCGGCTCTCGACGTGTCCATCAGGGCGCAGGTCATCAATCTTCTCAACGATCTCTGCCATTCCATGGGCCTGACCATCCTGTTCATAGCCCACGACCTGTCGGTCGTCAAGTACTTCTCGGACAGGATCGGCGTTATGTACTATGGCAACATGGTGGAGCTGGCTGATTCGGACGAACTGTTCCGTCATCCTCTCCATCCGTACACGAGATCGCTGCTCTCCGCGATACCGCTGCCCGATCCCGCGACCGAAAGAGACAGGATCAGGATACGCTACAATCCCCTTACGGATCACGAGTACACCACAGAGACTCCGGAATTCAGGGAAGTGTGCCCCGGGCACATGGTCCGCTGCACTCTCAAAGAGTTTGAGGAGTACAAGAAGAAAGTACAGGATTGAAGATGAGTAATCTGACCAGAGCAAACACAGAAGAGGAATATGAGAAGCAGCGAAAGCGCTGGTGGATCAAGTACCTCGTGACCTTCGGAATAGCATCGGTCATAGCAGTGCTGCTTATGTGGTACCTGGGGCTTTTCCAGCCGGCTCTTCCCCGGTTTGAAGTATACAGGGCCCTTTCCGACGCGTTCTTCGTTACCGGAATGCTGGTGCTCTGCGTCGGTGCTCTGGTCTTCGTGAACAGAAACGGCACCTTCGACGCGCTGGTATATTCCGTGAAATATGTCGCCACCCTGTATTACAACCACAAGCAGGGAAAGAAGAGCGAGACTTTCTATGAGTTCAAGCAGAGAAAAGCCGAGAGGGAAAACACTCCCTGTCTTTTCCTGATAATCATAGGGGGACTGTTCGTCCTTACGGCGGGGGTATTCACGCTGCTGTTCTTCAGGATCATTTAAATCTGTCAGAAAAAGGTCATGTTCGAAAATGAGCATGGCCTTTGTCTTTTTGTCTTGACTATTGGTCGGGAAGAATTATATAATCTGTGTGATATGAAAGCGAAAGGTGTGGGAAGAGGTCAATTACCCGCCGCCTGTAGAGGCGGGGGCTTGGGAATCGTAAGATACGGTTCTTCAGGTCCGGGTTGACTACCTTCAGTGGCAGAAGCAATTCAGCCGCTACGTTATCCCGGTCAACACACCGGCGGACGTGAGCCCTAATCCGCCGCTCTGTGGTGTACCGTTAAACAGTCCTGCCAGGAAGGGACAGTGCG
>JAEEGL014364505.1_pt1 | contig 15949 bp, 10 predicted proteins | sample 9134231 | NCBI WGS metagenome assembly JAEEGL01 (sample SAMN16246548, study PRJNA631951) | gut metagenome | biome: gut microbiome; feature: rumen; material: fiber-attached | host: Bos | place: Iran: Karaj | collected 2018-10 | reverse complement strand
TTTTGATAAAAACAAAGAAGATGATAATGAAGATATGGATCAAGAAGAAAAAATGGATCGTTTACTTAGAGATATTATTAATAAAGATGAAAAAAATAATGGTATTAATCAAAAATTAATTGAAGAATTAAATTCTGCTTACAAAAGTTATAAAGAAACTAAAGATTTATTAATTAAAAAAGAAAATAAATTTAAAGAACATAATAAAGAATATGAAGCATTAATAAGTAAAATGAAAGGATTTAAAAGTATTGATAATGAAAATTTGTTTAACGATATTATTGAAAAAGCTAAAAAATTAGGTGTTATTACTGAAACTTTTAAACAATTAGAAAGTTATGAAAAAAATAAAAATAATTTAAATGCGGATATTCCTTTTACTACAAGTGATGCTGTAATATCTTATGAACCTTTATAAAATTATTATTTTTACAATTAATTAAATATTTTTAATATATATTGTTTTTTATTCTAAATTAAAAAATTATATTAAAATATAACCAAATCAAACAAATTATTTCATTTAAATATTCGGAATTACCAAATTTGTTCTTAATTGTTATTCTTCTTTAAATTTTATTTTATTTTCAATTTTTTTCTAAAAGAAATTAATCTTTTATAAAATACTTTATTTATGATTTTTAATTTTTTAACATGAAATCTTCTCTTTTCTGTAAATTAAATATTATAAGCTACTATTAAATTTTTTTTTTAAAATTTGATAATATCAAATGTTTGAAAATTTAGTTTTTATTTAAATAAAATAAAAAAAATTTTTTCAATTTCTTTTTAATTTTGTATTTTTTTTAATTAATATTTTTAAAAATATTTAAATTCTTAATTTAAAATAAAATTCCTAAAAAGCCAAATAATAAATAAGAATATTTTATATTTTCTTGATTACATAATATAGTTAAATTTTTTACTTTCCAATCATCTCTTAACATTTTTTTTTCGTCGTTGATTTCATTTTTATTACTTTTGTCTAAATATTTACATCTCGTAGTAACAACTTTATTAATTCTAAATCTTTCAAAACAGCATTTTTTTGGTGCGACTTGTTCAATTATTGAATTATCTATATGAAGAACCAGATTAGTACAATCTGATTCTTGTCCTGGGTTTTGAATGTTACAATATTGTTCATATAAAATTTCATCACTTATTTCTCCACTTATTTTATTTTTGTTTGCAATGAATATTATAAAAATTATTGAAGCAAATTTTTGCATTTTTTTCGAAAAAATTATTTCTTTTAATTATTATTAATAATCTTTCAATAAGTTTAATTAAATTTGGCTTTATTTAAAAATGAAATTTTTAAAGTGAATTAAATTTTTAAATAAATATAATTTTGTTAATTTTATATATTAATTATTTATAAAATAATCATTCATATTAATAATTCCGTTATTATAAAATGAATCATATATATAATTAATTGAAATAATGCCTTTGAATAATAAAATAGATTTTTTAGTATTTTGAGTTAAATTATTTTCTTTTAATTTTTCTGTGGTAATAATATATACTTTTTTATAATCATTTTCATTTTCTTTTTGGATATCATTAATATTTAAAAAATCTTTATTATTATTAATATCATTATCGGGAGTATTTGGTTTTTTTGATTGAAGATTACTAACATTAGTTCTGGAACGAGATTTACTTCTTGTTTTTCTTTTTTTTTGATATTCTAAATCAATAATTTTCATTTTTAAATAATTTTTCATAACTTTTTTTAAAACAGAATATTCTCCTTTTTCTAATCCTTCATCTAAATAATATACATCAATATTATTATTCTCCTCTTCAATTTTGGTGAAACAACTTTTTTTTTTTTTAGAAAGACATTTTATTTCTTTATTAATTGATAAATCCTCAAAATAAAATAAAGAAAAAGAAGAAATATTTTTACTTTTAGATTGTGTTTCTTTTAATATATTATCACTTATAAATATATTAACTTCAACTAATATTTTTCCTTGAAATAACATTTTAATCAATCTATAATCATATTTTTCAAAATCACTTCTAATAAAAATAACAGGACATTCATCATAAATATTTTTTTTATCTTTTATATTTTCAATAGTTAAATTACCTTTATATTCAATTGATTCAATTCCACTTAAATAATTAATAATTTCATTTGATAAATTATAAGAAATAGTTTTAACTTTTTCATTATTTTTATTTTGAAAAACATTAATATTATTATTATCAACAAAATATTTCGAATTAAAAGATAAACTTTCTCTTACTGATAATTTTTTTTTCCTTATATTTTCAATATTACGACGTGATTTAGATATTCTTAGTTTATTATGTTTTAATATTCCTTCTTCAATATTTATTTGAGTAAAATTTTTTTTGATTTCATATACTGAATCATCATTAAAATTATTATTTAATTTATCATCTAACCAAAGAGGATTTACTACTTTAATTTTATTAGCTAAAGCATATTTTAAAGTTTTTAATCTTCCATCTTTAAATATTATATAATTAACTTTTTTTGTTAAATATGTTTCATAAATTGCTCCTAAGTCAATTATTATTTCTTTAAAAATATAACTTTCTTCTTTATTATTATTATATATTTCCACATAAATTTTTAATTTTTTAAAAAATGAGTTTAATTTATATTTATTTTTTAAACCTTGAATTTCTTTTGATATTTTTAATCTTTCTTCTTCTTCTTTTTTAGAATTTTTTCTTTCAGAAAAATATTGCTTAATTGATGAATTAGACATTTTTTTTAAATTTAAATTAATGAATTTAATATTATTTCATTTTTATAATCTAAATATTAAAAATAATAAATTTAAAATAAATATTTTAATTCTTTATTGTATTATATAAATTGTTTTTCTTTGTTTAATATTCAAGTAATTCTTATTTAATTTTACAAATTTTAAATATAAAAGTTGATTTCTGTGTCTTCAATTTTTAAAACCTTTAAAAAGGAATAAGTATTGAACTAAATGAGTTTTAAAATTATATTCCTGATATAATTTGTTATATTGTACAATATATTTCTTTCTTTTAAGTTAATATATGAAGTTTTTATAATACAAATAATATTTTATATAGGTTTTAGGAAAATTTTGGTGATTTTTACTTAAAATAAATTTATTTAAAATAAAAAAATCTATAAATATATTTATAAAAATATCCTAACAATCTAATTAAAATAACCAATAAAAATAAAAAAACTATTATTTTTAAAATTTGATACTTTTCAAATCTCCTTTTAAAAATATTTTAATAATAAATTTATCAGGATTTTTTTAAGACAATTATTAATTAAATTGAAAACTCCAAGGGCTTCTATTTACAAAATATTCTTTTGGAAATTGTGATGACTAAAAAATATTTTTTTCCAATATTAATTCATCTAATGTAATATTTCATTGTTAGTATCATTTAAATAATATATTAAATATTGGTTTGAAGAAATTGACTTTTTAATTTATATATTCTTCATAGAATTTGAATTAGTTTTAAATGGAGAGATTCACTTATTTTTTTTATAATTATCAAAAAAATATTTTAAAATAATTAATTCTTCAAAAAAAATTAAATTTAATAAAAAAGTAATTCAAAATTATATTTTTTCTCAAATAACTTTTTATTGAAATATATCTGAAATAAATTTTAAAAAATAAAATTTTAAGCATTAGCAGCAGGATTTTGAACAACAATTAAAATAAAATTATCTTCAGGAGCAATCATAATTTCATTTAATTTAGTTCTAATTCTAATAATATTTAATTCTTCATTGATTAAATCTTTTGCTATATTTCTACATTTTTTAATAAACATTGAAGCACTTGTAGTATAAAAATAAGTAGTTTGTTCATCATTAAAAGTACTTTTAATTGGAACTCCTTCTGCATCAGATAATATTATCCCTTCAACTCCTTTATGTGTATTAACTTTATTAAAAATTTCTTCAACAATAGCAGACATTAATATTTATATAAATATATTCAAAAAAAATTAAAAAAAGCCCTTTTAAAAAATATATAAATATATTCCCATTTATTCAAATATAATTTATTACAATATATTTTTAAAAAAATATACAAAAAAAAAAAAACAAAAATTAAAAAAAAATATCTTTAAAAAAAAAATATTTGATTAAAACGATAATTATATATAAAAAATAAAAAAATGTCTTTATTTATAGGTAATATCTCCAGAACAACAAAACAAGAAGACTTAGAAGACCTTTTTAGAAAATATGGTCCACATAAAATATCTTTAAAGCAAAATTATGCATTTGTAGATTTTGAGGAGATGAAAGACGCAGAAAGAGCTCTTCGTAAATGTGACAAAAAAACAGTATCAGGTTCTGAAATCGAGCTTCGTTGGAGTGCTCGAATGAAGAGTCGTCGTCATCATCACTATCACTCGTATCGCGATAAGCACTCGAGTAGGAGATACTCATCTCATAGTCGATCTAGAAGTCGCAACAGACACGATTACAGTAAGAGAAGGCATAGAAGTCGTAGTAGGAGTTATAGAAGAAGTGATAGGAGAAGAGATCGTGATAGGGATCGTGATCGAGATAGAGACAGAGACAGAGACAGAGATAGAGATAGAGATAGGGAAAGAGATAGAGACAGAGACAGAGACAAGGACAGAGAAAGAGACAAAGATAAAAGCAGAGACAGAGATAGAGATAGAGACAGAGACAGAGATAGAGATAGAGATAAAGATAAAGATAAGAAAATGAAAGAAAAAGATAATGATAGTGGAAGCAGGAAAAGAGATAGTTCAAGAGATAGTAAGGAAAGTAAAGAAAGTAAAGATAGCAAAGATAGTAAAGAAAGTAAAGATAGTAGAAGTAAGAGTTCTAGGAAAAATTCAGGAAGTTCTGAAAAAAGTGATTAAAGTGAAGAAAATTACAATGTCGTCTTTATTAGAATATTATGTGATTTTTATTTTTTGTGAAAAAATATATTTTTTTTTGTTTTTGAAATTTTGAATATTTGTTTTTTGTTGTTTGTTTAATGTTTAATGTTATTTGTGTGGGTTTTGTTTTTCTTTTTTTTGTATTTTATATTGTTTTGGATGTTTTAATAAATGATATATATTTCTGATGTCTCCTTTTTGTTTTTTTGTTATATCTTAATGCCTTTAAAATGCTTTTTATGAATATAATGTTTAATGTTTCTAATCATTTTAACTTTTATTAATGCTGTTGTAATTTTCCTATTTTTTGAAAATTTTAATAATATATTTTATAATATTAATATCATATTAAATATAATTTAATTAATATAAATTATAATAATTAATAATAATATAAAATTATAATTTTAACATCAAAATAAAATTTAAAAAATATTATCGTTATCTTTTGGAAGAGGCGTATTACATGTAACAATATTTAAAAAATCATTCATTGATAAATTCTCATTTCCTTCTTCACCTAAATATTTAAAAATTTCAATTATTTCTTTTTCTAACTGTTCTTTTGGCATTTTAACATTATTTAAATTAAAATAAGCTTCTTCAATAATTGATTTAATGTCTTCTTTTTTAATTCCATTTTCTTGTCCTCCTAAAATTTCATATAAATTCATATATTCTTCAATTTGGAATCTTTTTTCACTTAAATTATCATTTTCAAAAATTAAATTTTTATAATTTTTACCAGTCAAATAATCCACAAAATTATTTTCATTAAAAATTTCTTCATTAAAAGTATTTTTATTAAAATTTCCTTCTTTAATTGAATTAGATAAATTATAAGTGGAAGCTAATTTATAAAATGGTATTTTTTCTTTATTATTTTTATCATATGATAAAGACAATATTTTCCTTATAGTATCATAATTGACTGTATTTAAATTTGGATTATTATTTATTTTAGTTAAATCATTAAATATTTTAATAGAATCAATTTTATATTTTTCTTCTATCTTTTTCATTTGAATCAACTTTAATAATAATATAAAAAAATTAATAATTAATTCCTTAAAATAGAATATAATTGCTTAAATAATATCAAATAACTAATTCAACCAATTAGATATTTATTTTCAAGAAATATTTTTTAAAGAAAAATCTTTAATATAGACTCCCTTTTACTTTAATACTAAAAATTCGTTGACTAAAAAAATTTTAAGGTTTTATAAAGAAATTATAAAACAAAAAGATCAATTGAATCAGTCGAATTATAATTACTCAAAAAAAGAAGATGTTTTTTATATTTTTAATGAATGTCATTATGAAAAATAACAGATAATCTAGAAAAATTTCAATGAAAATCTCTTAAAATTTCATTAGTAAAAATAGTGAAACTCTTCATTAAAAAATTTCAATATTCGCAAAGGTTGTTATAAAATAATTTCTGATTCAAATTTAAGAAGATTAAATAATAGAGTTTCACAAAGAAAATTGAGTGAAATTGGGAATTTTTAAATTATTTTAATATATAAAAATAACTTATTTTTTATAGCTATTAATGTTAATAAATTAAATGGTTTAATTTATGATTTGATTAAATTAAAATAATTATTATTCTGAATATAAGTTGGATTGTAAATATAAAGGTATTAAATTTATTTAAAAAAATAAATAAAAAAAATTATTCAAGAATCTTTTAATAAAGTATCTTCATATATTTTATCACTCAATGAATTTTGCAAATCTTCTTTGATTATAATAGAAATAGAAGTTATTTTAGAAATTATTCCTATAGAATTAGAAATAAATAATTTTAAATTATATTCCTCTATTTTAACTTTATTAATATCTTTAAATAATAAATTTAAAGTGTAATTAATTTCTTTTCCGATTTTAATAATATTATTAATTTTTGAATTTACTATTTTTATATTATTATCATTAGTTTCTGCTATAATTTCACAATTTGTAATATCTTGATTTCCTAAATTTTTTATTTGAATTTTATGATTTATAGGTTTATTGTTTAAAATTTGAGATTTGAATATTGAAAGAGTTTTATTTTCACACAAAACTTCACAAAAAATTTCTTGTGTCAAATAATTATTATTAAAACCATTTTGTTTTGGAATATTTAAAATAAATTGTTCTAATTTTTTAATTCTAGAATTATAATCTTGTAATTGTTTATTATATTCGTTTTGGCTTTTTTGAAATTGGTTTTTTAATTCACTATATTTATTTTCTAATTCACTATATTTTATTGATAAATCATAATATTTTTGAGGATCATAATTAACATTCATTTTATAATGATTAAAGTCTCTTAATTTATCTTTATTATTATAAAAATTGTTATTATTATTATTTTTATATTCATTTTTTTTATCATCTGTTTTAATTATAATTTTCCTAATATTATTATTTTGCATTAATTCTTCAAAAATTGTTGAATCAGAAATTTCTAAATCTGACTTATCAGGAAGGACAATATAAAATTTAGTTTTTTTTTTCTCCTGCTCTGAAAAACTAAATTTAATTTGACACTCATTTCTTAAATTCTCCAAGCTTTTTGTCCATTCAACTTTATCTTGTTTTGATTGATATTGAATCAATAAAGATTTTTTTTGACTTTCCATTTTTTTTCAATTTTTTATCCCTAAATAAATAACATTAAATTTATTAATTTTTTTTTGTAAAATAGTGTTATATATATCTATTATACACACCTATTTTATCTCAAATTTATTTTTTTTTATTGGATGGTTTAAAGACTTACTTTATAGAAATTCATGTTTTAAAAAGATTAGTTGTTTTATTACAGTGTTTTTAAAATTAATATTATTAATTATAGTTGTTCTATTAAAATTATTAAAATTATATATTATCATTTTATCATTCTTTTTTAAAAAAAGATAAATGGGAATATGTTAGTAAAAAATAAAATAATACTTTTTAATTTTTTATCTACCATCATATATTTTAAGAGATAAGGTAATAAAGGGTTTTTTCAGTTAAATTAAAATAAAAAAATATTAATTTCTATTTAGACTATTAATATATAAATTTATAATAACATATTTTTTATTTATTTCAAAGTTTTTTTTCCAAAAAATTATCTAGGTAAATAATAATAATCCAATGATGTTTATAATCTTTCAAAAGTATTAATTTATCATTCAAAAAAATTTAATTAATCAATATAACTAATTTATTGTTTTCATTTTCATTTTATTTTGAAAAATTTATGAATGCAAATAAATAATGAATAAGTATCAATTGTTTTGATATAATAACAAAAATATTATCAATTCCATGTAAAATAATTTTTTTCTTAAATGTAAAATTAAACAACATTAATATTGAAATATATTATTATATAAAAAATATATTAAAAGTTATAAAATCAATCCAATTAAGATAGTATATTATATTATTTAAAAAATTTTTTACCAATTATTTAGTTATTAAAACTTGACCCATGCTATCATCAATTATATAATCATTTTTTGAAATTGTAAAATTAAAAAATATTTCACTCTTATATGATTTTTTCTCTTCGTTTAAAATTAAATCAATTGAAATTTCCCTTTTTTCACCAATTTCCAATTTTGAATCTTTAAATAAATCAATATTCTCAGAAAAAAATAATAAATCTTTGTTTTTTTTAATAGAAAAAATAAATCCTTTATCTAAGGGAAAATTGTTACAATTTTGAATTTGAATTTTAAATTTTGCATTATTATTAATTAATGAATTTAATTTAATTTCCTGAGGAAGTGAACTTACTTGAAGTTTTATTTCTGGTTCTTTTTCTTCTTCTTTTGATTTTTTATCTTCTTTTTTATTATGTTCATTAAAATTATTGTTCGTTTTTGTAGATTCTGTTTTTGGGTAAATTTTATTTAACTTAGTATTTATATTATTTATTTCTTTTTTTAATGTTTTGATTTCTTCAATTATAGTATTATATTTACTACATAAATCATTTATATTTTCTAAACAACTAATATTTTGAGTTTTACTTAAAAAATTAAAATTATTATTTTTAGAATAATTCATCCCAGAATTTTCTAAAATATTTTTTATTTTGGACTTCTCTTCTTCTATTTTAAGATAAAGTTTTAAATGTTTATTTTGTTTAAATTTAAGATAATCATCGTTATTTTTTATTTGATTATGTTTTTCATCTTCAATTATAAAGTTTTTATCTTCTAAACCTTCCCATTGATCGATGATAAAATTCTTTAGAATTTCTAAATTCAAAGGAATTTGGAAAAAAGTTGTTTGATTTATTTGAGTAAATTCAATGTAAATAACATTCTTTATTGACATTAAAAAAATAGTTAAAAATTAAAAAAATAAATTTCTTTTTTTATTTCTTCCAATATTATTATTTATTATTTTTTTTAAATAATTTTGAAAATGTATACACCATATAATAAGATAAATTTTTTACCAACAAAAGGAATAAAATTTAACACAGAATATGGATTAAAAAGAAGCCCTTCAGCAGGTTATTCAAAAATGATTATTAGAAGAGGAAATAATAATTCTTTAGAAAAATATTCAAATAAATCGTTTGATTTTTCAACAATAAAAAAACAAGTTGACATAAGAAAACTAAGTTCTTATAAAAGTACATCAAATGTATTTAAAACCGAAAATAATTCTTCTTTTTATGATATTAATAATATAAATAATACAAATAGTAATATAAGTAATATTAATAATATTACCAATAATTATGTAAGTAATAAAACTCCTTCTTATTATGGTTCTCAATTAAAAGAAAGATTAATTCAAGATTTAAAAAATAATTTTTCTCAAGACAAAATCCAAAAGAAAAAATTGCTTAATGTTAATGTTAATATTAATTTAAATCAAAATTATTCTCTAATGAATAATAATAACAACTCTAACACAAATAATAATTTAAATAATAATATCCTTAATAATAATAATAATAACCTTAAAAGTTTATATCATTTAACAGAAAATCCAAGTCATTCAAATATATTTCAAAATAAAACTTTATTTAATGATAGAGAACTTCCAACAAAATTATACACAAATCCTAGTAAAATTATTCATAGAAGAAATGATTCTCATAATAATTTTTTAAATCATTTAAATGTAAATCCAAATTTAAAAAGTACACTTTATTCAGAAAATAATGTAATTTTTTCACAAAATAATACAGAAAATTCGAAATTAACTGAAACTCAAAATAATCAAAAATTAAATGAACAATTTTATGATCTTCAAATTAAATTAGAAAAATTATTAAAAGAAAATAAAACTCATTCAAAAAGCAGAAACTATAATATTATTAAAATGATATTTGAAGAAGGAATTAAAATATTGAGTGATAATGTTCAAAGAAATTTTTTAAAAATTATTTTAGTCAAATATCATGAATTAGTTATTGCTTATAATAATGAAAATAAAAGTTTAAGGCAGTCTTCTGAGCATTTGCAGAATCAATATTTGACTTTAGATAAAAATTATATTGATTTACAAAAAAATTTAATTGAAAAAGAAAAAGAAATTGAAAAATTTAAAAAGGAAATTCAAGATATTAAAATTAAAACTAATGACACTATTAATAATAGTCAAATTACTTTCTGTGCTAAAGATGATATAAAAGATAATACTTTATTACAATCCAAAAATTCCTTGTTAATTTCTAAAAATTCATTATTACAATCTAAAAATTCTTTGTTGCAGTCCAAAAATCTTAATGAAAGTATTAATATAGATAATAATATCAATAACTTCAATAATACTATAAACATAAATGAAAATAATCATAATATTACTATCAATAATATTATCAAAGATGGAGAAATAAATAATAACAATAATAACAATAATAACATCAATAATAATAATAATAACAATAATAACATCAATAATAATAATAATAATAATAATAACATTAATAATAATAATAATAATAATAATAATAATAATAATAATAACATTAATAATAATAATAATAATAACATTAATAATAATAATAATATCATTAATAATAATAATAATAATAATAATAATGGTATTATTATAAATACTCTTAATAATACCATTAATAATATGAATAAAAATAAGATAATTATAAATAAAGAGATCATTAAAATCCATAACAATAATATTATTACTAATACTAATAAGGAAAATAACAATTCCAAAATCATTAACACTGACAACAAAATTGGTATAAATAATAATAATGATAAAAAAACTCAGCAAATTAGTAATAATAAAAGTAAAATTATTATTAATGAAGAAGATATAAAAATAGAAAATAATAAGAATAATACAAGTAATATTAATAAAGACAATTCTATCAAAACCAATGAAAATAATAATAATATTATTATTAATCCTAATAATGATAATAATAATATTAAAAACAAAATTGTTAAAAATACCTTAAATCAATCAAAAAGTTTTGATATTTTATTTTCAAACAGACATCAACGTTTTGTAAATCTTGTAAACCAAACTAATATAGAAGATTTAGATGCTTTATATTTTAATGATAAAGTTGATGCAAAAAAAACTGAGAATTCAGTGAAGAATAAGAAAAAAATTCCATTGTTAAAATTTAATTTTAATAAATAAAATATATAATTTTTTGTTCTTTTTTTCAAAATATTAAAGAAAAAAATATTATAATATTTTTAATATAATATTTTTTAAATTATGATTTAAATATATATTAATTAATCCAAGGAAAAACTATATTATGTTGACTTTTTTTTTTAAATTTATTCATCTTAACTTTTAAAATTTTTAATCACTATAAAAAAAGCCATATATTTTATTTAAAATTATTATATAATTAATTTATTAAATTTTTGTCACAAATGAAAAATTACAATAACATTCTCAAAAACAAAACACAAATTAATTTCTGTAATGTTAATTTATTAAAATTTCCGAATAAAAAAAAAAAAAATAAGCAAAGTAAAAGTTCTTCTTTTTATACAAATAGTAATATTTCAAATGAAAAAGAAACAAAAAACGAAACAACTATTTTTGATGAAAAAGATAAGACAATTCAAAAATTAAATTTAAAGATAAATGAATTAGAAAGTAGAATAAAAAAATTAGAAAGTATAATTCCATATAATCAAACAATAAAAAGGAATAAAAAAATTGAATCAAATAAAAATTTAAGTAAATTATTGACTGAGCCTACTCCATTAAAAAAAAAGAAAAGATATTTTTCCCAAAATCAAAGTCCAAACAAATTTAATATTAGTAATAATAATTCAAAAATAAAAAATAAAAATATCAAAGAACAAAAATTATTTAAAAATGCACATAACTTGATTAATAATTTAAAATTGTTTACAAAAAATTCAAAAGGAAGAAATATAAGTTTAAGTAAGATGATAAGTAGAACAAATTCTATTGAAAATATAATACATAATTATTCGTATAAAAGTAAAAATAATTCTATAAGAAATATTGGAAGAAATTATAAAAAAAAAAATACTAATTATAATACAAGTTCTAATTTAAGTGCTAATACAAGTTCTAATATGTCTACTTTTAATGAATTTATTCCAAAAATTCCTAAAAAAAATGTTATTAATCAAAAAATTCAATTTCTAAATTATAAAAATGATTTAAATAATATTAAAAATAGAACTAATTATTTATTGGAAGTATTTAGTGGAAAGAAATTTAAATAAAATAAGATAATGTTAAATAATTTTATCAAAATTAATTTTTTTAATTATACAAATTTTATATATTGGAAAAATTAACTATTATTTAAATTTTTTTCTAATTATTTTTTGAAAAAAGTTAAAACAAATTGGTTATTTTGGAATTTGAGGAGGTAAATTAAGACTTGAATTAGAATTTTTTTCAGATTCTTCTACTTTAGTTTCTTCTTGATTTTGATTAGTATCTTCAGAAAGTTTTCCTTCAATAATAGGATTAATATTATCTTTTATTAATTGTTTATATTCTTCTTGTAATTTCTTATTTTCATCTAATAATATTTCAGAATAATTTTTTTTCATTTCTCCTTTTTTTTCACTTTCTTGGTTAAATAAATTATCATCATTTCCTTTATCATTCTTCTCTATATTATCATTTTCTTTTATTTTTTTATTTATATCATTATAATTATTATTATTCAGTAATTTTTCTTCATTATTTTTATTTATATTATTTTCTATATTTTCATTATTTATATTACCAATATTTTCATTTATATTATTTTTATTTAAATCAATTTTTTCTTCAATAGTTTCAATATTTATTTCTTCTGGAATTGTAGTAATCTTATATTTATCATCAATATAATTATTGATTTTATTACTATTAATGTTTCTTCTTTTTTTTTCAATATTTTCAACCATTAAATTACATTGCATATTTATATCTTCTATTTCTTTGTCTCTTTCTCTAATGAAATTTAATAATCTAATAATTTTATTATCATAATTTTTTAATGTTCTTTTTATATATTCAAATCTTTGATAAGCATCTTCAAAATTTGAAGCTTCAATCATTGAATTTTGTAAAATTCTATCAATCTCAATTCCTTCTTGTTTTAAATTATTATAATTTTTTATTAAATTATTTAATTGATTGTCTCTTATTTCAACTTGTAAAGTTTTTTCTCTTACTTTTCTTTCAATAATATCCATATCATAAGATTTCATATTTTTTCTTTTTATTAAAACATTTATTGTGTCTTTCATTTTATAAATAACATCTCTAAAATCATTTTTTGTTTTTTGTAAACTTTTATTCATTGATATTAGACTATCAAATTTTTCAATAATAATATTATAATCTTTTCTACAATTATTATAAGATTCTCTTAATTCTTTTATTTGCTGTTCATAATTTTGTTTAGTTGTGTTAATAGTATTTTCAATATCTAAATTTGAATTTTTAATATTTAAACTCATTTCATTTTCTCTTTTAATTTCTTCTTCAATAAATTTATTTTCTTCTTTTACTTTTGTTAATTTTGCTTTTAATTTTTCATATTTACTTAAAATATCAAAATTTTTATCATTAGATTTTCTTAATTCTTTTTCTAAATCACGACAATTATTATTTAATTCTTTAATTTTTTCAATAATTGTATCATCAATTTTTTCATTTTGTTGATTTACCATATTAATTCGATTGATTTTTAAATCACTCGAAACTTTATTATTTTTTATATTTATATTTAGGTTTTTATAAGATATACTAGTTTTACTTTTTGGTCTTATTGGTTTCATTGTTGTTATTGTTGGAGTTGTTTGAAAATATTGAGAATTTGTAATTATAGGAGTTTTATAATTTGGCGATGATTTATTTCTATAATTATTATTATTATAATTATAGTTATATAAACGATTTCTTGCCATTTGCAATGAAATTTGGCTTTGATTTAATATTGAGTCTCCAGGAGAATACATTCAAATTTTTGTTAATTTTTTATTTTTTTGTAATTATTTTTTTTAAATAAAAGTAAAGAAATATAAATAATGAATAATGAACCAAATAAAAAACGAGAAATAATATTAGATTAAATAATAATAAATTCTTTAAAATAGGAAGAATAATAGATATAAGTAGAAAAATGTTTACAAGTGATAAAAAATAACCAAATTTTCTATAGAAAAAAGAAGAAAACAATAATATAGAAATTTGAAATATAGAAATTTCATAACTAATTTTTCACGAGAAATCCATTTTTTCTATTATATTTAATTCTATTTATAATTTAGGTTTATGATTGAGAGAAATTTCTTATGAGATAAATTTGATAATTTATGAAAACTAATTTAAAAAGTAGTTTAATGCTAGATAATTAATTGTTTATTGAAGAAAGAAAAACATAAAAATGAATGTTATTTTTCAAAAATAAAAGTTTCTTATTTAAAAAATATTAATGGAAAAACAAAAAAAAAGTCTTTAAATTGTTAAATATATTATATAAATTTATTTATTTATCAAATAAAAAAGATATATTTCAATAAACCTAATTTTATCAACAAAATTTAGGAAATAAAAATTAAGATTAAAATTTAATTTTATAGAATAAATACTATAAAAACTCTTTTTCATTTTACTTGTTATTATAAAAACTATTAGTTTCACCAAGCATTCCAATCGCTTCTCTATTAACTTCATTAATAACAACATTTAATTCATTATTATCTTCAAATTCACTATCCATTGAAAAATTAATATTATTATCCATTGAATAACCATTTGTATTAATATTATTATTACTTCTTGTATCATTTGAAATTGGATAATTTTTTATTTTGGAATCTGAAGTCGAACAATTTGTATTTAAATTCGTACAAGATTTTAAACAATGCTTTTTTAACATAGAAATTATTTTTTTTTGTTCTTTTAATTTTTGTTTATATTTATAAATAATGTTTTTATAAAATTTCAATTGAAATTTTAATTTATCAATATAATCTCTATCATCAATATAATTATTATGTAAAATAATACTAGAAAGGTTATCTTTTTTTTTTTCATATTTTTCTTTTTTTTCAATAGGTTTATATTTCTTGATAATAGTACTTAAATCTAATTTAGGAACTAAAACTTCATTTGAAGTTGTCGTAGTTAAATATCTTATATTTTTAATTTTATTTGGTAATTGAACTAAAGGAGAATCACAATTATTATCATCAATATCTATTTCTTCAATAAGATTACCATTATCATCTTCTATATAAAAGCTTTTAAATTCATTATTTTCACTTTCATTTGAATCTTCTGTTAAAATATAACCGAAATTTTCTATATTTTCTAAATTTCTTTTTACTCTTTTTCCATCTTTTATATTTTGAATCATTTCTTTTAAAGAAATTATTTTTATATTTTGTTCATTTATTAATTTTTGAGAATCATTTAATAAATGAGAATATTTTATTATTATTTGTCTTGCTTCACATAATTCATTATTTAATTCTAAATTAAATTTACTCGGGGAAGTACATATAAAATTTTCATTATTAAATTCTTCTTTATA
>JAEEGL012597850.1_pt1 | contig 15949 bp, 11 predicted proteins | sample 9134231 | NCBI WGS metagenome assembly JAEEGL01 (sample SAMN16246548, study PRJNA631951) | gut metagenome | biome: gut microbiome; feature: rumen; material: fiber-attached | host: Bos | place: Iran: Karaj | collected 2018-10 | reverse complement strand
TGCCTGCTGAAAGAAGTACTGAACCCATTGAAGCTGCCATGCCCATGCAGATCGTCTGGATATCAGGCTTGATCAGACGCATTGTATCGTAGATCATGAGACCGTCGGATACAGATCCTCCGGGGCTGTTGATGTAGAACTGGATGTCCTTATCCGGATCCTCTGCCTCAAGGAAGAGGAGCTGTGCCGTGATAAGGCTTGCAGTTACCGCGTTGACCTCTTCGGAAAGGATGACGATCCTCTCCTTGAGGAGTCTTGAATAAATATCATAGGCGCGCTCGCCGCGTCCTGTGGTCTCGATTACTGTAGGCACCAAACTTGATCTGATTAAATCCATTGTAAATCTCCTTTATTTTCGTTTTGTTTTTAACTTAATTAGCTACCTGGACCTGAGCATGTCTTATGACTCTGTCCTTGTACTTATATCCCTTTGCGAAAACCATCGCTATCTCCTGCTCGCCCAGCTCATCATCATCAACATGCATCATCGCATCGTGAAGGTTGGGATCGAACTTTGTTCCGCGCTCCGCGGGTATCTCTTCGACACCAATCTTGGCAAGTGTATCCTGTGCCTGTCTTCCGACAAGTTCCATTCCCTGGATAACTTTATCGAGTGAACTCTCATCGGATCTCTTTGCACCGTCCACAGCTCTGTCAAGATTATCGATAAGTGTCAGGAACTCTTTTGTAACTGTTGCGATAGCATCAGCGTAGAGGTTGTCCTTTTCCTTCTGTGTGCGTCTTCTGTAGTTATCGTACTCGGCATAGAGGCTCATGTATCTTGCTTCAAGTTCGCTTGCCGCCTCATCATTCTTTGCTTCGTCTTTAACTTCCTGTTCTTCCTTCGCTTCTTCCGTTCCGGCATCTGTGCTTTCCGGCTCTCCGCCTTCAGCAGCAGCCTTATCGGAAGCGGCCGCGTCTTCTACGGAGCTGTTGTCGGAATCATCCTTTACAGGCTCGGCATCAGCCCCGAAAAATAACTCTTCATCTGCCATTTTTATCATCCTTTCCCTTTTGTTTTTCTACGTTATATCTCAGTCAATCTCTGCATCTCTTTGTTAAGCTTCTTCTTAACGAAATCGATCTGTGAGATTACTTTTGAATAAAGCATTCTCTTGGGCCCTATAACTCCGATATTGCCGGAGACTGAATCCGTCAGATTATATGTCGCAGTAATAAAGCTGCAGTCATCGAGTCCCTCCAGCGCTATCTCCTGGCCGATCCTTATCATGAAGGAATCATCACCGCTGTGTTCCCTGGCATTCTCCATCTCGTTGATATATCCGGCAACCATACCGGAATCGGATAGTGTTCCGAGGAGATCCCTTGCGCGTCCCAGTGAACTGAAATCAGGAAGATTCAGCATCCTGTGCTCGCCTTCAAGATAGATATTAAGCTCATCAGCCTGCTTGATCGCGGCATAAGCTTCATACAGGACCTGCTTAAGGAGCGGTTCGGGAACTTCTGTTCCCTTACCGGCACTCTCAACCGTTACAAGAGTAATCTCATCCAACGGCTTGCCGGTAAGATTCTTCTCTATAGCGCCGGAGATCTTCATGATCTGCTCGTCATTAAGGAAATTAGGGATCCTTACAACCTTATCCTTAACCACGCCCGCCGAAAGAACCATGACTACAAGAGCTTTGCCCGGCTCGATCATAAGGATCTTGAGCTGCTTGAGAAAACTCTTCTTAAGTCTCGGACTCATTGCCAGTGACACAAAACCGGTGGCCTCTGAAAGCGTATAAGTAGCGTTCTTAATAAGATCTGTTACCTCGTTGACGCTTGAATCTATCCTCTTCTCGATCTCCAGCTGTTCTTTGGGTGACAGCTCTTCGATAGTCATCAGTGAATTGACATATTCGCGGTAGCCCTTGTCTGAAGGGATCCTGCCGGCAGATGTATGGGGCTTCTCTATAAGGCCCAGGTGCTCGAGTTCTGCCATGTCATTACGGAGAGTAGCGGAGCTGACCTGAAAACTGTGGCGCTCGATCAAAGACTTGGAACCGACAGGCTCATTAGTCGATACATAGTCGTCAACAATAGCGTGTAAGACTTCTTTTTTACGGTTGTCTAACTGCATCTTTATGTCTCTCCCTTCTCCGATTAGCACTCTATCGCTTCGAGTGCCAACAACAATATACTCTTAAAGTCAAAAATAGTCAAATGATTATTTGAGTGAAAGCTGCGGCTTATGCAAAACGCTTATTCTGCGGGGCTTTCAAGGGATTTTCATCCATAAAAACGCCCCGGACCGAATGCCGGGGCGAAGTGATTTTTTTGATTTTCGAAAAGATCAGAAGTGTCTGATGAAGTTGGCAGCCGAGAAAAATGCTGCTGCTTTGGCACCGCGGGCAGCGCTTGCGGCAGACTGCGCGGCAAGTGTGGCCTGCAATTCCATCTCGGAATTGTGGGAATCCATGATCATTACATTTATGGCTTCCTTAATAGTATCCGCTCTTCCGAGATTGATCGGCTCCCTGATCAGTTCAAGGATCCTCGGATTTGTATAAGACGCTGCCACAGGACAATAACCGTAGTTCATAAAATATGTGTTGAGTTCGTTAGCCAGAGCGTCGTATCTGTCCTCATAATGCTTTAACAGTCTTTCTCTTTCGGCGTTTACCCTTCCGACATAAGCGCGGCCTTTAATTCCGCTTAAGACCAGAAGAGCAATTCCTGCTGCCAGAATGATCCAGGGAACCACCATCACAGCCACCGTCCCGGAATCTGCACTGGCTCCGTAACGGGATGCTGTGGAATATGCCGCAATCGTCGCTAATGAGGCTAAACAAAAAACGCCGCCGCCGATCGTCATGATGAGACCGAATACCTTAAAAGGAGTTCCCCTGCCTCCGCCGACAGAGACTCTCGCTCTTGGATTACTGTAGTATGATATCTTCTCGCAGCAATCGTCATATTCATCGTACTGTGCCTGCTTTTTGCTGAAATACTGGATCATCCGGTTGATCTCAACGATAGATTCCTGTCTGATATTTCCCTGATGAGCTATAGATGAGACCGGAGCATATACAGGAGCAGGAGTAGGAGCGGGAGCAACCGGTGTCTGTTCAACAGGACTTCCGCAACTCATGCAGAATCTGCTTCCGGCGTCTACCTGTGCACCACAATTAGAACAAAACGGCATATGAACACCTCCTCATGGTTTTCACATATATGAAATCATTATAATTTTATTATATGTTGAATAAAACAGATTTTTGTAAATAGATTTCAAAAAGTAAAGGAATACCGGATAAGTGCTTTATATCAGCGCAAAGTCATTACTGTTCGAAAAAAATCCCCGCTTATATTACAATATGCTCTGATTTGCTAAGAAACTGGGAGTTTGTGTGAGAGGCATAGTTTTCGACATTGATGATACTCTTTACTGCAGGCAGGACATGCTGGTAAAGGCGGCAGAGACCGTATTGGGCGTGACTGTCCCGGACTGGCGCGAATTTATAAGAATCTTCTACGAGAAGAGTGACATAAACATGGCCGCGCTGGAATCAGGAGAGATCTCTACGCACGATATCAACGGATGGCGGTATAATGAGACATTCAGGCTCCTTGGACTTCCTTACAGGGCAACAGACGGCGGCGATGCGGCAGATGTGTATCTCGAACTTCAGAGTCACATGGAATTAAGCCAGGAGATGATGAAAGCCCTAGACGCTTTTGCTTCCGATCCCGGCATTAAGCTCGCCATTCTTACCGCGGGCGAATCCGCGCACCAGTGGAACAAGGTCGGTATGCTCGGCCTGGACAGATGGTTTGACAGGTCAAATATCATTGTCACCGGCGACACCCCTTTTTCGAAGCCTGATATAAGACTCTGCAGGATGATAGAAGACAGGTTGGGCTTAAAGCCCGATGATCTTTGGATGATAGGAGACAATTACGATAAGGATATTACGGCAGCTATAGATGCCGGATGGCATTCTGTCTGGATCAACAGGAGAGATCTGCCGGATCCCGCGAGACTTCCCGAGATAAAAGTCAGGACCGATGACGAACTGACATCGGTCCTGCTGACTGGATTAAAATAACTGTTCCGTGATCTTACTTTACGGTAACTTTGTTCCTTCCGGACTGCTTGGAAGTATATAATGCCTCGTCGACCCTGTTGAAAGCTTTGGTATTGTCATCGTCAGCCTTAAGTTCGGTTACACCGACAGAGCATGAGATATGAATGATCGTCGGGAATTCAAAAGCGTCAACTCTGGCTCTGAGTTCCTCAGCAAGTTTACCTGCCTCACCGATATTCTTATCACGGCATACGACAACGAATTCCTCTCCGCCCCAACGGCCTGCTATGATCTTATTCTCAGCGGCGAATTCCCTCAGGATACCTGCGAACTGCTTCAATGTAATGTCTCCGACAGAGTGTCCGTAATTGTCGTTGACCTCTTTGAAGTGATCGAGATCGATCATCATCATGGATACAGGAGAACCGCTCTTCTGGCAGTATGCCAGGGCACTGTTGAACTGTGCCTCGATCTCGCCATGATTATAAACGTTCGTGAGAGGATCCTTGATCGCCTTTTCCTCGTATTTCTGAAGCGTCGATAATACTTCCATAGTAGACTCGTTGTTATCCTGAACGAGGAATACAAATCTGTAATCATCCTCACTGAACGTCTGAGCCCGGCTGAATATGAGCTTGACCCAGATGAACTTGCCCTCAAGATTACGCATCATGCAGTCATAAGATGATGTTCTGCCCGGAGTAAAGTTCTTCTTAAGATATTCCGGATCGGTGCGGCGGAGGAACTGCTCCTGGTCTTCAGGCAGGAACATATTAACGATCATCATTCGCCACTCTGAATACTTAAGGTTGTAATTAACGACATCTTCGGAGATCTCGGCAACGTTGATGCTGCTCGTGGTATCGGCAACAAGGTCGATATACATCGAGAAAAGATAAGAATTCTGGATCGTGTTTATCTTCTTGGTCGTAAGGGATTCCTGCAGAGATTCATTGTCATTGAACTCATCCATGATGAAGATATACTTCTTACCTTCTTCATACGGATATACCGTCAGCTGAATGAGATGTGATTCTTTCTCATCCTCAAGGGCGACCCTTAACCGGCGGCTGTATTTGTTCTTGAACACGCCTGTATTATCAGCAAAGATCTGATAGTCTCCCGCTACCTTTTCGTTCGAATCATTGAAGTGGAACCAAAGATCAAGGATGAGGTCGTGATAACTTCCGGAATCATTTAGGAAAGCTTCGAAAAAACCTCTCTTAACAATGGTCTTATATGTATCTATCTCGGAATCAACTACAACAATAGCACCGACATTGTCATAGAAAAGTCTGGAAACATCCTTGTCGCTCAGATCATATAAACTCTTATTCTCCATGATTCTCTCCTCTTGAAACGATTACTTCAAAGCATAAAACATCATTCAGGCTTTTATTCCTGACCTGATATGATTGTAAATCACGAAATAGACATTAGTATTAACTAAATGAAAACAAAACGTATATGATATGAGACTGGTTACAGGTCGTAATACATCTCGTATTCCATCGGTGTCGGCATCGTGATATGGCGTCCCAGATCCTTTCTTCTGTTTGCTATCCAGAGGTTTATAAGTTCAGGCGGGAAAACGCCTCCTGCCGTGAGGAAGTCGTGATCCTTTTCGAGCGCCTTCAATGCAGAGCCAAGAGACTTGGGAAGACCCTTGATCTTTTTCTTGTCCTCTTCAGAAAGATTAAACAGGTTGAAGTCATAAGGTCCGTATCCTTCAGCTTCCGGATCGATCTTATTTTTGATGCCGTCAAGACCTGCCATGAGGATTGCAGCATAGCAATAGTACGGATTGCAAGTTGCGTCAGGATTCCTTAATTCAAACCTCTTCTTGTCGGGTGTCTTTGCATAGGCGGGAATACGGATAACGGCGCTTCTGTTCGCAGTGGCATATCCGATGGTAACAGGAGCTTCAAAGCCCGGCAGAAGTCTCTTGTAAGAATTCGTAGAAGGATTCGAGAAAGCGCAGATCGCAGAGACATGCTTCAGTACACCGCCGATAAAATACAGCGCAGTCTGTGAGAGGCCTGAGTATCCCTTTTCATCGTAGAAGACCGGCTTACCGTCCTTGAACATGAGCATGTGAACATGCATTCCTGAACCTGCTTCACCATAAATGGGCTTAGGCATAAACGTAGCCGTCTTCCCTTCTTTTACGGCTTCATTCTTGATGATGTACTTAGTGAGCATCGTCTTATCAGCCATCTCGGTCATGGGCGCGAATTCGACCTCGATCTCCATCTGTGCGGAACCGACTTCATGATGATGGTATTTCACCTTGATGCCCTGATTCTCCATCAGCATGCATACACGGCTCCTGTAATCGTACTGGACATCCTGCGGAGGAGCGATGTGATAACCGCCCTGATGTGGAGTCTGGAATCCCAAACTTCCGAACTCGCCTGTATTCCAGAAAGCTTCAGCTCCGTCAAGCGTAAAGCCGGAACTGTTGGGTTTATTGCTGTATGTTACTTCGTCGAAAACATAGAATTCGAATTCAGGTCCGAGCAGGAATGTGTCGGCAACGCCAAGTTCCTTCATATACTCTTCCGCGCGCTTGCTGACATTTCTCGGCTCCTGGTTAAAAGGAACGTTTTCTTTCTCACCGATGATCCTTACATCACCGATCATGGAGAGTGTCCTGATCTCACAGAAATCATCGATCGCCGCGCTCGTAAGATCGGGAATGAATACCATGTCGCTCTTTTCGACCGGTGCAAATCCGTAATTGCTTCCGTCAAAACCGATACCCGCTGTCATTATCGATTCGGTGAACCTGTCGGCAGGTATAGTCAGATGATGCCATCTTCCGTTAAGGTCTATCATCCTGAAATCGATCATCTCGATATCGTTTTCCTCGATGAAAACCTTCGCCTCTTCAAAGTTACTCAGCATATATTCCACCTCCGCTGAAAGTATTAAAAATATTTTAGCATACGGGCGTGTACATATAATTTGGACAATTCTCGCATTTTCGTATGTGTGTTTTCAGCGATAATCCCAAATCGGAAGTAACCCTCAATTAAATTAACGATTTTGAGCTTTCGTTACATTAACAATTGAGAAACGTTTCCTAATCTGTAAAATAAAGGAAAAATATAAATATGGAGCGCTATATGAAGGTTGAATTCGGTTACGGAAAAGGCGTACAGACAGTTGATATTCCCGATAAGAATCTGGACCAGATCCTTGTCGCAAACGAGATAGAACATGAAAGACGCGGTCCTGATGCGGTCGTTTACGCATTGGAAAATCCCATTGGTTCACCGAGGCTTAAAGACCTGGCAAAACCCGGTCAGAAGATCGTCATCATAACAAGTGATATCTCAAGACCGATACCGAGTTTTGACGTTATCCCTTCCATACTCGATGAACTCTATCTCGCAGGATGCGACAGGAAAGACATCAAGGTCGTTTTCGCGCTCGGATCACACAGACCTCACACGGAAGAAGAAAAGATAAGGCTCGTAGGCGAGCGTGTATTCAGCGAAGTCGAATGCATCGACAGCGATCCTTCTGACTGCATTCACATGGGCACCACGTCAAGAGGCACTCCGGTAGACATCACGAGGAGCGTTGCGGAAGCTGATTTCAGGATCGGCGTGGGCAATATCGAGTTCCATTATTTCGCGGGATATTCAGGAGGAGCAAAAGCGCTCATGCCCGGAGTATCAACGCCTTCAGCAATCCAGGCAAACCACCGCATGATGGTCGATGAGAAAGCCTGCGCGGGCAACCTCAACGGCAATCCTATCAGAGCGGATATCGAGGAATCCGAGACATTCTGCCATTTGAGCTTCATCGTCAATCCTATCCTCGATGAGCATAAGCATATCGTTTACTGCGTTGCGGGTGATGTTACTGCTGCTCACAGGGCAGGCTGCAAGTATCTTGACCGGATGTACAGGAAGCCGCTTAAGAGAAGGGCTGACATCGTCATCGTCTCACAGGGAGGCGCGCCCAAAGACGCAAACCTCTACCAGACACAGAAGGCTTTGGACAACTCAAAATATGCAGTTAGGGACGGCGGCACGATAATCGTCATCGGCGCATGCAACGAAGGTCTTGGAAGCGCCAAGTTTGAAGAGTGGCTCACAACTGCACAGACAGCTGATTCACTGATCGAGAGAGTCGGCAAAGATTTCCAGCTCGGCGGTCATAAAGCAGCCGCCATAGCCATGGTATTAAAGCATGCAAAGATCGTTCTTATTTCCGAGATGGATGATGACTTTGTAAGGAGCATCTTCTTAGAACCCATGCACTCTGCGCAGGAAGCTTTCGACGAGGCATATGCAAGATACGGCGATGACTGTTCCGTAATCTGCATGCCGTTCGGCGGCGCGACGCTTCCCATGCCTCCCGAAGCCTGAAATTTCATTCATTTGTAACCTGAATTAAACCACGGTTATATTACAATTATTGAGTAAATTAACGCTTCAGCGAGGTTTATATGGGCTGGGAAGCAGATTTTCTGCTCTACATACAGGAGAATATCAGATCGGATCTTCTGAATCCGTTCATGACTGTATTTACGCATTCGGGTGACTACGGAATACTGGTCATAGCACTTGCACTCGTTCTGATCGCACTGCCCAGGACCAGAAGGATCGGCGTTATCGCTGCAATAAGTATCGCCATCGAAGCGCTCCTCAATAACGTGATCATTAAAAATGCCGTAGCAAGAACAAGACCTTATGAAGCGATAGACGGTCTGGTGAACATCATCGAAAAGCAGAAGGACTACTCCTTTCCTTCCGGTCATACAGGTTCCGCATTTGCGGTAATGGGTGCCATACTCCTCGTAGCATTGCTTGGTCTCCCGGTCATTGCCAAAACAGGTAAACTGTCAAGCTCGAAGATGAGCCTGACATTTAAACTCTGCGCTGTACTTGCGATCGTTTATGCCGCTCTTCTCGGCTTCTCAAGATTATATGTGGGCGTCCACTATCCTACTGACGTTATCGGCGGGATCATCCTTGGGCTCGGCACCAGCATAGCCGCATATTTTATCTACATGCTCGCTATCAAGGCTTGGTCACAGAAAGCAAACAAAAACGCTGCTCAAAGCAAGTAATCTTAACCGGCTTACTGTCTGCCGGTCTTTTTTCTTATCTTTTCCTGATACAGGAGCTGGTCCGCATTGTTCATCATTTCATAGATATCGATCTTGCCGGTGATCTTGAACTTATAGATGCCGGTACTCATTTCGATCGGATAAGGCTTATCCGCGAACTGATTGTAACGCCTTGTTATCTTTTCTATCCTCGACTTCATCGAATCCACATCACAGTCAGATCCTGTAACGGCAAGCGAAATGAACTCATCTCCTCCGATACGTCCGATGATGTCCATATCTCTGAATGATTCCGAAAGGATCTGCGAGATCGTTTTGAGTGCAAAGTCACCGTCATCATGACCGTATTGGTCATTTATCATCTTAAGGTTATCCATATCCGCATAACAGATTACGGCGACCTTACCCTGGTTTGAAGGTTCGTCCAATACGCGTTCAGCATTTGATACGAAGCCTCTTCTGTTATAAAGACCGGTTAATTCATCCTTCTGGGCTATCTCTTCAAGCTTGGTGTTATCGCGGATAAATCTTTCGAGAGATATCTGAAGAGACTTCTTGACCTTGTTCTGTTCTTCGATCATGAACAATGATCTGAGGGTTACAGACAACTGGGTTGCAGCCAAAGAAACACTGTATGAACTGGATATTTCAAGCTCATTGACCAGCAGACCATAAAGATCGGCGCCAACAAACAGAGGCGATACGATCATGGTGCGGGGTCCGTCACCGTTTATGAATTCATTCTCGAAAATACTCTCCGTACGAAGGAGCTGCTGTTCTTCCGGCAGTGACCTCAGGCCGTTCTCGTCACTGATCGCCTTAAAAAGGATCGAGGCGGGCGGCATCCAGTCAAATGATCCCTGATTCTTTACGTTACCCTGGAACAGATAAAGCATTGACTTCTTGAATCCGATACCGTTAAGGCTTCCGAGAAGCTGCTCGTAAGGGATCTCATTCTGGTTCTCGACAAGAAAAACATTGCCTACCTGCCTGTTGATGACGCCCTGCATCCTCTCTGTCCGTCTCCTCGCAGAATGTGCAGGAAGTATGCCGGAAAATGCCAGACGCCTGAAATATCTTGAGAATGTCTCGTTGACGGTTATCCGTTCTTTATCATCAACGATCAGATCCATAGCCTTGCTCTGCAGTGTCTGAAGGATGTTGAAGCACTTTTCGCGTGTCGACAGTAAGAACAGCTCTGTTCTCAGCAACTGCGAGAAATCATTATCCATCTTTTCAAGAGCCTTCTGTTTGTCGGTCGATCCGAGCATTTCTATGTATCCGCACAGAAAACTGTTCAAGGATTCGGAAACGTTTCCCGAATCAACAAATTCATTGAAAAGATAGCTCTTTATCTCTTTGACGAATCTGTCCTTATCGATCCTGTTTTCCGTAAGACCCAGTCTGCCGCACATCACATCGGAGTCAAAGTCATCACACCCGCAGGAATTTCTCTGGACAAGATGCGTTTCTACAGTCATATCATGCAGTGCTGTACCGTTGATATAATTCACCGCATTAAGGACAGCTTTATAAGCCAATGATGCCGAGCTTGCCTCAACAGTCGTAAGAGGCGGTTCAAGCGACACTGCGAAAACATCATCATCAAACCCTGCTATCAGTATATCTTTACCGGGAACCAGCCCTCTTTTCTTAAGGGCATTGTATCCTCCGACAGCCATCGAGTCATTTGCGAAAACTATAGCGTCAATGTTGTCGTTGCTGTCCAGTAATTCTTCAACAATGCCTTCGCTCGCCATCGAGAAATCACCGTAAACGACCTTTGCGGGATCAAAAGAAATTCCGTATTCCTTCAGTGTGTCTTTATAGATATCAAGTCGCTCCCTCGCGTCACGGTTGGTAACAGGTCCCGACACAAAACCTATATCCTTAGCCTTGTGCTTCACTATAAGATGCTTCAGAAGCCCGTTTAGTCCGGAACGGTTGTCAAAAGTAACGGAATTATATCCGCCGAAATCAGAGAACAGACATATTACCGGAACATCCGGCATCTTCTCCAGGAACCTTGTCTGGACCTCCATTTCCGCTCTTGAGCAGATCAATCCCTGAAGGATATAGATTATATCGACATTACGCTCAGTCGGAAGATTGAATATGGCATTATATTGGTATTCGTATTTCTTGTCAGCATATCTGCTGTCTGTCTTTCCGATGTAGTGACCGGGGAAAACAAAGAGATTCGCATCAAGCGCTTTAGCGGCCTGTTCAGCCCCGATTGCAGCCTGGTTCGAGAAATAATTGTCTATATCATCTATAACTAACCCGATATTGAGCCTGCGGTCCATACTCCGGCACTCCCTTCGAAACGTTTAGGGATATACTAACACAAATCCGTAACCGTTGCCTTACGGGTTAACCTCTGAGACGCTTTCTGGCCATCTTGTCCGCGTACATCTTGGAATCGGCTTCAAGTATCATGTCTTCTATATCGATAGAACTGTCAATAACGCGCTCGGAAACGCCGAGACTTGCTCCGACTCCGAAAGGCTTATCGGTCATGGAAGGATCGCTGTCAGCAGAATCTTCGATCTCGCTCCTGATATTCCTGATCTCGCCTTCGAGCTTCCTGTCGCCTATGATCGCGCATGCGAATTCATCACCGCCGTACCTTGCAGCTATTCCGTCATCCTTCACATATTTCAGGATGGCTCTAGCAAGTGTCTGTATTGCGACGTCGCCGTTCTCATGCCCGTAGGTATCGTTTATAGCCTTGAGCTTATCCATATCGATCGAAAAGAGCGAGAGTATCCTGCCTGAGTTTGCAGGTTCGTTGAGTAGCTTTTTAAGCATCGTGAAGAATCCTCTGCGGTTATAAAGACCGGTAAGGAAATCCTGTTCAGACAGGAGCTCATTGGTCCTGCTCGTTGCTATCAGCTTGCGGTTGTTGTTGACAGCGTTTACGGCAGCGTTGATGAAGTGTCCGAACTCCTCAAATCTCTGCTCGGATCTCATCGTGACTTCATAATATCCGTTTACGACATAACCGAAGGATTCGGTGTTGGATCTTATCTGCTTGAAAAGAAGCACATTTATGTTGCTGTCATTGCAAAGGATCAGATCGTAATCCGGTATCGGATGTCTCATCCTGTAGAACTTCTGAGCGAATGTATACTTGTTTGCCCTGCCGTGGAATATGCTGTGGCAGCATCCTTCAGGCTCGACGACACCGACAAAGTAATACTGGCTGCGCCACATCCAGATAGAATTCTGGAGATTGTCGGCCGCCTCGTCAAGATTATCGGAAGATGTCATCCTCGATACGAAACGGCCCATTTCGAGCATATGCCTGAAAGAATCCTGGTTCTCTTCGGCAAGCTCATCGACGATCGTGGACCACGGGAATTCCGAACGGTGCTTGCAGCCGCACGACTGCATGAACATTGATCTGTATGGTATTAAGAACGAATCATTCTGGACAGCCTTTGCGCTGTTCCAATCGCGGATCCTCTTCATGATCTGCTCAGAAATCTGCGAATAATCAAGTTCGCAGGTTGTTAATACAGGATCGTTATACTGGCCCTGCCAGATACCGTCAAAACCCGTAACGATAACATCTTCCGGGATGTTCTTTCCGTTTTTGCGGAGCGCGTCAATAACACCAATTGCCATTGAGTCATTTGCGCAGATTATCGCATCAGGCAGTTCATATTCACCGCTCTCGAGAAGCTCGTTCATAACGGTAAATGCGGGAGCCTGCCAAAAATCGCCGTAATAGATATTCGCGGAAAGAGGGTCTATGCCGTGCTCTTCAAGGACCCGCTTGAAGATCCCTATACGCTCTTCAGAGAATGGATTATCCCTGAATCCGCCGAACATATCGAGTCTTTTCGCGCCATGCTCTTCAATAACATGTTTGACTATCGTCTCGAAAGCCGAACCGTATTCGAAATCAGCATTGATGCAGCCCTCCACCGGATGCTGGAAGGTTATTACGGGAATATCCTTCTCATGTCCGATCTCTGCCAGCCTGTCGATTACTTCCCGTGTCTTTATCATCTCTCCGAAAATAATTATGCAGGCAAGATCCATCTTTAAGAGAAGATCTGCAAAATTGATCTCCAGTTCGGTCTGTATCGGATCCGGATTATCAACATTGAACGTAAAGCTTGAGATAATATAATCCCTGTTGATCTCCTCGGTCTGAAGAGCCCTGAGGAAGAGACTGTAGTTATCTGAATCGTCCCAGACACCGCACACGGCGATCTGCTTACGCGTCTCCCTAGGTCCCTGTCTCTTTCTAAGCAGGATATTACGGATATGGATAGAAGCCTTTGATATAGCATTAATGGCAAAGACTATCGAAGCGCTGTCATAATCCTCAGGCGCCTCAAACATCATCCTGTGCTTCTGCCAGTTGCGGTCAAGCCTTATGACGTAAGGATCCGTGATATGCTCACCATCCTCCTCATCGGACTTGAATATACATCTGATGGTACGTTCCTCATCGGATCTTCCGTCAAAAGAGAACTCATAGAACTCGCCCTTTTTGAAAGGGAATCCGCCCTGAAGAAGCCTTGTCTCGCCGGATACGCCTGAGATATAGGAAGGCGTGATTATAAGCTCATCTTCCATGAAGCTTACATTTGCGTTCAGATCGCCTTCCGCAACATAGAAAGCATTATTCCTGTTGACATTGTCTTCGCCTTCAGGATTAAGTTTCAGTACTCTTGCCGGCCTTGTGACCTTCCTGTTATAAATTGGCTTCTGATAGAGCCTTACATAATCGACAAGAAGTTCTGAATCGTTATCTTCCAACTCAGCCTTTGTATCAGTCTTCCTGTTGACTCTGTCATCACCGACAGATACTCCGATCACAACGTGGAAAGGCTTGTTGAAAGGTGCCGGATAAGGCTCTTCTGTCTCACCGTTCCGTTCAAACCAGTATGATGTCCTGTAATACTCTTTGCCGTCGCAGGAGAATATGATCTCGTCCTGATCCCATTCACATGCAAAGATATGGAATTCATTGGAGAAATCGGCATTAAGCCTGTGAAAATTCCCCGAGCGCTGTGTATACGGATATCCGAACGCTATTCCGGAGAAAGCTTCATTGGTCCCTGAGCCTGATATCTCAACCATATTGATCTGACCGTGAAGCGGGAATTCCTTATAGTTATCAGCAGCCTCATCGTAACCTTCCGTAGGCATGAGACGGATATAGCTCAGCAGGCCTTTAGCCTTGGGAACCTTAAGTCTTACGATAAGCTTACCGTAAGTGAAGTCCTTTTTGCCGAGCGTTGTGATCCTTCCGGACAGATATCTCATCTCGCCGGAATTGTTTGTCGTGATCTTGGGTCTTATGCTCAGACAGCCGTCTTTTATGTCAATGCAGTCATTGCCGCAATATTCCTGACGTTCACCTGAATACCATCCGGGTGCGCGTGTCTCGGCACTCCAGACTGTATCATTTATCGTATGACTGTTAAACTCTTCGGACCAGACAATATGATATCCGTCCGGCAGCGAGACTTTATTACTCATTCAATGATTCAAAATCGGCTAACTGTTATTTGTCGGCGCCCAATGCATCAACAGTATCGTTGTCACGGGCCATTACATACTTATAGCAATCGTCGGCACTGACTTCAAAGGCTTTGAAAATATCTTTAACCGCATCATAGATAGCTTTGCTTCTGATGATGTCGACTGTGTCATGAGCCTGTGAGAAAAGGCCGAAGATCAGCATGTCGTACATCTTATAAAAATCTACCTTAAATGCGTCAAATTCATTGATGGCCCTGATGAACAACTCCTTGTTCTCGGGATTATAAGTGCGCAGGATATTAAGAAGATGCATTTCTTTCTTAACGCAGCCGGCAATGGCATTAACACTAGCCTTAATACCCGGGCTTACCGTTCTTGTGTTATAACGTACGATCGTCATGGAAAGCTCATCGATCATGTCAACGCAGTCCTCGATATGTCTTGCCATCTGGAAGATCGTCATCCTCCTCTCGGGATCCGGTTCCACAGCATGGAGTCTGTCGGCAAAAGCATGAAAAACGTGATCGCCGTCATCCTCCAATTTATTGATGCGCCTGGAGATCGCAACTCTGTCTTCTATCTTTTCGAGCATTCCGAGAAGCTCAACACATTCCTCATTCAAGATCTCAGATAACCGCTGGGCCTGATCAAATAAATAGTCGCGATCTTCTATCGTCATTATAAAAAAGCCTCCTGCACCATACTCTCATTAATTATATAGTAATAACTAACTCATGTTCAATAGAACACATTTGTCATAAAGGTTTATATGAAGACAAAAAAATGCTGTCTCCCGATCTTCTCAAGGAGACAGCACTTGTTTAATTATTTATTACCGTATCAGAGAGCGGAAACCTTTGTGCCCATCTGCTCTGCTTCCTGATTCTCAACTACGAGGTTAACAGACTTAGGTGTGCAGACAAATGTTGTCTTAACAGGTGTAGGCTCAACTCTTCCGCCTAATGCATAAACACCGCCGGAGATGTAGTCAACCACACGCTGGTTCTTATCTGTATTTGTAAGGTTGCAGATAACGATGTGGCCCTCACGGATGTGATCGCAAACGATCTGGCTCGTTCTGATATCGTAAGGTGTAAGCATGATTACTGTTGCGTTCTGCTGCATAACAGGTGTTGTAACTGCGGGCTCCTGAACGAAGGTGCGAGTAGGCTCCTCTACATATGCTTCCTCTGCAATAGGCTCTTGCTCGTATGCATCTTCTTCAATGTAGCCCTCTTCCTCACCGTAATAGTTTTCTTCCATCTCATCTTCTACAGGTGTGAACATGCTTCCGAAGAAATTCTTAACGTTAAAAGTGCCCATTTGT
>JAEEGL012159992.1_pt1 | contig 15949 bp, 11 predicted proteins | sample 9134231 | NCBI WGS metagenome assembly JAEEGL01 (sample SAMN16246548, study PRJNA631951) | gut metagenome | biome: gut microbiome; feature: rumen; material: fiber-attached | host: Bos | place: Iran: Karaj | collected 2018-10 | reverse complement strand
CATCACCGAGTTGATGCCGTTGCAGCGTCCCTCGCCCGGAGCGCGCACACCGCTCTTGGTGAAACTCCAATTGGTGAACCGTCCCTGCACATCCTTGTCATTGGAACTGCTGTTGGCTGTCATGGTTTCAAAGTCCTCGACGAGTTGCTGACACACGGGCAATACCATAATGGGGATAATGCCATCACCGATGGCCTCGTTCCACTGGTTAGTTTCCACAAAGGTGTTGCCGCTCTCGTCATTCACCACCAGTTCATAGCGACCCCACTCGGCAGGAGCGGTAATCTGCATCTGATAGGACTGCACCGTGTTGACGGGAACCATCACCTCATAGGGCTCGCTGGTGGCCACTTCAATGCCATCCTTGAGCAAGGACAGGTGAGCAGTGCCCAGAGGACCATCCTCGCCGCCACCACCCCACGGCCTGTTATAAGACAGGCTCACATTGACATCGATGGTCTGGTTGACCATGATGCCGGCGGGAACAATTACTGAGCCCAAGCCATAGGTATTGCTCAAGAAACAGTCGGTCAAATGAGCGGTTCCGTCACTCACGGTCATCTTGACATATAGTTCCTTGCCGCTGTAGTCCATCACCCTGTGGTCATAGTTTCCCTCGTCTTCAAGTTGATAGGCCAACTTGACCAAATACTCGCCGTTCTCGAGCGAATTCAACAAGGTCATGTTGATGCGTTGATCGGAATTGAACCAATAGCCGCTGAAAACCTGTTGACGGATAAACTCCTCGCTTTGGCGCAGCACGCCATCCTTGTCATACACACCCAGCGACATGGGAATCTCGGCATAATAATATCGGCGACCATTTCTTTCAAAATAGCCTGCAGTGTCCAAGGCATTGCCCTCGGCCACGAAGTTGTCTAACTTGAACAATTCCTTGCGCTCACCCAACGGAACCGATGAAACCACTGGAATCAACTGGGTGCGGATATTAAGGACTTTGTCAACAAGATCGGCTTGATGTTCGGGAACGAGACCGAAGATGCCGTCCTGCATATACTCGAAGTTCATGCCTGAGCCCGGCGCGAGCAGTGAGACGAGGAAATAGCCGTCGGAACTGCCACCCCATCCCCAGTTGACATGGAAATAGCCATTGTTATCAAAGCCATCGAGCACAAAGGCATGTCCACCAGAATCGGTGGACGAGATGGTGTAGCCGCAATAGATGATCGGGCGGAGCGCACTGATTTCATCCACCAGGAACTGGTCCCATTCGTCGGCACCATAATAGTCACGATTGAGGATATAGCACTTGTTGCTGTACTTGAAATACTCGACCAACGCACGCATTGCCACAGTCTCTTGTGCACCGCTGGAGGCACCGTATCCCATATTCATCGAGATGCCGACATCGGACATCAGCTTGGCCACGGCGTCACAGGACTCGGGGCTGCTGCTGGCATCATAGGTGTCGAGCATCAAGTCCCAACGATAGACCGACTGACTGTAGTCAGCACTGAGCTCGGTGACGGTCATGTCGTTCACATTGCAGGTGTAGGAATGGCTTCCCCTGCCGACATCGGGCCACTGGTTGTAGTTCATGACCTGGGCGGTGGCTGTCGCCACACAACCAGTCACGGCACGTGCCGAGTCACCGTTGTTGTTATAGTAATAAGGGCAGTAGTTGTTATAGGGTTCACCTTGGTCCCACATGGTTGTCATGAGAGGTGCCACGGCATTCACACGAGGTGCAGGCCTGTGGACCTTGGCTTCGGGATGGGATTGAAGAAAAGCGATTTGACGGCTCATCTCGTCCATCCAATAGCGCATGGCGGGCGGCATGTTGTCTGCCGAGAAATCCACGCCATAGCCCAGCACCTGGGGCAAGCGGTCATCACCAGCCACCACAACAAAGCCATTGTGGACACCGCGGTCAAACACAAAGAAACGTTCGTGGTCGGCAGTATAAGCCAGACGAGTCGTTGACTGACTTGCGGGAGCCGACAGACGTGTAGATTTAGCCCTAAAAAATTGGTCGGCCACCTGACGGGCATCCGTCACGCTGACCTGAGCAGCCTGTGCGCTGCCCACCATCGCCATTGCGATGGCTAAAAAGAAGAGAATTCGTTTCATCATATTTCACAAAATCGGGCGAACAGCCCATAAAGAGCAACAAAGGTAAGGTAAAGCTTGAATATCAGCAAGAAAACAAGAAAAAAACTGAAGAGAACTGGATGGAATGGACAGACTGGATGGAATGGAAGGACTGGATGGGAACGGAGAGAACGGAAGGAACGGAGAGCGCTTTTTACCGATTGCAATAGGAATGGTTAGTCCAGGAGTTGGGCGATGGTGGCTTGGACGCGTTGGGCGGTGGTGTAGTCGAGGGCGGCCTCGTTGGCGCCAGGACGTCCCATGTAGAGATTGGGATTGACATACTGCATCGCGCTGGGACGTGGCTCGCGGCCCGAAAAATGAAATTCCTTGAGATTTGTCGCCTCATGCAACTGGCGGATGTTCTGCTCGGTCACTCCGCTGCCTGCCATGAGAATGATGCGCCCCGCAGCCTGACGGTTGAGGCGGGCGAGCAGTTCGGCGCCCTGTATGGCCTTGGGCTGCTGTCCCGAGGTGAGGATGCGGTCAAATCCCAAGTCGATGATGTCTTCCAATGCTTTGAAGGGGTCAGCAGCGCGGTCAAAGGCACGGTGACAGGTCACACTCATCCCCTTGCTGCATTCCATCAGGTAGCGGTTTTTCTCCATGTCGATGGAGCCATCGGCCTTGAGGCATCCGAAGACCACTCCATCCACACCCAGATCGCGGCACACGGCAATGTCGGCCGCCATGCGTTCCACCTCGAGGTCGGTGTAAAGGAAGTCACCGCCACGGGGACGGATGATCACATGCAGACGCGTTGCCGTCAACACACGTCGCGCCACCTTGATTTCGCCATAACTGGGCGTTGTGCCACCCTCGGGGATGCCTGCACACAGTTCCACACGGTCGGCTCCCCCTTCCTGTGCCGCCAAGCAGGATTCCACCCCATTGGCGCACACTTCAACCATAAAATCCTCTCTGTTCATGCCTCAAATTGAATTAATGGGTCAAAATTACCGGTTTTCATTGGATTGCGCAATGGTTGAGGTGATTTTTCCTCGCGAGCGAGGGAAACGGAGGTGTTGGAGGAACTGGAGGGAAACGGATAGAACTGAGGGGGAGAAGGGATTATAAAGAAAGTGGAGGGGTGGATGTTGAGTATCCTGCCCCTCCAGTTTAATCTTTAGATAGTGGTACCTGTTACTTGAACAAGTAGGTCGTCACGCTCTCGTGCCCGAGGTAGAAGGCCTTGGCCTTGATGACCTGGGGTTGGGTCTTGACGGGCACGGGTGCCGTCCAACGGGGAGAGTCCATGGTGGGCTCACTGCCGTCGAGGGTGTAGGTGACCATTTCACCAGGGTATTGGGTGTTGATGTGCAACTTGCCGTCAATCATCTTGATGCCCGGAGGTCCCACACGGAAGTTGTAGCCCATGCCCTTGAGCAGCGGCAATTCGCGAGTGCCGATTTTGAGGTTGTACTGATGACGCGCCTCGTTATAGGCCACGGTGTTGCTCAAATCCTTGCTCCACTCGGGGACAGCGTTCCAGCCACGATCGCTCACACCCATCATCTTGGGCAACATCAGGTACTGCACCTCGTCGAAGGAACGGAGTGTCTCGCCCCACAACTGTGCTTGGACACCCAGGATGTTCTCGGGTTTTTCAAGTTTGATTTTGCCTGTGGCTGCTGTAGTGATGTCGATGGGAGTGCCGTCAACGGCCGTGCGAGCGCTGGCGTAGATGTTGGCAGGCAGAGCGCTCCAAGCATCGATTTCGTCAACCTTGCCACCCCAGTGCAGGCCCTGTTCGTTCTGATGCCAGCTGTAGCCCATATCCATGTAGAAGTTGGTCACGTTGGAAAGGATGACGGGATAGCCGTCGTTAGCCAGACGGTAGGGCACGTCGCTGCGCGAGCCCACTGTGCTCCATGCATTCACGCCAGCGATGCGTGGTGTCATCACCGCATTATACTCAGGGGTGTTGTCAAGACCGATTTCTTGCCAGCCCTCGATGCGGATTTTGCGTGCCTCGAGCATGGCGCTGATGCGTTTCAGGAAATAGGCATGCACGTCGTGCTGGTTCTTGAGGCCCTCGCGCTGCATGAGCGCCTGCACGTCGGGGCTCTTGTCCCACGCGCCACGGGCCACCTCGTCGCCGCCCAGGTGAACGACTTCGAGTTTGAGGCCAGCCTCCTTATACATCTTTTGCAACTCCTCGACCACACGGTCGATGAAACGGTACACATCATCGCTTGCCACGTTGAGCACGTTGTCGTGATAGTTCTGGGCCGAGGTATAGACCGAGGTGTTCTTTTCGTCCCACAGGCGGAACTGTTCGGCACCGGGATTGCTCATGGCGCGGTTTTTCATCGCCACGATGGCTGCGCGGGCATGGCCAGGAGTCTCAATCTCGGGGATGATGTTCACGCCACGCTGCCAGGCATAGCGCAACAGGTCGATAAACTCGGCACGGGTGATGTAACCGTTGGCGCACTGTGACAGGTCATCGGGATTGCCGTTGCCGTCAAATATCTGGGCCAAGAAGCCTTTCTCGTCAAGTGTGGCGCCACGTCGAGAAGCCACTTGTGTCAACTCGGGGAAACCGGGAATCTCCAGTCGCCAAGCCTCGTCGTCGGTGAAGTGGAACTGCAGGTAGTTCATCTTGTAGTAGGCCATCATGTCGATGAAGCGCTTGAGATCGTTGGGGCCCGCAACAAAGTTGCGTGCGATGTCGAAGTGGACACCACGATAGCGCAAGTCGGGCCAATCGATGATGAAGCAATTCTGCAAGCGGTGTCCCTTGCTGTGGTCGAGTGCCGAAATCAAGGTTTTCACACCATTCATCAGGGCCGTTTGGGTGGAGCCCAAGATGGTGATGGTGCCGTCGTGCACACGCAGGCTGTAGTACTCGCGGTTGGTACTCATCTTCTTGTCAAGCAAGAGTTTGATGACCGTTTTCTGTCCACTGGAGACATAGATGCCGCGTTTCTTCAACTCCTCGGTGAGCAAACGCTTGGCCCGGCTGTAGCCGCCCCACTGGAAGAACTTACCCGTCTTGATAGACACCAGACTGCCCACCGGTGTGAAACCATTCTCGATGTCCACCTGTTTGGGCGTGGGGAAGATGTCATAGTCATTGCCCGTGTAACCGTCGCCGAAGCCATTGATGGCCTCGTTGTAGGCATACATGTAGTTGCCGTCGGGGTAGGCCTTGTGGTCACGCCACTGTCCAGGTTTGTCGAGCGGAGCGCGCTTGATGGGCACTGGGATGGGGTGTGTCATGTCACCGTTCATCACCATGTGTCCGCCAGCGGGCATGTAATTCTTGTTGATGAGGGCACCACCCATCACCATGTCGATGACGAGCGAGTCGCCAGCTGCCAGCGGCTTGTAGTTGGCATTGGGACGAATGCGGTAATAAGTCGTCGAGATCTCCTCGATATCCACGGGACATCCTGCGGACAGGGTCACCGAGCGCGAGAACTGATTGAAAAAGAACTGCCAGTCGGCTGCCAGCGGCTGCTTAGACACGTTCTTGATGACAAAACGCGAACTGTAGTTGTTCGCAGCAGTGTTGTTTTGTCCCATCTGCCAGTCAACAGCGATGGGTGCCTGAGCGCTCATCGTCAAAGCCGCCAGCAGGCAGACAAGAGTCGTCAATAAAAAGTTTCTCTTCATTGTGAAATATTGTTTTGTTGTAATATGCTGTCAAGCAGGTTGCGGCAAGCATCCTCAAGCAAGTCAAGCACCAGTTCAAAGCCCTCGCTGCCCTCGTAGTAGGGATCGGGAACATGGTCATAGTTAGGATATTGACGGATGTAGTCGCCCATCATCACCACTTTGTCCTTCTGCTCGATGGTGGCAGCTAGGGCATGCAGGTCATCCACGTTGGTGGCATCCATGCCCACGATGAGGTCAAAATCCTCAAAATCGGAATACTGCACGCGACGAGCACGATGGGTGAGTTCATAGCCGCGCGGCCGGGCATGGACCCGCATGCGCTTGTCGGGCAGGTCGCCGATGTGCCATCCCCCAATGCCTGCCGAGTCAATGAAAAAGCGATCTGTCACCCCCCTCTCATCGACCAACCGTTGCATCACCGCCTGAGCTGCCGGCGAGCGGCAGATGTTGCCCAGACAGATGAAAAGGATGCTGTATTTCTTGAGTTCTGCCATTTTGAAGGTGCAATATTACAAAAAATGTGGGAATTTTGATACTTCGAGGAAGGGTTTTTTCGTTTTTTATGTGTAACTTTGCCAAAAGATTTGGCGAAGACAAGTCACCACTTGCAGAGCCAAAGATGTTGAAACGTGAAACTACCGCCACCATCGTGTGGATACTATATTAATTATTAGATGAACCTGAACATCTTGCGCCTGCTGCCGCTGCTGTTGCTGATGGGCCTTGCCCTGGCAAGTACCACTTCATGCGGAAGCTGCAACAGGGGAGAACAACAAGATACCACCGCCTGGGACTACAAGGCTCCGCCGGCCATGCCCGTGAACCGCGCTTTATTGGGTGACAGCATGGGTCTCATCGCCGAAGCCGAGATTCATCGCCTGCCCACCTACATCGAGCAACGCCCGCTCAAAGAAATCTTCAATGACAGCAATGCCCTGCAACTTGAAGCCGCCGAGAAGAACGGTTTCAAACCCGTGACGATCCTGCGCGATGCCTACCGCATCGACAAGCCGTTGGTCAGGATTTTCTCGTGCGACGCCTACATGCTGGACGACTTGAGCGCCTCGGTGCCGTACCTGGTGCCCAAGGCTGCACAGCTGCTCAAGGAAATCGGGTATGCCTTCCAGGACTCTGTCAAAAAGCGCGGCGGCAAGGCTTACCGCATCAAGGTGACTAGCGTGACGCGCACCGACTACAGCGTGTCGAAACTCATGCGCCGCAACCGCTCGGCCACCGAGAACTCGTGCCACCGCTATGGCACGACGGTGGATATCAGTTGGGTGAAGTTTGACTGCTTGGACCCCAGCATGGTGGTCTCGCTTGAGGACTTGAAGAATATCCTTGCCGAGGTGGTGCTGGACTTCAGGCGTCAAGGCCGCTGCTACGCCATCTTTGAGCGCAAGTCGGGTTGCCTGCACATCACTGTGAGATAACAAATTACAATTATACAATAATCTATAACAACCAATGACCTTACAACAGACCATCGCCCAGTACCTGGCATACACAGGACACAAAGGCTTTGAAATCCAAGCCGCCCTCATCGACTGTGACGGCGTGCTCTATGACTCAATGAAGTACCACACCCAGGCATGGGTGAAACTGATGAAAAAGAACGGCATCAAATGCACCCGTGACGAATTCTATGAGCTCGAGGGAATGACGGGCAGCGAAATCATCAAGATGAAGTTCAAACAAGGTGTCGGCAAAAACATCACCGACGATGAAGCTCACGCACTGTATGGTGTGAAGACGCGCTACTTCCGCGAGTTGGGCGAAGCGCCCGTGATGCCCGGCGCAGTGCGTGTGCTCCAGACGCTCAAGGAAGCCGGTGTTGACCGCGTGCTGGTGACCGGTTCGCAGCAGGACACCCTGCTGGAACGCATTGAACAGGATTTCCCGGGACTCTTTGGCGACGTCAGAGTCACAGGACATGACGTGCGCAAGGGAAAACCCAACCCCGAGCCCTATCTCAAGGCCATGACCAAGGCCGGGAAAAAATCCAACGAGTGCCTCGTCATCGAGAATGCCCCCCTGGGTGTACAGGCAGCACATGCCGCCGGTTGCTTCACCATCGGCGTGACCACGGGTCCCATCCCCGAGAAGGACCTCTATAAAGCGGGAGCCGACCTCGTCTATAAGAATATGGACGAACTGGCCGCAGCCCTGCCCTCGCTGCTCGTGGCATTGACGCTCATCAAAGCTTAAACTCAACCACTTCAAAAAACAAACAAGAAAGACAAGAAGGACAACGATAAAAATTAATGCCCTTCTTGTCTTTTACTCATCCTCACGGCCAATGCAGAACCTGATTTTCACCAACGATGTGATGGACGCCATCGGGCAGATTGAAGCCCAAGGTGACCACAACTTGACCGTGTGGATCGCCGACGAGAACACGGCACGTCTCATCACGCCTGCCCCACCCTGCCTGATCACCATCGCTGACGGCGACAGCAACAAGACGCTGGAAACCGTCACCCGGGTGTGGGACGAAATGGAGTATATGGGTGTGACACGCCACTCGCTGGTCATCAACCTGGGCGGCGGCATGGTGACCGACCTGGGCGGATTTGCCGCGGCGACGTTCAAGCGCGGCGTGAGGTTCATCAACGTGCCCACGACCGTGCTGGGTGCTGTCGATGCTGCCGTGGGCGGCAAGACGGGCATCAATTACCATACGCTGAAGAATGAAATCGGGGCCTTTGCTCCCGCCAGCGACGTGATTATCTCGACCCGATTTTTTGACACGCTGCCCATGCAGGAAATGAAATCGGGGTTTGCCGAAGTCATCAAGCACGCGATGTTGAGCGACCGTGACGAACTGCTGCGCCTTTTGGACCATGATTTTAATGCCCCCATCAACCATGATGCCTTGCTGGAGCGGCTGCGCCGCTCGGTGCAAGTGAAGGCGGAGATCGTCGCCCGCGACCCCAACGAACAGGGCGAGCGCAAGGCCTTGAATCTGGGACACACCGTGGGACACGCCTTTGAGAGCCTGGCGATGCGGCGAGGTAAGCCCGTACCGCATGGATATGCCGTGGCATGGGGACTGGTCACCGAGGCGGTGCTCTCACACATGCTATTAAAATTCCCAAGTGATGATGTGCATCGCTTGGGCTACTTTGTACGGGACAATTACCGTGATTTCCCGTTCACCTGTGATGACTATGAAGACCTGCTGGACCTGATGCGTCACGACAAGAAAAGCCGCAACGGTGAGATCACCTGCACCCTGCTAGCCGCCGTGGGCGATTACCGCATCGACCAGACTGTCATTGATGACGAAGTCTCGGCAGCCCTTGACATCCTGCGCGACCTGTTGGGGGTGTGAACGGATTTTTGATATTATAAGCCATTGATGTCATTTCCAGTGCCAGAGGCGGGAAACGGCATGGGTGATGGTGCGCAAGTGAAAGTCCTTACCCAAGACCACCAGCATCACGGCGAAGAGGATGAAGAGGATGCCGACGATGAGGCGTGGCGTGAGCAGCTCGCCAAAGACCATCACACCGATTGCCACAGCAGTCAACGGCTCCAGGGCGCCCAGGATAGCGGTGGGCGTGGCGCCCACATGCTGCACAGCCACCGTCATGAACACCAAAGACAGGATGGTGGGCACGATGCTCAGCCAAACGGCGAATGACCAAGCCCGAGGCGACGGCAAGGCGTGAAGGTACAGATCGGGCGAGGTGAAAGAATACAGGATTAAAGTGATTTCGCAGACGAGCATCGCATAGAACGTGACCTTGAAGGACGACATCTTGATGCTCGACTGATTGACCACGATGATGTAGATGGCATAGGCCAACGATGAGATGATACACAGAAGGATGCCCATGGCACTGAGTGAGGCACCTGTCTCGCCCTTGTAGAGCAAACCGATGCCCACGAGCGACATCACGATGGCAACAACGGTCATCGCCGTCACGCGCTCCTTGAAAAAGAGCGCCATGATCACGGCAACCATCACGGGATAGACAAACAGGATGGTCGAGGCGATGCCCGCATCCATGAAGTGGAAACTCTGATAATAGGTGATGCTGGAGGCGGCAAACAGGATGCCCAACGAGAACAAGACCTTGAACTCGTGACGGTTCACCTTGAAATTCTCACGCTTGATGAACATGGCCACAGCCAGCAGGATGACCGCGAGCCCGAAACGGTGGGCCAGCACGGTGGCCGTATTCACACCCTCCTCATAGAGCGGCAAGGCGCCGAATGGGTTAGTGCCGTAGCACACTGCCGACAAGACGGCACACAGGAGGCCGACGGATTTAGTCTTTTTCATTGTATCTTGATTTAAAGCCTATTATCATGACAGGTCTAACGCTTGAAGCGGGCCATCTCGTAGAGGGCTGGCAGCGCCTGACCGTTGGCACTGTTGAACAGGCCACGATTCAGGCCCCAATTGCTGCGCTCGAAGCGTGTGCCGTAGCGGTTTTCCTCGGGGTACCACCAGAAGAGACCCGTCACGTTGTCATGGCGATTTAACTCGTTGACCAGTTGGGCAGTGAACTCACGCTGTCCCTCGACGGTGCCGGGCAGGCAATGCGAGAAATCCTCCTCGCCACGGTTCACGCCATCATGCAGGTAGTAGTAGGCGGCCTCGACGATCATCACTGGCTTGTCGGGGAAGCGCTCGGCCAGCCTGTCAAGCGTCAGTCCCAGGTTGGGAATGGTGCCGTGCCACATGGGATAGTAACTCAAGCCGATGATATCATAGTCCAAGCCGGCCTCTTTCAAACGGTCGTAGTAGTTGCGGGTCATCTCCCATTGGCCGGCCTTCTCGGTGTGGATGATGATGTCCGACGTGGGGCACACCTCGCGGCAAGCACGACAGCCAGCCTTGAGCAGGTTGGTGAAGACGTCCCAGTTGTCAGGGCTCATGGGATCAACACGTCCCACGGGCCAATCCATGCCGAAGGTGATCTCGTTGCCCACCTGGATGGTGGCGGGCACAACTCCTGCCGACTTGAGGGCGAGCAGGCAGTGACGGGTGTAGTGGTAGATGCTGTCGGCCAGCGTCTTGCCGTCCAGTCCTTCCCATCGCTTGGGCGTGAACTGCTTGGCGGGATCGGCCCAAGTGTCGCTGTAGTGGAAATCGAGCATGACCTCAAAGCCGCGGGCACGGATGGTCTTGCACAAGTCAATGACATAATCCAGGTCCTGGCAAACGCCCTCGTCATGATGCCGACCAGGAGCATTCTGCGGGTCCACGAACAGACGCACGCGCATCATGTTCCACCCCTGCTGCTTGAAAAGGTCATAGGGATCGACGGTAATTCCACACGAGTCCTTGTAAATCACACCATTGCGGGCGTTGGCGGTCATCATCGAGATGTCACCACCCAGCCATGACTGTGCCAACACGGGCAAAGCCACCGCGAGCACACACACCATTGTCACAACTAACTTCTTCATATCGGAACTTGAGTTTAATGCTTGCAAGAAATTAAAAAAGTGCTGATAATCATGGACTATCAGCACTTTTTGCGATGTCGGGGTGACTAGATTCGAACTAGCGACCCCACGCCCCCCAGACGCGTACTCTAACCGGACTGAGCTACACCCCGATCGCACTTGTCGAAACAGGATTTGTTTCGCAAAGCGGTGCAAAGGTAATGCCGTTTGTGAAACTGACCAAATTTTTTAACGATTTTTTTTGTTGATTTTTTAAGAGAAGGAGATTAACGGCTGGTTATCAATAAAATAGACGAGAGACGCTGGACAGGTTGGATTAACTGGACGGTGGCGTTGACAACGCCACATACTGGACGGGACAGGACGGCGGGGCTAACGGGAGTGGATAGGATAGAAGCAAGCAAGGCCACTCGCTACCCCCAGTAGGGGGGAAGCAAGCGACCTTGCAGGATTCGGTTTACGCGAGTTGTTGCTTACTCGGCCTTGCCGTCGCTGCCCAGCACCTCAATGATCTTGTGCTTGTAGAGCTTGACCATCTCGTCACGAGCGGGACCGCAGTACTTGCGGGGGTCAAACTCACCGGGTTTCTCGGCCAGCACCTTGCGCACGGCAGCGGTGAAGGCCAGACGGCTATCGCTGTCGATGTTGATCTTGCAGACTGCGCTCTTGGAGGCCTTGCGGAGCTGATCCTCGGGCACGCCTACGGCATCGGGCATATTGCCGCCGTGGGTGTTGATGATGTCAACATACTCCTGGGGCACGCTGGATGAGCCGTGGAGAACGATGGGGAAACCGGGCAATTTCTTCTCAATTTCCTCGAGCACGTCAAATGCCAGGGGAGGAGGCACGAGGCGACCGGTCTGCGGGTCGCGCGTGCACTGCTCGGGCTTGAACTTGTAAGCGCCGTGGCTGGTGCCGATGCTGATGGCCAGCGAGTCGCAACCGCTGCGGGTAGCGAAGTCGATGACCTCCTCGGGCTTGGTGTAGTGAGACTCCTCGGCAACAACGTCATCCTCAACGCCGGCGAGCACGCCCAGCTCGGCCTCGACGGTAACGTCGAACTGATGAGCATACTCCACAACCTTCTTGGTGAGGGCGATGTTCTCCTCGTAGGGGAGCGACGAACCGTCGATCATGACCGACGAGAAACCGAAGTCAACACACGACTTGCAGAGTTCAAAGGTGTCACCATGGTCAAGATGGAGGCAGATCTGGGGATGTTCCCAACCCAACTCCTTAGCATACTCAACAGCGCCCTCGGCCATGTAACGGAGGAGGGTCTGGTTAGCATACTTGCGGGCACCGCTAGATACCTGCAGGATGACAGGCGACTTGGTCTCGGCACACGCCTTGATGATAGCCTGTAACTGCTCCATGTTGTTGAAGTTGAATGCGGGAATGGCATAGCCGCCATCGATTGCCTTAGCAAACATCTCGCGAGTGTTCACGAGACCTAAATCCTTGTAATTTACCATAATTTAGAATAATAATATTATTGGGTCAAAAGATCATTAAAATATTGCGCAAAGGTAAGTGTTTTTTGCGTTCTTGCCAAGCCTCGAGGGTAATAATTTTCAACAATTCACGACGCGGTTCACAGCCACTGCCGAAAAGCAGTAAAAAAAGAAGGACATTTCTAATAAATACATATTCTCTTGAACACTTCACTTTTTGCTAATTTTGGGGCTGTTTGTTGGCATTACCAATAAATATGGTTAACTTTGCGCCCACTATAAATCGCTTGTATAATCAACTAATCATAACTGAGCCGTGTCAGCAATCAACAAATGGCGCATCGAGGACAGCGCCGAACTGTACAACATCGGAGGTTGGGGCCTCAAGTATTTCTCCATCAACGAGAACGGTCATGTGACAGTGACGCCCAAGAGCAGCTGTGTTCCCGTCGATCTGGCCGACGTGATGGATGAGCTCCATTCCCGCAAGGTGACGGCCCCCGTGCTGTTGCGTTTCCCCGACATCCTGGACAACCGCATCGACAAGATTTCGAGCTGTTTCAAAAAGGCAGCCAAGGAATATGAATACCAGGGCGCCAACTTCATCGTCTATCCCATCAAGGTGAACCAGATGCGACAGGTCGTGGAGGAAATCATCGGTCACGGCAAGAAGTTCAACATCGGCCTGGAGGCCGGCAGCAAGCCCGAGTTGCATGCTGTGCTGGCCAGCAACATGACCGACCTGAACGCCAATCCCGTCATCATCTGCAACGGCTACAAGGACGAGGGCTATGTGGAACTCGCCCTGTTGGCGCAGAAGATGGGACGCCGCATCTTTGTCGTGGTGGAGAAACTCAGCGAGCTGGAACTGATTGACCGTGTGGCCGCGAGGCTGCACATCCGTCCCAACATCGGCTTCCGTATCAAGCTGTCGAGCAGCGGCAGCGGCAAGGGGGAAGAGAGCGGCGGCGACAGCAGCAAGTTCGGCTTGAACACGAGCGAATTGTTCAGCGCCATCGATTACCTGCGTGAGCACAAGCTGGATGACTGCCTCAAACTCATCCATTTCCACATCGGTAGCCAGATCACCAAGATTCGCCGCATCAAGAACGCCCTGCGCGAGGCGGCACAGTTCTATGTGCAGTTGGCCAAGTTGGGCTTTGACGTGGAGTATGTGGACATCGGCGGCGGCCTGGGCGTGGACTATGACGGCACACGCTCGAGCGGCAGCAGCCACTCGATGAACTACAGCATCCAGGAGTATGTCAACGATGCCGTTTACACCCTGGTTGACGCGAGCAACAAGAACGGCCTCAAGCACCCGAACATCATCACCGAGAGCGGCCGTTCGCTGACCGCCCATCACTCGGTGCTCGTGGTTGACGTGCTCGAGACCACCTCGCTGCCCGAGTGGGACGACAAGGTGGATGCCGTGAGCGAAAATGACGATGAGCTGGTGCGCGACATGTATGAGATTTGGGACAAGATCAACCAAGCTCGCTTGTTGGAGGACTGGCACGACGCGCTGCAGATACGCGATGAGGCGCTGGACCGTTTCTCGCTCGGCCTGATTGATTTGCGCACCCGCGCGATGGTGGAGAAGTTGTTCTGGTCCATCGCCCGCGACGTGGACGGCTATGTGCGCAACATGAAGCATGCTCCCGACGAGCTGCGCTCGGTGAGCCGCATGCTGCCCGACAAATACTTCTGCAACTTCTCGTTGTTCCAGTCGCTGCCCGATGCCTGGGCTATCGATCAGGTATTCCCCGTGATGCCTATCGACCGCCTGACTGAGCGCCCCACGCATTTCGCCACGCTGCAAGACATGACCTGTGACAGCGACGGCAAGTTGAACAACTTCATCTCATCACAAGGTATCGCCCACTCGCTGCCGGTACACAAACTCAAAACCGGGCAACACTACTATTTGGGCATTTTCCTGGTGGGTGCTTATCAAGAGATTCTGGGCGACATGCACAACCTGTTCGGCGACACAAACGCGGTGCACATCAACGTGTTCAAGGACCATTATGAGATTGACCAAGTGATTGACGGCGAGACCGTTGCCGAGGTGCTTGACTATGTGGAGTTCAATCCCAAGCAACTGGTGCGCAACGTGGAGACGTGGGTGAGTGAGTCCATCCGCTCGGGCAAGATCACCAGCGAGGAGGGCAACGAGTTCGTGCGCAACTTCCGCAGCGGTTTGTATGGTTATACCTATCTTGAGAAATAATCTTCACTAGATGTTCTAGACAATCTAGATAGTCTAGAAGAATTATGCGATACTTTATCAGGTTGGGTTATAGGGGGGCAGGCTACCATGGGTGGCAGGTGCAACCCCAAGACTCGTCGGTGCAACAGACCATCGAGGAGGCGATGGCCACGCAGCTGCGTGTGCCCACGCCTGTGACGGGGGCAGGCCGCACCGATGCCGGAGTAAATGCCCGACTGATGGTGGCTCATTTCGACACCGAGCAGCCCATCGCTGACCTCAACCGCCTGGTTCACAGCTTGAATGCTCTGCTGCCAGCCGATATCGCCATCTATAGCATTACCCCCGTTCATGACGATGCTCATGCCCGTTTTGATGCCACCAGCCGCACCTACAAATATTTCGCGGTTACTCATAAGGATCCGTTCCGCTACCCGTTGAGCTGGAAATGTCCACCCGACCTTGACTTCAATCTGATGAACGAGGCGGCAAGCCGTCTGCTGGACTACACCGACTTCACCTCTTTTTCTAAGTTGCACACCGACGTCAAGACCAACAACTGCCGCGTCACCCATGCCCAGTGGACCCGTGAGGACGACCAATGGGTGTTTACCATCACTGCCGACCGATTCCTGCGCAACATGGTGCGCGCCATCGTGGGCACTCTCGTCGAGGTGGGCCGCCACAAGATGACGATAGAGCAGTTCTGCCAAGTCATTGAGCGCAAAGACCGTTGCGCCGCCGGCACCTCGATGCCTGGACATGCCCTGTTCCTGTGGGACATCACTTATCCTTATTAGGCTTTAGGCATTAGGCATTAGGCATTAGGTTTTAGGCTTTAGGCTTTAGCATTTAAGGGAAAAGGATTGAAAAAAAACGGGGTGGGTGCTTGTCAGTTCGGAGAAATGTATTACCTTTGCACCCGCATTAGTGCCCGCGGGGCTCAGGAAAGTGCTGGACAAATGAGTCTAGTCGCCTCAGGGACAGTCAATTAAACTACAAGATTTAACAAAATGTACGCAATTGTAGAGATTCAGGGACAACAGTTCCGTGTCGAGACCGGCAAGAAGTTGTATGTCCACTACCTCGGCGACGAGCGCAAGGAAGGCGACTCTGTAGAGTT
>JAEEGL013760547.1_pt1 | contig 15950 bp, 11 predicted proteins | sample 9134231 | NCBI WGS metagenome assembly JAEEGL01 (sample SAMN16246548, study PRJNA631951) | gut metagenome | biome: gut microbiome; feature: rumen; material: fiber-attached | host: Bos | place: Iran: Karaj | collected 2018-10 | reverse complement strand
GTTTATGGGTGGCCAGCCGCCTCTCAGAAGTGTAATCTTCCTTTGGAAACCACCCATAAACCCTGAAAAAAGCAGTTTATGGGTGGCCAGCTATCTCTCAGAAGTGTAATCTTCCTTTGGAAACCACCCATAAACCCCGAAAAAAGCCGTTTATGGGTGGCCAGCCGCCTCTCAGAAGTGTAATCTTCCTTTGGAAACCACCCATAAACCCTGAAAAAAGCAGTTTATGGGTGGCCAGCCGCCACTCAGACGTGTGATCCTCTTTTGGAAACCACCCATAAACCCCGAAAATAACGGTTTATGGGTGGCCACGCTCCATTCGCCCCAACCCCAGGGCAGCAAAAAACCCGCGCCACAGGGCACGGGCTTTTTATGCGTTTAAATTACGCTTAGCAGAACTGAAGCTCTACAATAAGCATTACAGCACCAAGTACTGCATAAAGACCGAACAGCGGTCCTACCCACTTCAGGTATTTATCATAAGTGATGTTGGTCATCTGAAGTACAGGAAGGATGATGTTGGTAGGAGTGATCAGGTTGATCAGTCCCTGGCCATAGATGTAAGCTGAGATAACGATCTCTCTGGGGATTCCTACGGTATCAGCAAGAGGTGCGATGATAGGAATTGAGAGGATAGCAAGTCCTGATGTGGATGCGATGAAGAATCCAAGGACGATGAAGATCAGCATTACAGCTAAGGTGAATAAGATGGGGTTCATTCCCTCTACCCAGTTGGACATGGTGTAAAGAAGGGTGTCGGAAACTTTGCCGCTTTCAAGAAGCATGTTTACCGCACGTGCAAGTCCGCAAACGAGGGCTACGCCTACAAGGTCGGAAGCTCCGCCGATAAAGACTTCGCCGATCTTCTTTTCGTTCATGCCGCCGATGATACCCATGATGATACCACTTACCAGGAAGAGAACTGCCATCTGCTCGAACCACCAGTCAAGCTTAACAACTCCGATTACCATGATAACGAAGGTAATGAAGAACAGGCAAAGGATGAGTTTGTCCTTGCCGGACATCTTCTTTGCGTTTTCTTCTTTGTATCCGAAGTGCTCTTCTGTCCATGCGTTGTTCTCATAGTTGATACCTACGGTAGGATCAGCTTTAACCTTCTTAGCATATCTGAAGATGTACCAGAGGGTGATGATAACGCCTAAGATCAGACCAATAAGTCTCATGGTGAGACCTTCGCTGAAGTTGATGCCTGCAGCGGAGGAAGCGATTACTACGGAGAACGGGTTAACCGTGGAGAACATGCAGCCCAGAGCGGAACCGCACCAGATTGCAGCTACACCGGTCATAGCGTCATATCCGGTCTTAAGGAAGATAGGAATTAAGATCGGGTAGAATGCGATGGTCTCCTCACACATACCGAAGGATGTACCGCCGAGTGCGATGAGGAAGCAGACTACTGCGATGATGATCTGCTCTCTTCCCTTGGATACTCTTGCCAGTTCAGAGATACCAGCATTGAATACTCCGAGATAGTTAACGATTCCTACAGCACCACCGATCATGAAGATGAAGAAGATGATGTCGACGCAGTCATAAACGCCGTAAGGAATGTTCAGCAGGAAATCACTGATTCCCTGTCCATTCTGTTCCTGAGGAACATAAGTGCCGGAAACAGCCATAGGCTTGGAGATGTTACCTCCTGTGAAGTTATCAAGCTTAGCATTGATACCAAGCTGATCGAGAGACTCCTGAGTAGCTTCCATTTCCTCACTTGAGCCGTCAGGTGCAGTGATCACGAAAACGTTAGCATCTTCGTCATAGGTGAGCTTTGAATATTCACCTGCGGGAATAGCATAGGTAAGGATCACAGCGATGATCATAACTATGAATAATACCACGTAAGCTGAGGGGAATGAAAACTTTTTCTTTCCGTTTTTACTCATTATAGATTTCTCCTTTCCTTTTTTCTGCGATCTGTTTTAGACCACACAACTTACATTATATATGAACAAAAAAACTTTTCAAGGGAAGAAAGAGATTTTGTTGGAAGTTCTCTAAATTTTTCGCAAAAAATTTTTTGCGCTGATAGTTTGCAGATAAGAAAATATGATATAATCAAGAAAGATTATTACTATACATTTTGCATAACAGAAGGAAGGGATAAAATGGAAAACAAAAGAAGATTAACCAGAAAAGGCATTTTTGTCGTTTGCCTGATCATCACACTTGTAGTTTCTTTAGGGCTTTCGGCCTGTACCACTGGTGCATCTAAGGAGTTGCCGAAGCCTGAGATTACCGGGGGATCCAGGGGAGAACTTGGAATAGATAAGAATATAAACGAGGCAACCATAGATGAATATCTTGGAAGACCTAATGCAGTTTACAGAGATATGAGAATGCTGGAAGACCCGGCTCAGTATGAGAACATCGGCGGAGACCGCTTCCTTTCAGGATACGTGGATGGCTTTGAAGTCGTGCCGCTTCCCTACATCATTCCTGTCGACGGACTTCCGGGCGCAGTAGGCGAGCCCTATTCAGGGGATACGCTTTTCGGCGGCAGCAACGGATGGGTATACTATCCGAATTATGAGGAATCCATGTCAATCATTGAGGAGCTGTTCCCTAAGGACAAGGAGATATTCCTCATGTGTGGCGGCGGTGGATATGCCGGAATGATGAAGACTTTCCTTGTATCTATGGGCTGGGATCCGGACAAGATCTATGTTGTAGGAGGATACTGGTTCTACGATGGAGAGCATAAGGTAGAAGTTCCCAAGAAAGAGGACGGAACGACCTATGACTTCAGCGGCGTTCCCTATCACGATATAGATTTCAGTAAGCTTACGAAGGCTCCTGAATATGAAGAGGATGAGAGCGTAGCCGTAACAGGTGTATGGCTCAATGCAGAAAAGATTGAAGTAGAAGAAGACATGTCCTTCCAGATTGGTTCCGTTGTACTGCCAAATGATGCATATAACAAGAACCTGAACTGGACATCAAGCGATGAAACCATCGCTGTCATGGATGGCTACGGACAGATAAGAGGTCTTAAACCCGGAACTGTCACCATAACCGCAGAGACTGAAGACGGCGGATTTACCGCTACCTGCGAGGTTACCGTAACACAAAAAGAAGAGACAGAACACGTAGTCCTGAGCGATGTATCTGAAGAGGTTGATACTTTCACAAAGAATGACCCTAATGCCATAATGCACAGACTTGACTATCTGGACGAGGATTATGACAAGGCCGTTGAAGAGGGATATTATGAGAAAGACGGGGAAGGCTATGTGCCTACCGATCTCTGGCATAAAACCTTTGAGAAGAATACTGCAGAAGCTGAAAAGGCTGTAGCAGTAAGGACTGAGGTGCTGAATAAGCTGGTAATGGATAAGAAGACATTCATTCTTTTGGTTTACACCAAGGATTGTGAGGGCAGAGATTATCACGCAGCTGAAGGTGCTGTGAACGTCCTTAAAGAAGCCGGCCTTCCGTACTTCTACACAAACGACATGGTTTCAGAATACGACACATCGCTGTATAAATCGTTAATAGACTATAATAAGGTAACTGCATCATCCATCGCAATCTTCAAGGACGGCGAACTTTATGCGGGACTGAATCCTGATTTATACTCGATGAAGAGCGACGACGATGTCAAAGCATGGTTTGCAAAATATATCGATTTAGAATAATTTCAAACTTAAACATCAAGTGCGGCAGGCTTACAATGCCGCACTTTTTGCTTAGAAGGGAAAACACTATGCTTGCCATAAGAAACGGAATAAAAACCATATTAAGAACACCAGCAAAAGCAGCGCTATACTGTCTGATCATATTACTTGTGGCCAGCCTTATATCTGTCGCCTTTTGCGTTAATTCGGCTGTAAATGGCTATCTCGCAGATTGCGAAGAATTCTATCACACGATTGCTACTGTGGAATATATCGGCGAAGGCTATCCGAATATTTACGCATATGATGAAAAACTGACAGAAACTCTTCAGGCAAACAAAGACTTCTTAGAGGCTCTTCTTAAGGATCCGTCCGTTATGTCCTTTGAGCCAAACACCCATGAAGTTGCCTTGGTCAAGGGATTACACAGAAACGATCCCAACAGCTATGATCCGAATGCCGTAGTTATATGCATACAGGTAAAAAACTACGATAAGACTAGGGGGACCTACATGTCATACGTTAAGAATGTAGTCTACTCAAAAGATGACATAGAGGACAAAGGCGTTATGATCATGGCAGGAGATCCTTCAGAAAATGGAGGCGAAGCCCTGAAAATAGACCATTACTACCTGATATGCGCGCAGAACGTGCGTGGAGTAAATGGATATCTTTGGTTTAAGACAGAGCCAGCAGAGATTGAGATAGACGGAAAACCTGTCAATATCCCAGCCTTCAAGGAAGTTCCGTCACCCAGTACTGAAGACAAGGGCTATGAAGCCCTGGCAAAACTTATGGCACAGAGGAACAACTTTTGCCCAGTGCAGCGCACATCCCGTGTTGAGGACCAGTTTGGTTTCCATCAGGATAAGCAAAAAATCGTCAAAGGCAGGTTTTTCTCTGACGAGGAATATGAAACCGATGCCAAGGTGTGCATGATACCCAGGACGCTGGCGGTGATGACAAACCTCAAAGTGGGTGACGAGATCCCCCTGTCGATAATAGGAGCCGAAGGCAACATTTATGAAAAACTCAGAAATATGCCTGAATATGTCAACTATGAAATAGTGGGGATATACAGCAGAAACGACGAAGATCCTTACAAAATATTTTTGCCTGACAGTGGCAGCGCTCAAAATTCTCCTGCATACGTTAACGGATACACTATAGGGCAGTTCAGAATCTACAATTCCTCGGCTGCGGATTTTTTGAACGCGGCCAAGCCACTGGAGTCGAAGGGCTTCCGCATCACCCTTTATGATCATGGATACAGTGCGGTGGTGGAACCCATGCTTGAGATGCAGCTAATTTGCCGGATTTTCCTGGGTGTCTGCATAATACTGGCAGTTGCTGTTCTTTGTCTCCATAGCTATATGTTCATCACGAGGCAGAGAGAATCTGCCGAAATAATGATGGCACTTGGATCGGGAAAGAGACACCTGTACCTGTATTTCATCGCTTGCTCGGCAGTGATTGCCATTCCGGGCATATTCCTGGGCTGCCTGATTGGAAGCGCTTTGGATAAACTCGTATACTCCCTTATAGGCAAGTATGTTATGGGGCTTGCAACAACCAATGTGAACTTTTCAAGCAGCATGCTCTCACATACCAGACAACTTGAGTTTGCATCGGGAGGAAGCATTTTAGTTTACGTGCTGGCAGCACTTTTAATGATAGCAGCTGCCGTCATCCTGTCTTTACTTTTCACCTTTATCCTTTTAAAAAGACCCGAAAAGAAAAAGAAAAAGCACCGCATGAGAGTTACAGTAGCTCATGTCAAAGGTTCGTCGCACCTTAAGACACCTTTGAAGTATGCGCTCATTTCAATGAAAAGACTTAAGGGCAGATCATTTGCGGTAGTAATTCTGGCCGTAGTGGTCGTGATATTTTTCGGGCAGCTGAATAACTCGCTCGAAGGATACAAGGCGGAACTCGATAATTACAATAAGAATACTGTTCTGAAAGGTCACGCAACGGATTCATCCGGGCAGAAAATAGAAGATATCATAGTATACAAAGATGCGGTAAATGCCATAATCTCAACGGGCAAACTGGCGGATTACTGCGTTTCTAATAGCCATGGCCATGTGTGTTTCATGGGCATTCCTGAAACCGCTGACGGCAAAAAACACAAAGTCGCTCCTGTGAAAATCCACCAAACCGAGGAAGGGATTGAAACGCTGTTCGACCAATTAATGCATGAGCCTACATGGGACCGTACAAACTCCATAACAGGGAATTCCAGGTTTTACTACACAGGAATTACGAAAATCGAGTGGCTGGATGGCTATTCAGAAGAACCATTTGAAGGCGGCATGGTCTGCGTAATACCACAGGAGATGCAAAAAGAAAACGGCATCGAACTGGGAGATACTGTAAGATTCCAGAGTGCAATGTATAACTCCCAAAAAACGGTTACGCCAGTCATAGATCTTAAAGTAGTGGGCGTTTATCTTAGTTCGGACGTGGATGACGTTGTTTTCTCGCCAATGGACCTTAAAAGGATCACAGCAACTCGCGGTTACGGTTACCTTGGAGACGAAAGAGAGATTACAATAGATTTCGATAGATGGTGGGCGACATATTCAAGCTTTACCTTCACCATAAAAGATGCGACAAACATTGATGAGATTCGCCAGGCTCTGGAGGATTCAGGCTTCATCTACGTCAATTCGAAGGAAAGAACGAAGACATACGCGATCATTGACGATAACATTTATGTCGGTACCTCAAACTCCATGAAACGTCAGATAGTGTACACGGGCATAATGAACATCGTTTTGTATGTTATGGCAGGTCTCATGGGAATCGTGGCGGCGTGGCTGATGGTATCATCAAGGCGTTATGAGATCGCGCTCATGAGGGCTCTGGGTACCCAGCCCATGAGGATCATAATGAACTTTTCCTTTGAACAGACCGCGCTTTGCTTCGTGGGTATAGCGGCAGGACTTTTGATATACATGGCCGCAAGAGGTTCGATTGAGCCTGTGCATCTCATCCTGTCGGCAGCATTCTTTGCACTGTGGGTGATTTCATCACTTATCTGTGCGGTGAGTGAAGTGAAGAAGCAGTCAAGTCCACAGTTAACAGAACCTGAGTAAAAAAGGCATAAGCTGCTCCTATGGCTCCTTTGGGCTCCTTTGAAGCCAAAATTTGTAACGAATCAGATATTTATGGCATAAACATATATAATTAATTGCATCAGAAAAAAATTAACGAGGGAAAACGCTATGCTTGCCATAAGAAACGGAATAAAATCTATATTAAGGACGCCCGCCAAAGCAGCGCTGTACTGTCTGATCATATTGCTTGTAGCCAGCTTGGTATCCGTCGCCTTTTGCGTTAATTCCGCTGTAAACGGTTACCTCGCAGACTGTGAAGAATACTACCATACGATAGCAAATGTGGAATATATCGGCGAAGATTATCCGAATATCTACGCATATGATGAGAAACTGGGCGAGGCACTTGAAAAAAACAGAGAATCCATAGAGGGCCTTCTCAGCGAGCCGTCGGTTAAGTTCTTTGATCCAAGAAACCACGAGATTGCCATAGTCAGGGGATTACACAGAAACGATCCCAACTGCTTTGACCCCGACGCGGGAATTGTATGCGTACATGTGAAATACTACGATAAGACGATGGGTGCTTACGTTTCAACTATTACAGATATGCGTTATTCCAAAGACGAAGGAACAGGCAAAGTCCTTATGATCATGGCTGGCGACCCTTCGGAAAAGGAGGGCGAAGCCCTGAAAATAGACCATTACTATCTGATCTGCGGTCAGTATGTACATGGAATCAACGGCTATCTCTGGTTTAGGACTGACTCTGCCAAACTAACGATAGACGGGGAGACTGTAACGGTTCCGGCCTTCAAGGAGGTGCCATCGTCCGATACTAAAGACAAGGGCTATGATACCCTGGCAAAACTCATGGCACAGAGAAACGACTCATGCCAGGTCGAGCGCACGCCCCGAGTCGAAGACCAGTTTAGTTTCCACCAGGATAAGCAAAAAATCCTCGATGGCAGGTTTTTCTCTGACGAGGAATATGAAACAGATGCCAAGGTATGCATGATCCCCAAAACCCTGGCAGAGATGATGAGCCTTAAAGTGGGCGATAAGATCCCTCTGTCAATCATAAGCGCAGAGGGTGACATCTATGGGGAACTTAGAGACATACCTGAAGATGTCAGCTACGAAATAGTAGGAATATACAGCAGAAATGATGAGGACCCGTACAAAATATTCTTGCCTGACAGCGGTAGTGCCAGTAGTTCTGTTACAGACGTTAACGGCTACACTATAGGGCAGTTCGGAATCGACAATTCCTCGGCTGCAGATTTTTTGAACGCAGCCAAGCCGCTGGAATCAAAGGGATTCCGCATCACCCTTTATGATCAGGGATACAATGCTGTGGTGGAACCCATGCTTGAGATGCAGCTCATTTCCCGTATTTTCCTGGCGGTCTGCCTGATGCTGGCAGTTGCTGTTCTTTGCCTCCATAGCTATATGTTCATCACGAGGCAGAGGGAATCCGCTGAAATAATGATGGCTCTCGGATCGGGAAAAAGCCATGTATCCATGTATTTCATCGCTTGTTCAGCCATGGTTGCCATTCCGGGCATATTCCTGGGCTGTCTGATTGGAAGCGCTTTGGATAAACTCGTCTACTCCCTTATAGGCAAATATGCCACGGGGCTTACTACAACCAATCTGAACTTTTCAAGCAGTATGCTTTCACATACCAGACCGCTTGAGTTTGCATCGGGAGGAAGCCTTTTAGTTTACATGCTGGCAGCACTTTTAATGATAGCAGCTGCTGTCATCCTGTCTTTGCTTTTTACCTTCATTCTTTTAAATGGGCCCGAAAAGAAAAAGAAAAAGCGTCGCATGAGAGTTACGGCATCTCAGCCCAGACATTCGTCTCATCTTAGAACAAAACTGAAATACGCGCTCATTTCAATGAGAAGACTGAGGGTCAGATCTTTTGCGGTAATAGTTCTTGCCATAATGGTCGTGATGTTTTTCGGGCAGTTGAACAGATCCCTCGAAGGGTACAAGGCGGAACTCGATAATTACAATAAGAATACTGTTTTGAAAGGTCACGCAACGGATTCATCCGGGCAGAAAATTGACGGTATCTTAGTATACAAGGATGCTGTAAACGCCATGATCTCAACGGGCAAACTGACGGATTACTACGCTTCGGATAATCTTGGTCATGTACGTTTCCTGGGCATTTCTGAAACCGCTGACGGCAAAAAACACAAAGTCGATGTGCCGCGAACTCCCAAAAGCATGTTCGAAGTCGAAACCCTGTTCAGCCAGATGATATATGAGCCTACATGGAACCGCACAAGTTCCATAGAAGGGAATTCAAGGTTTTACTACACAGGACTTACGAACATCGAGTGGCTGGAAGGCTATTCAGAAGAGGCTTTCGAAGGTGGCATGGTCTGCGTAATACCGCAGGAGATGCAAAAAGAATACGGCATTGAACTGGGAGATACTGTAAAATTCCTGAATGCCATCCGTTATTTTGACATGCCAGTTACGCCCGTAGTGGATCTTAAAGTAGTGGGCGTTTATCTTAGTTCGGACGTGGACGACGCTGTCTTCTCGCCAATGGACCTTACAAGGATCAAGGCGCCTTTTGGTTATGAGGGAGATGGTAGAGCGATACTGATGGATTTCGATAGATGGTGGGATTCATATTCAAGCTTTACCTTCACCATCAAAGATGCGACAAACATTGGTGAGATACGCCAGGCTTTGGAAGATTCCGGCTTCACCTACGTCAATTCGAAGGTAAGGATGCGATCCTACGTGATAATTGATGATAACATTTATGTCGGCACCTCGAACTCCATGAAACGGCAGATAGTATACACGAGCATAATGAACATCGTTCTGTATGTTATGGCTGGTCTCATGGGAATCGTGGCGGCATGGCTGATGGTATCATCAAGGCGTTACGAAGTCGCGCTTATGAGGGCACTGGGTGCCCAGCCCATGAGGATCATAATGAACTTTTCCTTTGAACAGACCGCGCTTTGCTTTGTGGGTATAGCGGCAGGGCTTTTGATATATATGGTCACAAGAGGTTCAATCGAACCGATGCATCTTATCCTGTCGGCGGCATTCTTTGCGCTATGGGTGATCTCATCAATCATCTGTGCAGTTAGTGAAGTGAAGAAGCAATCAAGTCCGCAGTTAACAGAACCTGAGTAAATTTTTGGAGGTAGCCAGATGTCAATAATAGAAGTCAAGGATGTATATTACAAATATGAATCAAAATATCAGACGACGGAGGTGCTTAAAGGCATAAGCTGCTCCTTTGAAGAAGGGAAGTTCTACGCCCTGGTCGGCAAGTCAGGTTCCGGTAAGAGCACGCTGCTTTCCCTGATGGGAGGGCTGATGCTTCCGATGGGCGGAGAGGTGCTCTATCAGGGAGTGCCGACAGCGGAACTGGATCTCGATAAATACAGAAGAGAAAAGGCTGCGGTGATCTACCAGTCATTCAGGCTTTTGCCCCTCTTAACCGTTGAAGAAAACGTGACTTACCCCATGGAACTAAGGGGAGTGAACGGTCAGGAAGCGAGGGACAAGGCCCATCAGCTGATAGATAAGGTCGACCTGCCGGAGACGGTGCTTAATAGACTGCCAGGAATGCTTTCGGGAGGTGAGCAGCAGAGAGTAGCCATCGCCAGGGCACTCAGCATGGATTCCAAGCTTCTTCTGGCCGACGAACCGACGGGAAATCTGGACTCCGAGAACAGCGACAGGATAATCGACTTGCTCCTTTCCTTCGCCCACGATGACGGATATTGCGTGATCGTCGTGACCCATGACCTGGAAATAGCTTCAAAAGCGGACTGCGTGTACCAGATGAAAGATGGCTTACTATATGAGAAATAGATGGTCTTTGAGAAGGGTGGCCGCTTGGTCATCCTTTTCTGATGCGGTGAAAACCGGTTATGCCAATTACCACATTGGCCATAAAGCCTGTAGCAGTAAAGAATGGAATGTGATATAATTTTAGTGATATTTTATTGATAAAACAGGAGGTATTATCCAGTGGATATATACAAAGACATTGAACTCTTCGACTGCCCCTTTTGCGGGGGACCGGGAGTCCTTGAAGAGGAGCATGGCTGGAGCTGGTACGTTGTATGTGCAGACTGCGGGGCTCACTCGGGATTTTGCGAGTACAAGAACGAGGATGACAGATACGATGCAGCCTTAAGAGCAGCTGCCACCTGGAATATGGGAAAGGTGAGAAATCCCAAACCCAGCGATTGAAGCCATGAATATTATTACTAAGACAACAGAACTTGCCATGGAGGTAACGCTCAAATATATTGAACCCGGGGATATGGTTATAGATGCGACTTGCGGAACAGGCAGGGATACGGTCGCATTGGCCTGTGCCACGGGAGAAACTGGCAGGGTAGTAGCCTTCGACATTCAGGAAGAAGCGCTGAGCATGACAGAAGACCGGCTGAAAGAATCCGGTCTCAGCAATTATGAACTGAAGCTGGAATCTTTTAAGAACATGGGCTCATATGTTCCTGAAAAAAGCGCTGCCTGCGTCGTATTCAATCTGGGCTACCTCCCCGGAGGAAATCACAGTATCACAACCGAAGCAGAAGAGACCATACAAGGCCTTGAAGCGGCCCTTAAGGTAATTCGCACAGGAGGCGTCATAACGGTGGTTCTCTATGACGGCCACCCAGAGGGCAAAGCTGAAAAACAGCGAGTGCTCGACTGGGCGGAGAATCTTGATCCCAGAAAGTACCACGTGGGCTACGTGAATTTTTTGAATCAGAGGAACGAGCCGCCGGAGATCCTTTGGATAACAAAGAAAGCGTGAATTTAGATTTTTTGCGCAATTTTATAAAATTTTTATAAAAACCTCTTGACCTTCCACCTTGTGGAAGCCTTAAACTTTGCACAGAGACAGGGAAAGGCAAAGTAAGTACACCGAAATGAAGATCAATCAAGTCGCCGAACTGGTAGACATCACAAAAAAGAATATCCGCTTTTATGAGGACCAGGGTCTGGTGGATCCCATGAGAAATCCCGAGAACAGCTACCGCGAGTATTCCATGGATGACGTGGAACAGTTAAGACGGGTGAAACTCCTGAGGCAGCTTGGGGTGTCCTGCGACAACATCAGAAAAATGATGGCAGGGTCCCTCAGCCTCGATAAGTGCATGCGGGACCGCCTGAAGGAACTGGACGAGGAGCATGTAAGCATCGATCACATGAAGACCGTCTGCGAGATGCTTTCCAATGAAGCGGGAGATCTCTCGTCGGTGGACGCGGCTGCTTTCCTTGACAAGATGAAGGAATACGAGAAGGGAGGCGCCAGGTTTATGAATGTGAGAAATTCAGACGTAAAAAAGCGCAGAAACGGAGCCATAATCGCTGCTTGTGTGGTTGTGCTGTTCATGGCAGCTGTGATAGCTCTTGTGATCTGGGCAGATGGTATAGATCCAGCGCCAAAAGGCGTGTTGATTTTTACTATCGTCATCTTTGGAAGTATTATAGTAGGTGTTTTGGTAGCTTTGGGTCAGAGACTCAAAGAACTGGAAGGAGGAGAGTTAGATGAAGCTGGTAAGTATTGACAGCATACCCGGTAAGGAAGTAGAAGTGCTGGGGCTTGTAAAAGGTACGATCGTACAGACAAAGAATATAGGAAGAGACTTTATGGCGGGCATGAAGACCCTGGTCGGAGGCGAGATTGCGGGCTACACAGAGATGCTCAACGAGGCGCGACAGCTGGCTACGAAGAGGATGGTTGATGAGGCTGAGGCCCTTGGCGCTGACGCGATAGTCGGCGTGAGATTCGGTTCATCCATGGTTATGCAGGGTGCAGCTGAGATCCTCGCCTATGGAACCGCAGTAAAGATCAAAGAATAATCGAAGGAAACATCAAAGCCCTATGGCACGCACCATAGGGCTTTAAGTTTTTTGCGCATATATTTATAGCGTTTGCTGAGTTGTGTTATTCTTCAGAAGTCTCATCCTTGGTTTGCTCTTCCTGAGTTTCAACCTCTTCAACAGAGCCTTTCCTCTTCTTGGCCATTGCCACGTAGCAGGCTGCTCCGATTACTGCCAATCCACATACTACGAAAAGCATGACTGTAGCAGAGTTGTCAGATTCTGCAGCTGCATCCTCACCACCATCTGCGCTGCTGTCTGTACTTGCAGCTCCTTCGTAGGTTCCTTCATTCGCTGCGGTCTCTGTACCAGCCACATACAGTTTGTGACCGTTCAGATAGATGTTCGAATTGTCAGAGACTTCATTTGTAAGGGTATCCACATAGGTGTCAGCGGTGAGTACGAGGACTGAATCGCCGGATAATGTCAGGTTTACCTTTGAAGCCTGATTTTCGCTGTCGATGGAGCCTGTAAGTACGCTTGCCTTATCGAGACTGAGATCAAGAGTGGAAACTTCATCTACTATGATGTTTCCTTCTGCCGTCTGATTGGACATGGTCATGGTTACATTACCGCCGTTTGATCCTGAGTTTCCCCAGGCAGCAGCCTCAATTCTGAGAAGGTCGCCAGACTCGTTTGTAATGGTGTTGTTTTCCAGAAGAATCTCTGCTGTGGTGTTAGTTACGTAGATCGTGTCTCCGTTTAAGATGTTGATCTTGGAATCTTTTGCGCTGAAGTTGGCGACGCCTTCTTCGGCATCCCCGGACATGGACTGATAAAGGAAGATTCCCTTATATGTCTCGGACTGTCCGTTCAGCTGGTTGTTATCTGCGGTTAATTCAACGCCGTTAAGTTTTACGCTATTTTTGCCTTCTACGACGATTCCTTCGGAAGCGTTGGAAGTCATCTTGGCGTTGTTAACGGTGATGTCGGCTGTGGAGTATACCACGGGGGAGCCGACTCCGTTTGATTCATAGGTGCCGCCATTTACGGTGATCGTACCGCCTCCTCTGTCAGACCTGATGGGTGCTGATGATCTCCCGGAGGTGTTGACCGTTAAGTTGTCTGCCGTTAAGGTGCCGCCACCGGTTACCATGATACCGCCTGAGCAGTCGCTTGAGGTGGTTACCGTGGAATCGGAGATGTTGATCACACCTTCGCCTGTTGCGAAGACTGCGTTAGCGTGGTTGCCCTTTGATGTAACATTGGAGTTTGTGATATTCAGGGTTCCGCTGTTCACAAGAACGGCGGCGTTGGTTCCATAGAAGTCAGCGTCATCTCCATCGGAGTCACCGGTCTTGTTAATGGTGGCATTATCTATGGTAGAATTGCCGCCGGTAACGAGGAGAGCCTGCTCGCTGCCATTTTCAGAAGTGTAGGTTTTGCCGCTCTCAGTTGTGTCTTCGCTGAACTCCGTAGCCCCTGTATAGCTGACGTTTGCACTGCCTTGTCCGCCTGGTGCACCACCGGGTGCTCCGTCGGGCGGTGCCTGCGGTTGAGTTCCGTTTCCTGCGGGATTCTGTGACTGACCTCCCTGCTGAGATTGGCCGGCCTGGTCGGAACTCTGTCCGTCCTGAGAACTGCTCTCTGTTGCAGTTACCGTCGTATCCTGGCTCGATGTAAGCTGTGCGCTTTCGGCAAAGGCGTAGCCAAAAGTAGATACGAGGATCATCGCTATAACTAAGATTGCTATGGTTGCGCTTCGGATTTTTTGCGCATTTCGTTTATTCTTAATTTTCATAATTATCATTCCTTTCGTTATGTCAAGCCGATTCGGCTATATTGCATTTGCTTTTATGGTCATACTTTAGCAAAAAATTATGTAGGAAAAGTGTCGTTTCAAAAAACACACTATGAAAACTTTTAGAATGCTCAGCACAAAAAACCATCACAAATACACCATGGTATATGTTATACTATAATAGCGAAGTTGTGATTTGAAATTACAAAGGGTATTGGAAAGGGAGGAAAAATGATTCTTAAAACATATAAATGCCCCAATTGCGGAGCAATCATATCCATAGATTCAAGCGCAAAAAATATCAGGTGCGACTATTGTGATTCGCCCATCGCAATCGAAAGGGAAACGAAGACGGTCCCGAACGCCGGAGAAACTTCGTATGAATATGAAAGGCAAGACCGGTACTATGACTCAGGGAACCAGAGACCTGACGTAACCATCAGGGTCGAAGTGGGAGACAAGGCTTATATTAACGGAAGGCCCGTTAAGATCGTATCGCAGAAAAGCAGGCTGGGAGCTTTGTTGCTTTGCTTTTTCCTTGGGTTTTTTGGAGCACATCATTTCTATGTAGGAAGGATCGGCATGGGGGTTGCCTATTTATTAACAGCGGGATTTTGTGGCATAGGATGGCTCGTAGACCTCATCCTGATCTGCATAGGATCTTTTCACGATAAGGAAGGCCGGATGCTGGAGATCTGGTAATAGCGGGCTTTAACGTACGACAGCGACGATAACTAACATATAGATAAATTGGAGCAAAGATGGAAGATATATTAAAAGAAGAAATTGAAATGACGGCGACCACTGAGGAGATTCCTGAGGAAGCCGCAAAGGAAACTGCAGAAGAAAAGGACTCGAAGCCCAAGGAAGAAAGACCTGTAGTGGAAGGCATCCTGGACATTCAGGAAGAAAACAACTTTGGCTTTCTGAGATTCGACAATTTCCTCACTTCAGATAAAGATATATACGTATCGCCGGTACAGATCAGGCGCTTTAACTTAAAGACCGGAGACAAGATAAACTGCGTAACCCGCCTTCCTCACGAGGGCGAGCGTTTTGGCGCCCTGCTCTATGTGAACAGCGTAAACGGCGAGGAGCCGGGGGCAGCCATCAGGAGACCGAGGTTTGACGACCTGACTCCGATATTCCCGAACAGAAGACTCAAACTTGAGACTGCGCAAAAGGAATTATCCACGAGGCTGATCGACCTCATCGCGCCGATAGGCATGGGCCAGAGAGGACTGATCGTTGCTCCGCCTAAGGCTGGCAAGACCGTCCTCCTTAAGAAGATAGCCAACGCCATCGAGACCAACTATCCGGATACAGAGCTCATCGTGCTTCTCGTGGACGAGAGACCTGAAGAAGTGACGGATATGAAGAGGAGCCTGAAGGATGGCGAAGTCATCTACTCGACCTTTGATGAGCTTCCCGAGCATCACGTTCAGGTAGCTGAGATGGTACTCGAGCGCGCAAAACGTCTGGTTGAACATAAGAAAGATGTGGTAATATTATTAGACAGCATAACCCGTCTTGCAAGAGCATATAACATGGTGGTGCACAATTCGGGAAGAACCCTGTCCGGTGGACTGGATCCCGGGGCTCTCCACAAGCCGAAGAAGTTTT
>JAEEGL013622703.1_pt1 | contig 15950 bp, 11 predicted proteins | sample 9134231 | NCBI WGS metagenome assembly JAEEGL01 (sample SAMN16246548, study PRJNA631951) | gut metagenome | biome: gut microbiome; feature: rumen; material: fiber-attached | host: Bos | place: Iran: Karaj | collected 2018-10 | reverse complement strand
TATGCGACTTATGCGATGTAATTTTCCAGTTATCCTGTCCCATCAGTCCCATTAGTCCCATCAGTCCCATTAGTCCCATTAGTCCCATAAGTCCCATCAGTCCCATTAGTCCCATTAGTCCCATAAGTCCCATTAGTCCCAGTAGTCCCAGTAGTCCCAGTGGCGGGTCATCGCTACAATAAAAACTTGAATTTTGCATAAGGGCTTGAAATGGCTCTATTACTTTGTTATAATAGACAATGAGCAATTCTAGTATTATAGCAATGATAATGCCAAACAAAGGGAGACAACAATGAAAAAGACCAGTTTTACTCTGATTGAACTTTTGGTTGTAATTGCAATCATAGCAATTCTAGCAGCCATGCTGTTGCCTGCATTGAGCAAGGCAAGAATGAAGGCACGCAGTACCTCCTGCCTGAATAACGTAAAGGAGCTGCGTCTGGCGATCACTTTCTATGAAAACGATGACGAGGAGTTTATGATGCCCTGCGTGTCATACAAGACTGATTCCTCAACTAGTGGCACGCCTTGGGCAATGCTGCTGCAGAGAACAGGTAATCTGAACAATGCACAAGCGGATCAGAAACAGAACATTCCAGAATTTCAGTGCCCTGAAAAGGTGAACCAGGTGGTGACCGTGTCAGGATATACATACGATCACGCCAATACTTCTGTTGTCGGCACATATCAATATGGTGCAAACAGGTATGTGCACGCATATATCAAGCCCAGCACAGTAAGGCGCCGTGCCGCGCAGTTGAAATATCCATCGCAGACCTGCAGTATCGGCGATTCAAAGAAGTCGGCAACATTCTCCGATGCTTCTGGAAACGAAATGAAGTCGTTGGATTTCCCCCATAATGGACAGCAATATGTGATAGTAGCCTTTGTTGACGGACACGCGGGAAGCGAGTTGATGACGCCGATTCTGACGCCTAATGCCAGTGGCAATCCAAGAACAGCCACGTATCAGAGCCCGTTCTGGGCATACTACGGCAGTGTCTATACAAGTTACAGCTGGTATTACTAAAGGAGGGTTGCAATGCGCAGGGTTTTGTTTTCGGTTTTGCTGTGTTTCGCGGCCTGCATTCTTTCCGCAGCGGATTTCTCCGTCCCCTATATGAAGAAGGCCCCTGTGATCGACGGGCAGTTCGACAAGGGTGAATGGGATTTTGCTACGGCATTTAGTGGTTCAAGGAAAGTGGATGCGCGGCGCACCACGATCTGTATGGGCTATGATGAGAAGAACCTGTACATGGCACTGCAGGCGGAGACGCCAACACGCGGCTCCCTGGCGACAGGCTCGTATGCAATCAGCATGCAGGATTCCCTGGAACTGTGGTTCGCTCCACCCCAGAACCTTCGCAAGGTGGAATCCCTGAAATTCGGCACTTTCCAAATTATCATAAATGCGGAGGACAAGAGCCTGGCAATGCACAACAGCCCTGGCTATGGCCTGGCTTCCACTGATTGGAAGCACAACGCCAAAATCAAGTCAAGCGTGAAAAACAGGGTGTGGACTTTGGAAATGGCATTCCCCATGAAGGAAATGGGCATAACAGGCTCGCCAGAAGGCGACTGGCGCATTCTGGTTTGCAGAAACTACGGCATTGCTCCAGTATATCAGGCGCCCATGACAGACGCGGGCGGCTTCATGGATCCCAATTCCTATTCCGTGTTCCATCTGTCAAAGGATTGCCTGGCAATACAGCATCTTTATGGTGAGGATGCCAGGCTGCCTTTGTTCCTGCGCGTCGCCAATCCAACAGCAAAGGAAATAAAAACTCGCATCGAACTTCAAGTCTCCAATGGCAAGGAGAATTCTGTAGTTGAACTAAATTGCCGTCCAGGGACAGTGGCATGGGAACAGGACTTCACCAAGACATATTCCGCAGAAGGCGAGAAGTGCAACGTGGAAATCAAGTCCCCTGGTTGGAACAGGTCACTTGCCTGGGTTCCGCCCCAGCCGCCCATCTGGCGCAATACGGAATCATTCCAGACATTGTTCTGCAGCATGGACGCTGGAAAGGAGAATATCGTAGATTACAGCGTTAGGGAAGACACGGAAGTGAAGATGAAGAAGGATGTGGAACTTCCCACTGTGCAGGGCCCTGTGGCTTCACGTAAAATTCTGGACTTAACAGGCAGAACCTTGGAATTCCCGAGGACAAAACTTACCTCTCCTGGAGCAGTGTCTTTCTGGATGAGAGTTGCTGAACCGCTGCCAAAGGACAAGTCATTCCGCAGATTCTTCGGCACTACCTTTAAAACCAATGGCTACATCTATTTCCAGGAGCAGAGGGACGGCGGCCTCCTCATCGGCGCTCAGTATTTCCCCAACAACAAGAATGGTAAGAACATGCTGCTGGGACGCCGTCCTCAGCCAGGACAGTGGATGCATCTGGCATTCAACTTCCTACCAGACTATTTTGAAGTGTATGTGAACGGTATTCTGCGCATCACGCTGCGCCACAAGTTGAACTTGGACTTGTCAACTGTGGGTGGTGCACTCATTTCAAATGCCGCGTTTGCTGACTTCAGCATATACTCCCGCCCCCTGACCGCCGCTGAAATCACCATGCTGTCCCAGGGAGACAAGTCCGTCAACGGCACAGTGCGCTGGTTCCAGAGCATTGAACAAGCGGTGGTGGATTTGGTGCTGGACTGCAAGGCAGTGCCAGACAAGCAACTCCAACTGCAAATCAGAGATGCAAAGGACAAGGTGACGGACACTTTCCAACTGGATTTCAGCAAAGGCTTCAGCAAGGTGGAGAACGGGCGCGAAATGACGACGCTGCACCTCGCTTTGCCAGTGAGCAAGAAACTGCCCGATGGCAAATACTCTTTCTTTGTGTCAAAACCTGGCTCGGACAATCCACTCTACGAAAGGGCATTCGAAATCAAGGCATATCCCTGGCTTGGAAACAAGATTGGCATGAACGACAGGCTGATAACTGGCTTCACTCCTTTGAAGCGCAATGGCAACAAACTGTCTGCCGTGCTCAAGGACATGACTTTGGGCAAGAATGGCTTGCCTGAACGCATAGTCGCCAATGGCGAGCCAGTCCTGGCGCGTCCAATTGAGGTGGTTGCAGAGTCCAATGGCAAGAGGCTTTCTTGGAAATGCACTGCACCAAAGTTCTCCAAGGAGACAGAGACCACCATCGAGGCCAACAGCAAACTGGAATGCGACGCCCTGAAAATCGATGCGCAGATACGTATGGAGCAGGATGGCCTCATTCGCTATGACTGGAAACTGGCCTCTGGCAAAAAGCCACTGCCGACACGCCTGTATGTGGACATTCCTATTCGCAAGGAAGTGGCCACTCTGTACCATGCTGTGGCAGAAGGGCTGCGTCACAATCCAGGTGGATTTGTGCCGAAGGGCGATGGCCTTATCTTCTCAAGCCGCTCCATTCCACAGAAGCATTTCGACAGTTTCCTGCCATACATGTGGGTGGGCAATGACTACAGGGGACTCTGCTATGCTGCCGACTGGGACAAGGGCTGGTGCCATTCCAAGAACAGGGACGGCGTGGAACTTCACCGTGAGAAGGACGGCACAGTCGTCATCAGGCTGAATCTGCTCAATGAGCCCAAAAAACTGGCAAGCGACCCTGTCATCACATTTGCGCTGCTGGCGTCGCCAGTAAAGGCCATGCCAGAGGGATGGCGTGGCTGGAGGGATGGATATACCGCAAAGGGCACGCAACTTTCACGCTGCTTGTACTCCAATCTCTACTGGGGTTCATACTACAATGTGCTGGGCAGATATCCCGCATTCGGTGATCTTGAATATTGGGACAAACTCTTCGAGGCACAGAAGACTGGCAAATTCGACAAGGACTACATCGAGGCCTGGCTTAACAGGGTAATGAAGGCATACGGCACGGTCGAGACTGGCTGGGCAAACTCAAGATCGCCTGAAGATGCACGCAAATACATTTCAGTTCACGCATACGCCGCATTCAGAACATTGGCGGGTTTGAATAAGTACCAGGACAAGAGCATTGTGTATTGCTACACATGCAATGCGGATTCTGCCGCCAAACTTCCTGAATATCCAGTCATGAGGGACGAATGGGCAGGCGGCCAGATGCTCAACAATTCATACGTGGATTATGCAATCTACTATCTGGACAAGATGCTGGAGCACGGCTTCAAGGGCATCTACAATGACAATGTGTTCTTCTCTGGCAATACCAGTTGGCCTACTGGCAGCGGCTGGATTGACGATGAGGGCACGGTGCATTACGCGATGGGCCTCTGGCGCAGCCGCGAATACCACCGCCGCCAGGCTGTTGCTATGCTGGACAGGGGCATCAAGCCTTGGATTACGGCACACCACACCAACACGAACATACTCGCCACGCTGGGCTATACCACAAACACCATGGGCATGGAATGGAAGTATGGCGTGAATGATTTCCAGGAGCGTTTTTCTTCCGACTATATTCGCGCCGTATGCTCTGGCCGCAGCGGTGGCTTCTATCCAACTGTGCTGGACGGCATTGTTGGCGCAAAGACGCAGGAGATCAAGGACTGGGCTACGCGCACAATGCTTGCATCCCTGCTGCCTCACGAGGTGCAACCCACCTGCCCACGCGGCTCCAACGGCAAACTGATTGCAAAGACTCTGGACAAGTTCTACGACTTCGGCACTCATGAGAAAGACTGCAAGGTCTATAACTTCTGGGATGAGAAATCTCCCGTGAAATGCAACAATGGCGGCCTGAAGCAGGTGACCTATCAGCGCGGAAAGGAAATCATGACCTTCATCGGAAGTTTTGCTGACAAGGACTGCGAGGCCGAAATGGAATATGGCGCCGCCATCGCCAATGCCATCAACGATGAGAGCAACCAGCCCCTTGCAGCCAGCGGAAGCAAGGTGAAGTTCACCCTCAAGAAGCACGACTTCATCATTATCAAGGCAACATTGAAATAAAGATCGGCGCTCACATCAACGTCAGAAACGCCGTTCCCGCTAAGGCAACTTGAGTGGGCGCCGCCTCGGCGCCCACATAAATAAGAAAAACATAATGAACATCTTTCACGAAGCATTTGATACGGAGACAAATGGCCTGCCAGGCGGCTGGCGTGTGGAATGCAACTCCAACTTGGTGGAGGTTCCCGCGATACGCCTGGGCGAAAATTGCATTGAGTTGCTGTCTGCGGGCAATAAATACCTGCCCATAATCCCAGATGTTCAGGATTTCCAAGTCAAGACGCGTCTGTCATTCAACTATGCTTGCGCAGAATGTGGCGGCGAGGGGACCTTTGGCGTGACATTGGCGTTCAGGTACGATGCAAAATACCGCCGTGGCCAGTCCTTGCGCCTGCGTCTGATGTCGCCTGGCCACTTTGTTTTCCAGTATGGCTGCGTGAAGCGCAATGTGTTCACGGCGCAGCAGGAAATCCCATTTGAAATGGACGATGCTCTGCTGAACCAGCCATTCGATTTGGAGATAGCGGCAAAGGGCACACAACTGAGCGCAACTGCATTCGGCTTTACTGCCAACTTTTGCATACAGGAGGGCAGGGGAGCCATCGCCTTCTCCAGAATGCATTTTTTTGATGTGCTTAAAATACTGGAGTGGGATGTGTTCACGGATGATTTGCTTCAGGCATTGTCGGAAAAGTCCTTCACCATTCCCATGCCTGATGAACTGACGTACTACCCAATCTTCTGCGATGTCAAACTCCAGGATTTTGGCAATTGCTATGAGGCGGATTTGACATTCAGCGGCGGTGTAAAGTACACCCCCCACGGCGAGGGAAATTATCGCTCCCTGAGGACTGATCTCCTGACCAGGCCTTACTTGAGCGTGATTGAAAAGGACAGTCTCACCAGGCATACCCTTTTCCGCAGATGCATCGTGCTGGTGCCTGAAGGACTGCCCAACAAGTTCTTCTATGGTGTGCTGAATGAAAAGGTGGATTGGCCCTTCCACAGGCGTGTCCGCTTTGCCAAGCCTGAAGCAGACTTTGATTTGGCATTGGGCTTTGAAAAATACGTTCACGGCCCCAACGCTGAACTGGCACAGTCCCCATCGGAGACCATATTTGACGTGGATGGCAGTATCGTCTATTCTGGCAGGGGCATTATTGATGCCTCGCCCAAAGTGGATTTCCTGTCCCAGCCAGACAAGGCATTTGCAAAGTTTTTGCCCAAGGAAGACCCACGCCATCAGGATGCGTTGGATTTCCTCAAGTACAATCACTTCTTTATGGAAGGGGAAATACCCCGCTTTTCCATAAAGGTCATTGGCAAGGATGCGGTGGGCTGCAACTTTGAACTAACTTTGGAGGATGCCTTGCTGCGTACTGTGCGCACTTTGTCCTTCAAGGTGCACAGCGAAAGCATCAAAGTTGGTGTACGCACCGTGCCAGTGCAGTGCATTGAGGTGGAGCCGCTGGAGGGCTTGCAGTGCGGCGTATGGCATCTGCGCCTGCGCTGCAAGGACTGCTGCTGCGATGTCGAGGACTACTGCGCCTTTGAAATCATGTCTAGGCAGGAGAATGCACTGCCACCACCGCTGCTGTCAGGTTTGCCATGGCTCTACAATTCCCGCACAGAAACGCGTGGGCTTGTCACTGATGGCTTCGACCCCTGGAAGGGCAAGTCCGTGAATGCCACGCATTATCTCGCTGCCGCCAATTTCCTGCCACCAGCCGCAAGAAAATACAATGTGATTCCCACAGTCCACGCATATCAGCGGCAGTATTTCCTGTGGCTGGGTACACGCTGCCTGGACAAACCTATGATGGCGGACAATATGGACCTGCTCAACCAGGCGGACTATGTCTATATGTCGGATGAATTGAATCAGATGTCCCTCCTGTGGCTCCGCACTTATAGGACATTTGTATTGGAGAAACTCATTGAATTCGGCAAGACTTTGAATGACGCGGATTTCCCGCTGCAGAAATTACAGGAGAAACTGGACAAGGGCGAGCATATTGATCTGGAAAGTTTCCGCTACCTGGCGCTGAATCACTGGTCAGCGTGGCTGGACTATATCAACGAGGCCCGCGCCGTGCAGAAGCGCGAATTGTTGGAAAAACTGCGCCAGGGCAATCCAAAGTTGTATTTCGCGCAATATGGCCCTGCTCACATCTATGCTGGTTGCCTCAAGGGACCTGAATTCATACGTCTCTTGCAGAATGCGAAATCTACAAACGACATTGATGGCTACTGGCAGTACGAGGACTATCCATATTCATGCAACTACGGACTGGAGAAGGGCAGTTATTTCCTAGCGTCGGCATTGCTTGCGCTGCCAGGCAGCCGCATTTATCCTGAAATATACATGGGCGGCGGTCGTGGGGGCTGCGGTGATGGCGCGGTCTATTATGGCTATCCTCCATTTGGGCAGAGGCCCGTATCGTATCCAGAGCAGATGGCGCATTACGTTTTTGAATTCTGCTATGCCACGGCGCATAAGGATGCCAAAGGCATGCACTATTGGGAAAAGTGCGGTTTCCAGGCATGTGGTTTCAGCAGGCGCTGGAACGAGGCTCTGCTCACGGCGTGGAGGCTGCCCACCGAGCACAAGCCCGAGGCCCCTGTATGGAATGTGGCGTTTGTGTCGTCCGCCAATTCACTGCGGGCCGCGCAGAAGGAAACGCAGTTCCTGGTGGAATATCCGCAATATGGCATAGTGGATGTACGCAATACCGCCTCCGAAGTGGTGCCGTATCTGGCGCAGACCGCCAGAAAGCAGGGCTTGCCCCCTGGATTCCAGATACTCGAGGAATGCCTGCCAACTTTGACCGCAAAAGATGTTTCGTTGTTGGTTCTGCCACCTCTCAAGGGAATGGCGCAGGAAAGCCTGGACAAGATACGCCAGTTGCATAATGAGGGTGTCTCGCTCATAGCATGTGAGGATGTCACTGGATTGGAGGACCTCTTTGGTGTAAGGGATACAGGCAAACGCAGGAATCCCATACACCTTCATGGCACGAATGCGTTCATGCCATGCGAGGAAGAAATCTGTGATGACGAGCGTTGCACTGGCCGTTACGAGGCCGTCGATGCGGAGGTGCTCATCTCCGCAGAAATACCCGTGCTGACATTGAAGCGCAATGCCTCTGCATCGGCGGCCTTCTTCAATGTGGCGCCTAACCTGGTCAGGGAGGATGCCTTGATTGAGCGTATGACTTACGGCAAAGAAGGCATAAGCGAGTTCATGGCGCAGGCGGTTGCTCTGTTGATGAACATGCTGTCGCCTTCGCCCATGAAGGCGGATTGCGGGCGCATTGTGGCCTGCCGCGCCTGCAAGGGCGAGCTTCTTCTGATGGCGTACAACCGTTCAGGCAAGCATGACATTGATATGGAGATCAGCCTGGATCCTGCAATTCTTGCCAAGTACAACGTGCAATGCAGTCAGCCATATTCCAGGATCGGCAATGAGCGCCTGCGCATCAAACTCCCGATTTTCGGCAGCGCAACATTCCTTTTCTCCTGAAATAACGCATTTTCTTGCGGAAAAAAGACTTTTTGAGGCAAGCTGGTTTGCAAAAATGCAAAAACACGTTAATTTACGCCACGTTTTCAAAAGAAAATGTAATTGCTGATTATTGGTAGGATACCGAAGTGGCCAACCGGGGCAGACTGTAAATCTGCTAGCTATGCTTTCCGTGGTTCGAATCCACGTCCTACCACCACCTTATAAGGGCTATTCAACGAAAGTTGAATGGCCCTCTTTTTTTGCCTGAAACATGATGAAATAAGCCAAAATAAGGCTAAAAAGCATACAAAAAATCAGGACTTCCCGTTGCAGAAAAGGAAATCCCTAAAAGAGGCATAACCAAGTTTTCTTTTTTTGCCTAGCATAGCCTTCCATATTGTTTCGCCGACAGTTTCTGTGATCAGGCCAGACTCCAATGCTTCCTTTAGGATGTCACCTGTTGTCACGTGCTGTAGGCCATATTCATCAACATAGCATTTCACATCCTTCAAGTTATTGCTGGCCAGGATGCCGCCGCATTGGACCGCAAGGGCAATTGCAGCCGCCTCACCATTACCTATAACCATACGGCCATTTTGGGGAGAATGTGTCATTTCCAAGTAAAGAGAATATTCTCTTGTGCCAATGTCAAGTCTTCCTAATTTTGCCTGATTCTTGCTAATCAGTAAATCGGTCCTGCGTTTCAAATGTGGAATGCAGGGATTGGACAGTTCAGCATACACGGGTGCTGGAATTACAACTCTGCCATTATAGAGTTTGCATAGGAGACTTTCCTCATTCACCCAGAGGAAAGCAGACAGGCCGTCTGTGTCGAAGAAAACAGGCTCAGTCAATGACATTGGATTCCTCCGTGTCTTCGCCATAGACAAGATCAGGGCGGAATGCGGACAGAAGAAGCTCCTCAAACTTTCCGTCGGATATGCGGCCCTTATTATGAATGTCAAAAGCCATCTTTATATAGTTCCCGTATGAGCAGTAACGGTACTTTTCGTGCATCGGCAGGTAAAGCCCTGGAGGAAAACCCAGCCTCATAGCGATGTCGCGTATACCAGTCTCATAGTAATATTCCTCAAATCTCCCATTCGGAATGCATTGCATCCCCTTGAGACGAAGCATTGTGGCTTTGTGACTCATGTTGAAGTGTTGCTCAATCTTTATAACATCCTCAATCGTGAGTTTTCTGTCTGTGTGAGAGGCGGATAATTCCTCCACCTTTGTCTCAAGTTCTGTCTGCGGCATAAGGAACTGAGTTGCGAAGAAATCCGCCTCCCTTTCCAATGGCTTGTTTTCAGACATTGAGAAGTCGCGCCAGCAAATGGACCTGTCGCTCTTATCGTAGAGAAGATGATAGAACTCATGCGCCATAGAAAAACGTTGTCGGCCATTGGACATAGTGGAATTAATCGCAATCAGCGACAAACCATCCTCAATCTTGACGCACATCCCACTTAAATTGTCACCCATAGGATAAAACACTATGGTCAAACCAGGAATGTTAGCCGCCAGGGGGAAGATGTCTATGGGAAAACTTTCGTCACAGCCCAGACGCTTTCTCATCTTGGCTGCCTTTGTCATTAAATCTGCCTTATCCATTGTTTGCATCGCTTTATTCATTGCATGTGTTTTTCTCTTCCATTATGCGGTGCATAAATGAGGCATTGAGGGCAATGCGATTGATTGCGCTGATGGTCTCAAGATCATTTATGTTCAAATTGTTTTTCCTGAATGAAAACGACAATTTACGCTCCTGAACCTGATTGTTCATAATGTCAGCAACTGGAACGCCGAAAAGACAGGAAAGTTTTTCGAGCATATCTGCGGACAACCTACGTTCTCCGCCCTCAATCTTTGACAAATGACTTTGCTCTATGCCAAGGAAGTCGCCAATTGCTGCTTGTGAAAGCCCCATTTCCTCACGCAATTTCTTTATGGTGTTTCCAATGTGTGCATTTTCCATAAGGCATCTCCTTCAGGGTAATGAATAGTCAAAATATAGCGTAAGGTTAAAACATATCCCCCTAATTTAAGCTTATTTGTCATATTTTCAAATTATTTTTATTTATAAAATATGACAAATTGCGATGTGTTCACATATTATTTTCTCATTATTCGCAGCTGTAATGAACTACATAAATATGCCGTGTCATTGTAATCCGATAATACAATTATCAAAGATTTCTGGAACAACGCAGCAGTCACAAATAATCCTAAATTGATAGTGTCGGCTGTATACTTAACGCTGGTGATATCTTCGTCATCTACAACAGTGGAAAATCAAGCATTGACATTGTGTTGATATTTATATTGATATGGAGATAGTTGGTTTCGCATTACCTATAATCAAAAAGAGTCAGGTGGTGGGTGGGTATCCTTTCCAGAAGAACGTTACATTGTGTAAACTGCATTTTGACGCTGGACGATTATATGCAATAAAGAAGAATGGCAAAATAAAAAAGGGCGACTGTTGAAGTCGCCCAGAGGACTTCCCGCAGGAAGGCGCCTACGATAGTTCTTTATTAGAACTTGTAGAGTGCGCATATAGTATCTGATAAAAAGAAAAAGTCAAACAATTTGCTAGTATTTTCCTGTTTGGGTGTTATTATTGCGATATCTCGATAGTAAATTAAAGTAATGGCGAATCATCATTAACACCATAACAAAAACTAGGAACATTTATGAAGATTCTTGGACTGGATTTGGGTGTGTCATCCATTGGCTGGGCTCTTATTGAACAATCATCGGCATCGGAAATCATGCCTGATGATACAAGACTTATAGATTGGGGAAGCAGAATATTTGAACCTGGAATGGATGATGACATTGAATCAGGAAAGGGCGTGTCTCGTTGCGTGAACAGACGTCTTAAGCGGAGTTTAAGAATACAATATTCGAGACGAAGAAGACGAATGCGTGAATTGGCCGAATTGCTAAAGGAGAATAAACTGTTTCCGCCAGAATTGACTCCAAGTTTCTTCGTGGAAATGGATAGCAAATTATTAAGAATGTTTCCAAAAGGAGAATGGGCGCGGCTTGGACATGTCATCCCATATCTGTATAGGAAAAATGCACTTGATAGAGAATTGCAACCATACGAACTTGGTCGTGCAATCTACCACCTTGCCCAAAGACGCGGATATAAAAGCAACAGGAAACAGGAACTAAAGGATGAAGATGAGACTGGCAAGGTGCTTGATGGAATCAAGACTCTGAAACATGAAATTGAGGAATCAGGAGCAAGGACGCTTGGTGAGTATTTCTGTTCTTTAGACCCTGAGGTTGAACGCATTAGATCACGTTACACAGAGCGGTCCATGTTCGAGCGGGAATTCAGATTAATTTGTGAGAGGCAAAGGCAATTGATATCGCCTGAATTGGAACATAGTCTGTACAAAGTGATATTCTTCCAGCGTCCACTGAAGTCTTGCAAGGGGCTTATTGGAGAATGTAGGCTTGAAGCCGGTGAAAAACGGTGCAGTTACAGCAGAGAAGAGGCGCAACTTTTCAGGATATACACTTCAGTGGAAAACCTCAGGATATTGTCCAAGTCTGGAAAACGCATGCTTGATGATGGTGAAAGATTTCAAGTCTTGGAATTGCTTGACGGATTCAATTATGCTCTTGACAAGAACGGGAAGATTACCCTTGCGGCGTTAGGGAAAATACTGAATCTTAAGAAAGGAGAAAGATTTTCATTTGAAGACGAAGAAGTGAAGAGCATTTTTGGAAATGTTCTTCATCACTCGCTTTATATGATATTTGGCGAACGCAGCAAGACAATGTCCAAAGAAGAACAGGAAAGTTTTTGGCATGATATCAAGTCAATAGAGAAGGATGAAGTCCTTAAAAATAGATTGGCATGTCATTGGTATCTTGACGAAGATCATGTGAAAATCGCATTAGAATGCCCGATCCCTGATGATTATTGCGCATATTCTCTAAAGGCACTGCGTGTAATTCTTCCAGACCTGATGGAGGGGATACCATTGCATAAAATACTTGAACTTCAATATCCTGAAAAAAACAGGCCTTCAAGTTATGCCGTAGATGTGCTGCCAAGCATAGACAGAAGCGGTATATCACTTCGAAATCCGGTGGTGCACAGGACGTTGACTGAATTAAGGCATGTCGTTAACGCTATAATTGCACGGTACGGCAAGCCTGATTTTATAAGGGTGGAGTTGGCCCGTAGCCTGAAGAACAGCAACAGGGAACGAGAAAGAATAACAAGACAGAACAATCAGAGGGAAAAGGAGAGGACAAAGATAGCCGCTAGAATAGCTAACGAAGCTGGCATACAAAACCCATCCTCAAAAGACATACTGAAGGTGATGCTGGCTGAAGAATGCGGTTTTGAATGCCCCTATACGGGGAGGCATTTCTCAATGACTGAATTACTTCATGGCGGTGCCATTCATATTGAGCACATAATTCCCTTCTCACGTTCTTTTGATGACTCGTTCCGAAACAAAACCCTTTGCTTTGGTGAAGAAAACGCTAGTAAGGGAAATAAGACACCATATGAAGCATATCAAGGTACCAAGTATTCTGAAATATTGAGCAGAGTAGAACATTTCAGGGGAGAGTATGCGGATTACAAACTGCAATTATTTAAATTAAAGGAAGTGGATGCAGACGATTTTCTTGCGCGAAACCTGAACGATACCCGCTATGCCAGCAGACTGGCAATGGAGTATCTAGGCAGAATTTATGGAGGTGTGATTGATACTCAGGGACACAGAAGAGTGCAAGCCTGTTCAGGCGGATGCACGGCTTTAGTTCGCAGAGCATGGGGTGGAAATTATCTGCTTGGTGAAGGTGAAAAAGTCAGGGATGACCATAGGCACCACGCAATTGATGCCTTGACCATTGCTTTGCTTGCCCCTGGATTAGTCCGCATAATAGCCGATATGTCCCAGGAAGAACGTAAACAAACTTTTACGGCTCAAGACAGCGAGTTGTTTAAACAGGGAAAAATGATGCTTTCAAGGGCCACGGTTTCGCACCATGTGGTCAACAAGGTTCGAGGACAGCTTCATGACGAGACTTTTTATTCCAGACGCGGTGAACATACCTATAAGCGGGTAAGGCTCGAATCAATAAAAAAGGATGAAATTGCGAATATTTGCGACAGGGCAATCCGTCTTGCCGTAATACAGAAACTGGGTGGAACTGATGAAAATACACCCTTGAATGAGCTGGCTAAACCAGAAGATGTGTTCAAGGGAGGAAATAATTATCCCACGCTTAATGACAGAAATGGAAATGTTGCAAATGTAATCAAGGCTGTCAAGGTTTTGTGTAATGTGGGCACGCGTACCATTGGTACGGGAAATGGTGCCAGGGAAGTCAAGACCAATGGAAATTATGCAATATCGGTGTTTGCCAAAGTTGATGAAGACGGCATGGATATTAAATGGGATTTCAGCGTAGTTACGTTGTTTGACGCATGCCAGCGGCTCAAGAAAAAGCTGCCAATCATAGACAAAGTTCGTGATGGGTGGGTGTTCAAGTTTTCCTTGAAGAAGGGGGACATTGTAACATTGGTCATAGATGGCGTGGAAGAAGTATGCATTATTCGAAAAATCACCAAAGAAGAGATAGCATGCGTTCCTGTCAATGATGCTCGACAAAAGAAAGACTTGGAGAAATACAGGGTTTTCTATCGTCTGTCACCGTCTAGAGCTATGAAGAGTTCACTTCAAAAGCATCAAATGACTCTTTTCGGTGAATTGCGCAGAGCAAATGACTAACAGGATAGTTGAGATATCCGAAACATCTGCACGCTTGAGACTTGAAAACGGCCTGCTTTTCATTGAATTGCCTTCAGGACAAAGGACGATAATTCCATTGAAGGAACTTCAATGCATTATAGTTGCCAATCCTGCAGTTACCATAAGTGGTGCATTGCTTGCTGGAATTGCATCCTCTAATATCGTGTTCGTTGTTTCCGATGAAAAGCGTATGCCAGTTGCAATGCAGCTTCCAGTAGTTGGAAACTATGACCAGACAGGGAGATTCATGGCGCAGGCTGAAGCATCCCTTCCGTTGCGCAAACAACTTTGGAAAACTGTGGTAAAGGCCAAGATTCGCAGACAGGCGAATACATTGCAGTTTTTTCATGGTAATGATTTCGGACTTGAGAGACTTTGCGAGTGTGTAAGATCTGGAGACCCCGAGAATATGGAAGCGCAGGCGGCACGCATATATTGGCAAAGACTTTTCTCCGTCCCTTTTACACGAAATCGCGATGCAGAGGATAATAATTTATTGTTAAATTATGGATATGCAGTGTTGCGTGCAATGACTGCCAGGGCTTGCTGTGGTGCTGGGCTTCATCCGACAATTGGGATTAATCATCATAATGAATATAATGCTTTCTGCCTTGCAGATGACTTGATGGAACCATTCAGACCTGTTGTGGACAGGTGTGTTTTCAACCTTAACCCTTGTAACATTGAGATGCCTTTGTCGCAGGAAATTAGACATTCGCTAATATCCTGCTTATTGCAAAAAGTGGTTACCAAGGATGGCAAGTGGACAGTTGCAGATGTTCTCAGGCTTTCAGCGGAGCAATTGGTAAAATCGTTCATTGTCAAAGAAAATCTTCTTAAATATGATTGGGACTTTCAGGATGACAATATCGGAGATGAAAGCAATGTGGCTTCTGGCAATGTTTGATTTGCCAATGAAAACAAAGATGCAAAAACGCGAATATTCACGTTTTCGCAAGTTCTTGATTGGTGAAGGATTTGTGCAACTACAGTTGTCTGTATATGCAAAATTCTGCTCCACAAGGGAAAATGCATATAAATACTGTAACTATATCACGGCAGCCGTGCCGCCAAACGGACAAGTCCGTGTCATTATGATTACGGACAAACAGTTTGGAGAAATGATTTCCCTCTATGGAAAAACTGTTCAAGAAGTTGAGAAAAAACCTGAACAGCTACTTCTTTTTTAGATGTAGATTACAATGTTATCACCCTGTAAATAGTTGACTTACATAGATAACATTATAGCCTATATCAAAAACTCTACAAGCTCTAACGATTGAACTCCTCGTATGCATCGACGGCGGATTATAGCCTATATCAAAAACTCTACAAGCTCTAACTCTAGTGCGTAAAATTGTGCCTTTCGCCTTATTATAGCCTATATCAAAAACTCTACAAGCTCTAACAGAGAGAGAGGCCTTTAATTTGTAGAGAATATTATAGCCTATATCAAAAACTCTACAAGCTCTAACCAGTTCACCTGGCTCTATCCGCAGGTCCAAATTATAGCCTATATCAAAAACTCTACAAGCTCTAACTCTCCAGCCTGTCCAGCGCGTCCTTCGCCCAATTATAGCCTATATCAAAAACTCTACAAGCTCTAACTTCGTTGAGCATGGTTATATCATTGGTCTTATTATAGCCTATATCAAAAACTCTACAAGCTCTAACAAAAGGAAGAGCATTTATCTCACCAGCACCATTA
>JAEEGL012531267.1_pt1 | contig 15950 bp, 14 predicted proteins | sample 9134231 | NCBI WGS metagenome assembly JAEEGL01 (sample SAMN16246548, study PRJNA631951) | gut metagenome | biome: gut microbiome; feature: rumen; material: fiber-attached | host: Bos | place: Iran: Karaj | collected 2018-10 | reverse complement strand
TCCTCTATGATCTGTTCGAAGGGCACCGCGTCCGCCACATCGCTCTCACACAGCATCCTGTCACCATCATAAAGACGTATCTTCGCTGCAGATCCCCGTATCGTTATTCTGAATATACCTGTTCCGGAAGTACCGCCCGGCTCGGCAGTAATGCGGTATTCCTCTATTCTTTTCTCCGGTCTGGATAATATATACACATCGCGAAAGATACCGGACATACGGAATTTATCCTGATCTTCCAGATAGGTCCCGTCACACCACTTCAGTACCGCCACGCCGATATGATTCTCTCCTTCATTCAGCAGGCCGGTGATATCAAATTCCGAAGTATGATGGGACACCTGCGAATATCCCGCAAAACGGTCGTTTATATAAAGATATAAGCAGCTGTCAACGCCTTCAAAACAAAGGATCCTTCGCAGTCCATCCGGCTTGTATATATAAGTTTTGCGATATACTCCCACCGGTATATCATCCGGCACATAAGGCGGATCATAGGGGATCGGATAGTTTATATTTGTATACTGCGGCGTGTCATATCCATGCAATTGCCAGTTTGAAGGGACCGGGATCTTATCCTTTACAGTATCGGTAAAATCATCCGGCATATCGATAATGCTTTCATAATAAACAAAGTCCCATTCTCCGTTCAGTAGTTCCAATCGATCCGACTCCTCACGCAGTGCAAAAGCATCCTGCCCCTTTGCGAACGGTATGAAATAATTATGATCCGGCAGTGTTCCGATATGAAGTTTCAGCGGATCCTCATGCAATGTCATAAAGCTCTTTTGTGATCTTTCTGCAGCAATGTCTGATATATTCATTTCACCCTCCTATCTGTTTGTACCGGTATATCCCTATAAATGAAAGCACCGGATTCAACCTGGAATCTGTTATCCTGATCTGTATACGATCAGTCTCTACCCCATTCAATGGTACGATACGTTTATAACCTATCGTAGTTCCTCTGTATATCTCCGAAAACTCTCCATTCTCAAATATATCTATGGCAAAGTTTTCTACTCTCTGACTTTTCAGTATATTTTCCTTTATGATAATATATCCGAGCTTTTCTTCCTTTGGAAACTCTATCAGAATATCCGCTTTTCCAGACGATACTTCAAAACTGCTGTCATAACTGTCCTTTACAAGATTTTCCATATCATCGTCTTTTGTTTTGCTATTACACGCCAGCTTTGCTTGTGGAACCAGGTTCTCAGAAAATGCTTTTTTTATGTATTCTCCAAGCTCTGCCAGCCTGTGTACATCATTATCATGTATCAGCCCGTTTCTCGCCGGCGGTATATTCAGAAGAAAAGTTGCGTTTCCTCCTACCGCTCGTATATAAATATCAACAAGCTCTTTAAGCGTACGAAGCTTATCATTCTCACTCTCATGCCAGAACCACCCGGGACGGATGGATGTATTTACTTCTGCAGGATACCATATCAGCTCATCTGCATTGGCAAGTGCCGTTCTGCTTCCCAGATCCTCATCGCGTACATCTATCCGTCTGCGAAATTCCGTGTTGTCTTCCTGCTGACTTTTCTCTGCTATCTTTTCGCTGTCTCGGGTGCTAATCGGAACAACACTCCATTCGGCTTTACGCGTATGTCCTGCTTCATTGCCGCACCATCTGATATCCGGTCCACAAACAGAAATGCATGCATTCGGCTGAAGCCTGCGGATCAGCGCGTAATACCTTTCCCAATCATAATACTGTTTTTTCCCATTTGGGCCTTCCCCGCAGGCCCCATCAAACCATACAGAAAAGATTTCACCATAAGCGGTAAGCAGTTCCGACAACTGGCCGATAAAAAAATCATCATATTCTTTTCCCCTTCCATATAGAGAGGAATTCCTGTCCCATGGTGAAAGATATACGCCGAAAGCAATTCCTTCTTCTTTACATGCTTTTGATACCTCCAGTACCAGATCACGACCAAACGGACTGTGCATTACGGTATGGTCGGTAAGCTTACAATCCCAAAGACAAAATCCGTCATGATGCTTGCAGGTTAGTATCAAGCCTCTCATTCCTGCAGACTTCACTGCACTTACCCACTGCTTTGCATCAAACATTACCGGGTCAAAAATATCAGGCGACTCTGTCCCGTCTCCCCATTCTTTATCAGTAAATGTATTGACTGTAAAATGTATAAACGCATAAAACTCCAATTGCTGGAATCTGAACTGTCTGGGCGTGGGAACAATCTCTGTCAGTTTTTTATCATCCATAAGCAAATAACCCTTTATATCACAATCTTAGCTTCATTATAGTTTACAATATATAGAAATCAATGTATGATATTATCATGATATAACAATATGAACATTCATTTTCAACAAGGAGCATACCATGTTTTTTTCTCATTACCCTATCATCACGCATGAAAGCAGGCTTCCGCTGTACCTGATCAGTCTGGGGATGCACGATTGCCAGCCCCCGGTACGTCGCGGTACGGAATACGGATTCCCTCAGATATTTTACTGTACCAGGGGCAAAGGGATACTGTCCTACGATGGGATAAAGACCGAGATAAAAGCAGGTATGGGCTTTTTCATGCCTGCTTCTTACCCTCATGAATATCACCCGGCCGGTGATGTATGGGATAATCACTGGCTGATCCCCGGAGGATATGCCTGTGATCGTCTGCTCTCCGATACGGGCTTTGACGCTCCGGAAATTTTTACGCCTGACAGCACTGCCCGCTTGGATAAGCTTTTTATGGATATGCATGCCGCCCTGCAGCATGATAATATTTACGGCAATCTGAAAGCTTCGGGAATATTGTATGAATTTATGATAGAGCTGGACAGAGCTATAAATCATTTGAATAGCTCCACCTGCCCAAATCCTGCATTAAAAAAATGTCTGAAACTGATCGACAACTCTTATTCCTCCCAGATCAAAATGGAGGATCTCTGTGAAGTATCCGGACTGTCCAAACAACACATATGCAGGCTGTTCCGAAGCTCTCTCGATACACGTCCGATGGAATACATAGCCAAGCGCCGTATCCAGGCAGCAAAAGAATTATTATCCGGTACTGAAATGACGATCGAGGATATCGCCGATAAAACCGGGTTCTGCTCCAGCAGCTATTTCTGTAAGCTCTTCAAACGTTACGAGGATATTACTCCGACCCAATTCCGGAATATATAAAAACCACGGAGACGGTCCTTTTGGTTCCGTCCCAGTGGTTTTTTGTGGTTTTACATTCTGTATCCGAAGCGTTTCAACAGCTTAACTTTTATAAGCATCACAGCCAGCGAGAATAAAAACATATGCAGCACTATCAGCAGAATAGCTGTAATATCAAAACTGTCCGTATTTCCCAGCAGCACCAGACTGTCCGTTATGGGCGGGGTAATAATATCAAGTATTTTAAATGCCGCAAATGTCCGTATAAGCCCCTCTTTACAAACAGCCAGAACTGTGATCAGTATGGCGCCGCAGATGCCATATTTACGACCGATAAAACGCGGATGAAAAAAGTCCCCTGTTTCTGCCCCGCATATTCCGCAAAATACGATCATCAGGCCGCCACATATCAGGTCATTAGGCGTGACAGCTCTTGTAAAATATCCCGGCCGTATAACAGGATAAATGACAGGAAAGAACGACAGTATCAAAGCATATATCAGGCACATCCGTATCTGCAGCATTTCCCTTGAAAGATAGTATTCAGTGTCACTCTTTGTATGAAGCAGCAGTACCTCTTCAAAAACATCATTCTCCTTTTCATGAAGATTCATAGAAATGTACACACTGATGAAGTACATAAAAACAGATGAGATCAGATAACTGCTGCACACATATGCCGGAGCAACAGAATACATGGCCCCCAGAAATCCCGCGGTTAAGACAGCCGTTATGATCCACAGGGCGTTCTTCTTCATAAGCCTGCGTCGTATTGTATACAGATCATAGATACTCTTCAATACCGGTAAGCTCCCATCCTTCGTTATACAGTCTTATTACTGTTTCCTTTAATTCCGCGCCCTTTACCTGCAGCATTCTTTTGTTTCCGTGATCTGTCATTTCAGGCCAGGCTGTAAGGCTTTCATTTTTCTTAACAAAGACTTTATAGATAAACTCTTCCCCGTTTTCTTTGCAATATAGTTTTCCATTGTGGATCGTATATTCCAGATCAGTCAGTTCATCAATAAGTCTGCGCTCATGGCAGGACATTAAAACCGTAACTCCTCTGCCGCGAAGCTCATTGATCTTCTCTATAAAAACATCCTGCGATGCGGCATCCTGGCCGGAAAGGGGTTCATCAAGCAAAATAATATTCCTCTTGCCGATAAGAGCCTGTATCACTCCCACTTTTTGAAGACTTCCTTTTGATAGTTCATAAAGCTTTGTATTTATCATGGATTCAAGAAAGAAATCTCTGACAAAGCTGTCTACTTCAGAATGATCAACGTTTTCAATCTTAGCTATGGAATACAGATAATCCCTCAAGCTAATGTTCATTCCCGGGAACTTTTCCGGGACAAAACCAAAGCGGATCTTTTCATGATGATCGATCTTTCCGCTGCTTAAGCGTATCAGTCCCGCGATCAGCTTAAGCAGAGTGCTCTTACCGCATCCGTTATGACCGGTAAAAGCTATGGACTGCGCTTTATAAAGAGCCATCGTAATATGATCCAGGACACATTTTCCATCATATGATTTTGATACATTATTAAGTGTTATCAGCTTTTCCATAATCCAAAGAATATCACAGATATACCTGGGTGTCTACAAAAGAAAAAAGACGGCGTAGCTTTCACTCCGCCGCCCTTCATGTAATTCTTATCCGTAGTAAAACCACGGGTACGGACCTCATGCTTTTCCGATCCCCAGCGTATCAAGTATCACCTGCGCCGCAAATATCGATCCCGCCACGGAAGCATGTCTTCTGTCTTCATCGTAAAGATCCACAGACGGATTCCTATGGATCTCCTCCCACCATTTTTCACCGACGGGTGCAAGCAGGCATTCATGCTTTCGGGCAAGTTTTCTGTAACGCGCAGCCATCTCCGCCTGAAATGACTCATTATCCTCCTCCGTCCAGGTCATATAGTAGCAGGGAACGGCTCCTGCCTCTCTTATCCAGGACACGATCTTATCGGCAGCCGCTTCCATCACATCATATTCTCCCATCGGATGCGCCACATGCTGCAATATAACAAAATCGTAATCTCCATAAAGGATATTGAATCTTGTCTGCTCGTTTTCGGCATGATAATCCAGTCCCATACCGCCCTTTGTGAGCATAGCGACCTGCATATCAACGCCCTGCTCTTTACACAGATTTTTAAAGATTGCCGGCATATCATTAAAATAGGTATGGCTGTTACCGATAAAAAGTGTTCTCATGTCTCTCCCTCAATTATGATATGCTTACCGTCGCTCCTGCCGGTACATATACATCTTTTTCTCCATAAGTAAACCACAGATCCGTTGCCGTCGGGTTGATGCAGCGCGTCATCGCCATATCAAAGATCAGCCTTCCGAAGGCTTCGCAATAATCATAGATCTCGATATTTGTCGCATACCAGATATCTTCGCGTCCACCGGCAAGCTCCGCAAAATCTTCAATCACTTTCCAGTTATCCTTTGCTTCAAATTCATAGCTGTGTCCCCACAGATAAAACAGCATCGGATGCCAGCCGCTTTTTTCCGCCGTAAATCTTTCCGCCAGCTTCATAAGCTCCGGATCATCGTGATGACATGTTGCCGGCAGCCTGAGCCAGTCCTGCGGTATATAGAAATCGTGCGTTGAATCCACTGTTCTTGCATATGCCATACCGCAATTCTTCAGGATCTCCACACTATTGTCATCATATGCACCGTAGGGATAAGCAAAACCTCTTATCACAGTTTCAAAGATCTCCTCAAGGGTTCTTCTGTCCCTGAGCACTTCCTCCGCAGCCACATTCCCGGGCAGCCCTGTAAGTGCGGCGTGCGTATAGGCATGTGCCGCGATCTCCCATCCGCTTCCATTGTATACCTCTTTTAAACGTTCCAGCGGCATGCGTCTGTGTATGGTTCCGGGAGCATACTTCACATCAGCCTCCGGGAAACATCCGCTGTTGATATTAAAGGTTCCCTTCAAACCATGTTTCAAAGCTATTTCCAGGAGCCGCTCATCCTGCTCCACTCCATCATCATAGCTTAATGTAAGCGCTTTTGCTTTCCCATTCGGAAAACGCATGATCAGGTTTGCCATTTTTTTCCTCCAATCCCTCGTGGTTTTCTATACTTCCTCTATTCCGTATATATATCTGAATTCAAGTAATGATGCCGAATCTTTCTCCTGGCCCTCGAGTTCTTCTTTCAGCGAATTATCTCTGTCGATAATAAAAAATATAACGCGGCAGCCGTATTCTTTTGCCTTAGGCATAAAGTATTCCGCTACCCATTTCGTATCAAGAGGATTATCCTCGAAGCCGTCCCTGGTATCAGCGGCATAATTACATCCGCTGTGTTCCCTTATCGTCTGCAGCGCCGCTTCCAGAGGCTTTCTGTATTGCTCCAGCTCACAGTATTTTTTCCAGTGAACAAGGACGACATTTTTATCCTCCAGATAAAATACATCGCTGCATTCCGAAAGATATATGTTTTTCATATCAACTCCCCGCTGAAATGCTGGATCTCATGCTGTATGACCTGAGCTGTAAGATCACTGTACTTTCCGTGCTGCTTTTTAAAATCCTTATCCAGATAATCCACTTCGATCTCTTTATATCTTGTACACGCTCTCACACCATCCAGAGACAGGCAGCCTTCTTCCGTTTCATACTTCCCGCTCTTCTTCGTGATCACGGGATTCACCATCGGAAGGATAAACGGCCCGATCGACACCACGATGATCTGCTTTTTCACTCCGATCATATTTGCCGCCATACCGACACATCTGTCGCTGTTCGCTTTTAAAGTATCCGTCAGATCCTCGATCACCTGCCTGTCGACTTCCGTCGCCGGTTCCGACTTCTGCGCAAGAAACAGCGGATCTCTTACTATCTGTTTTACCATTTTACTGATCTCCCGATATTATTATATTATTTCATCTCAGAAAAACACAAGGTCTATCCAAGTCACAAGAAGGGGCCCGCCTTTTGGCATTAGAAGGAGCCCGCCTTTCATATGTTCTATATAATAACAGGAAACACCTGCTTCTCAATAAACTCCACCCTGTCAAAGATCCTTGGCTTGAAGGTGCCGGTAATACCGGCGGCAACATTCTTTTCCCTGTTCACGTAGATGATATTCCCGCTGTCACCGATCGCAGCATAAACTTCCCTCTTATCATATGGTTTATACCACAGATAGCCGTAGTGCATATTGCCGAAACGCTCGCCCAGATGAAGCTGCGGCGTGAGCATCTGCCGGATCCACTCCTTCGAAACGATCTGCTTACCGGCATAATTCCCGTCATGTAATACCATTTCTCCGATCTTTGCCAGATCTCTTCCTGCAGCGCAGAGTCCCCAGCCTGCTGTCACGCTGCCCTGCGGATCTGAGTACCATTCATTTTTCCGTGGACCTTTGTTCATAAAGAAATCAAACTGATCTTCCTTACTGCTGTCGCCGTGGATCGAATGTTCCGGGATCCCCAGCGGAAGAAACAGCTCTTTATTTGCAAGATCGATCAGCTTTTGACCGGATGCGCGTTCAATAATGCCTGCAAGGATCTGTATACCAAGTGTCGCATAGCGGAACTCACCGCTAATACCGCTGCGCCCGCCCAAAAAGTCCAGCACGGCTTTGGTCCAGTCCCCGGAAGTACATACCTTCTTCCACGGCTCGGACTTTCCTTTATACGGAGCCGTCATGGTAAGCAGATGCTTTATCGTGACGTCGTATATTGTCTTCTCACCCCTCTTCACCGTATAATCCGGGAAGAAATCCATCACCTTATCATCGACACTCCTTAAGTACCCTTTATCAAACGCGATCCCTGTCAGTATCGCCAACACGCCTTTCGTTACCGAATTGACATTTACGGGATCTTCCGCCTTAAACCCGCGCCAGCTCTCTTCATATAAAGTCTTCCCATCCCTAATGACGCAGATCTGACATATATTGCCTTCGTTACCCTTACTCTCCGAAATGTGCCTGTAAAACTCTTCTCCCTTCATTTTCCCTCCATCCAAAAACACCGGGGTCGCCCCGGGGTCCCTTTCAGAATCATCTTATTTCGCATTTTCTGATCGTTACATTTCGGACGTCCGTAAATAAGGCTAATCGAATTAAAAATATATTTCAAGTAAAATCTTAAATATTCTCAAAAAAAATCAGTTTTTGCGGATTCCGATGAAAATCTATGCATGATAGAAATGAATTCTGCTCCGGAATGGGTCGACCGTTCCCTGGTCGAATTAAATCTCCGGAAAGAATACAGGCTGAATATTGTTGCAAAACAGGAAACAGGATCTTACTCAGGTCAATTCCTTCCCCCAGATCTCTGTAAGCATGTCCAGTTTCCATGCGGCATTTGCGGGGCTGGTAGACGGCATCGCCACCGCCACGATCCCGCTCTTCGGCTCAATATGCTTCTTATACAGCCTTTCCGCAGTCTTTCCGTTTACTATGATCTTCTTTATCGATGCATTCTTAAGGATCGCACTCAGATCATTTGCCCTGGCATTTCTTATACTGGCATCCGATGAGCCGACGATCTCACAGCCGGCAATAACATCCCACAAAGCAAGATGGTGTTTTAAGATCAAACGCTTCTTTTCTTCGATCGTCTCCGGTACCTTCTCCCCGAATACTCCCGCGATCACTTTCCAGAAGCGGTTTTGCGGATGACCGTAGAAAAACATCTGCTCTCTGGATTTAACAGATGGGAAACTTCCCAGGATCAGTATCTGCGAATCCTTATCATAAAGAGGCGGAAAGGGATGCGTAAGCCTCTCCATTATCTGTCCCTCTCTTCCAGGACATGCAGTATTGAACTGCTGTTCAGGATCTCTCCGATCCTCTCGGTAACGAAGGACGGCTTTATATCCGTTGCCGGAACTTCATCAACAGCGATCCAGCACAACTCCTCTCCGTCATCCGTCCTTGTCTTGAGAGCTGACATATCCTTTACCTCAAGAAGATAATAGAATTCCAGCACGTGACAATCCATTCCGTCAAAAACACCTTCTCTCCCCTTGAAAAAGTTTTCCACGACCACCGCCAGCCGGTCGATCTGTGCCTCTATCCCTGTTTCCTCTCGTACCTCCCGTAAGATACAGGCTTCCGATGTCTCACCAAGATGAACAGCTCCGCCCAGGATATAGTAATAGCCGCCAAATCTGTTTTTTACAAAAAGCAGCTTACCCTCATGCAGGATAAAGCCCCCCGTCCGGTAGCGGAACCAGTTATTTCCTTTACTGTATGCGCAATCCACTGCGTTCCCGTATTCTATCCTGTAGGTTTCCGCATCAAATACCCTGCTCCCGTCAGCTTTTGTATACTGACTGTCTTCATAATAATGCATTCCAAGCTTTTCCATTACTCTTTTACTTTGCCTGTTCTCTTTGCAGAACTGCCCCTCCAGGATATTTACCGGTCTGACGCTTTTTACGTAGTCTATGATCGCTTTCATAGCCTCGTAAACAAGCCCCTTCCCCCACATGTCCTTTCTCAGATTATATCCGATCTTCCACAGATCTTTTTTCTTACTGTAGGCGATCCCTCCCATACCGATCAGCTCGCCGCTTTCCTTAAGGACAAAACCAAGATCATAATTGTCGGGATCGTCTTCATTTCTTGATGCAAGCCAGGTCCTGACATCATCCGCTTTCTCGTATAGATTATAGATCAGATACCTGTTCACATCCGGGTCGCCGCACCACCTAAAGCAAGCCTCATAGTCTTCCGGCGAAACATTTCGAAGTATCAGTCTTTCCGTCTCTATTCTTACTCTCATCCCATTGTCTCCTTTCGAATCTTCCCCAGCCTTTTCCCGGAAAACCATGAGGTCTGTTTCATGACCCCCAGAATACCACAGAACTACTCATGCGTCTACCGGCGTGCTGTCAGCATCCGTGCCATAGGTTTTCTCATACCTACTTTTGGCTTTTGCCCAGGGAGCCAGATCATAATAATCTTCATCATGGATAATGCAATAAGCCCGGGTATAATAATCATCATCCGCTTCAAAAAGACTGCGTCCTTTTCGTATCAGATCATCCGCCGTATCCCCGCCTTCGATATCGCTCCCCAGCTTATCGTAGGTATCTTTATCGATCTCGTACAATTGATAATATCCCCGGGATCCCTGTTCCGCAGTATACAGTTTTCTTGCTTCATCACGGCAGGCTTTCCAGTCCGTTCCCCTCTTGAAGAATACTTCCGCTCTCTCCGATCCGCGCTCCTTCTCATCATCGCATTCATCCGGACGAAAGCTTTTTATCATCTCCGAGAAGCTGTCAAAATACGGATTGATGATCTCCGGGGCCTGTCTCATAAAAGAATACAGCTTTTCCATGGTTTCCGGCTTTTTTGCCGTTTCGATCATATTCTGCAAAAACACTTTATCATCCTGTATGCTTTTTTTATCCCAGGGTATATCAACAATATCAAATACGTATTCTTCCTCATCGTCCCGGATGCGGTGCCCGATATCATCAAAGTATTCAATGATGGCCAGCTGGGATCCGGTCATTTCGACAGATTCCGCTGCCTTTACCAGTAATACGAAAAAGCATTCCTTCTCATTATATGTCATTCTCAGCATTACACTCTGCCCTCCCGCTTTATCCATCAACAGGTTTCATTACATTCACGCCAACACCTGCCGTAACTATCCCTATGATATTTAACACCTCATATCTTTCCCGTCAAGACAGAATGTGAAGCTTCCGTATGCTTTTCCTGTACAAAAAAACCACGAGGTCCACCCCGTGGTTTTCTTATCCTCAGTTTTCTGCCAGACGTATCGTCCCGCCGTCCTCCCCGAGAAAGACGATCCGGCCGTCTTCCGGCATGGGCAGTATATCCGTCATGCCGATCACATGCGTCGTATAGACCACTTCGCCAAACTTGTTATATACATAAACCGCACTGTGTTCCGGCCTTTCCGCGATCGTGATCTCTGCATTTGCCGTCTCTTTTCCGATCTTGAACCATGCCGGTGCGTCCACAGAAAGATCGATCTCTTTTACGGAAGCATCCAAGTACGGTATATTTTCTTCCGAAGTAAACTCCAGCCCACTGCTTGTTACAAGCTTAAGTCCATTCTCATCTTCTTTCAGTGTAACATCAACCAGATCGCGGTTTCTGCTGGATGGAATATCTGTAAATGCTGCCGCATGAGCAGCGTCCGTGATCTTTAACAGACGCGTTCCGATCCCGCTGTTTACAACAAATACATATCCCGGAAACTCTTTCGTCGGCACCACCTCCAGAAACGCCATATCATAACCGCCTGATGAAGGACGTTCACTACAGATGAGAAATTCCCTGCCGCTTACCTTCTGAACAAAAGCCTCTGCCTCCGCACACGCGGGATCCCCGTCCATCTTTTCTCCAATGTAAAAATGCTGTGCCTGCTCTCCGATCCCCGGAAGTCGTGTATTCTGATCGGCAGCCAGCAGGATCCTTCCGTCAGCATCCGTATGAAATGAAATATACATCGGATTTAGAGCAAACCTCATCTGATCCGTCCCGCTGTCTTCCACTTCATAAGCCAGATCCGCAAACCTGCCGTCTTCCGTCAGTGCAAAATCCTGACAGGTGGTTTTATACGGCCCGACACTTTCCACATGCATATATTTATGTTCCGGAAAAGTGATCTTATTGATCACCGCTCCCTCCGCCCCCGAAACCGCATACGCACCGGCCAGCGCATCATATTCTTCCGGGATATCACAAATACCTGCTGCTGCCGGCCACTCCGGATCCGAAAGCTGTATCCCCTCTTCTTCCAGGCACACATCCAGGATTGCCTCCGCCATAAGTCCGTTCAATGTGCTGCTGCCGCCGTTTGTAAGCACGGATACACTGATCTTTTCTTCAGGTGCAAGCAGGAGAAAAGCGTGATTCATCAAGGAGTCACCGCCTTTTCCCAGCACCGTGATACCCGCGTCCTCATATCGGTCCATCGATACAAAGTCCCACCCAAGACCGTTTTCATCCATATAGATATCCTTATCCGACCAGGGTGTTGCCATCGCCGTTTTGGAAGCTTCCGAAAGGATACGATTATCCCCAGCAAAAAAGGCTGCGCCGAATCTCGCGGTATCGGAAGCCGTTGCATAGATACCGCCTGCCCCAATCACCTGTGTGCCGCCCTGATCATAAAGAACATGGCCTGCAGTATACGCCGGCGCAAGATCTTTCATCGACAGATAAGTAACACCGGATCCCGTGCTGTCACCACCAGTAGGCTCCATCAAATACTTTTTAACATATTCCGTAAAGTCCATGCCGGACAGGCGCTGAGTAATGAGCGCCAGCAGGTCAAAGCCATCATTACAGTAAGAGGCATATTCCCCGGGATCCGCTTTCAGCCTTTGTCCCGCCAGATGCTCCGGCAGTTTATCCAGAAGATCCTCATTTTGATCTCCATACAGATGAGCCCCGGAATAAGATGATCCCATCAGACCTGAAGTATGATCCATCAGCATCCGTACCGTGATATCCTTATACCTCGGATCATCCATGTGAAACTCCGGGATATAGTCTGTCACCGGCGCATCAAGCATCACCTTTCCTTCATCTACCAGACGCATTACCGCAGCGGTCGAATAGACCTTGCTGACCGATCCCACACAATAGACATACTCCGTATCCCTGTTCGCAGCTTCCCAGCCGTTTTCGCGCTGTTCTTCCGCAGTTTTCCCGCCGTTTTCGGATCCTTCCGCAAAAGCTTTTCCGCTGTTTCCGGAAAGGGCGTTAAAACCCAGGATGCCTGCAATGCCTAATGCTGCTGCGCTGATGCGGATTGTGCTGCCGCTTATTCTTTTATTATCAGTTTTGTTTTTCATATGAATCTCCTTTCATCAAGATCCCCAAGTGGGAAAGTTCGGAAACTGTTAGTCCCCCTCCCTGACAGTCGGCGGACAGTGGTACGGAAATCGCAGATTTCCTGCCTCACTTTTTCGCTTCGCTCAGGACGACAACTATGTTTATCCTGTCCATAGTTCAGAATAACAACTATGTTTATCCCGTTAAAAGCTCAGGTTGGAATCTATGTTCACTCCGTCATCAGCTCTGTCACTGATATCTTCCTTATCCTTCCCGCGCTCAGATATGCTACCGCGAAGCAGAAGATCAGCAATAGAATATCTGTCACTACTACCGTTAAAATATTGACTTTGGCAAATGCCGCAAAGAGCAGCCCCCAGAAAAGATCATTGATCCATAGCCCGCATATCGTTGCGATCGCCGTACCGGCCAGTATCACCGGCATGTATTTCAGGGCCAGCTGCAGCATCAGATCCTTTGATGAATATCCCAGACCTTTCATGATCCCCAGCGCATGCCGCTGTCTCCTCACATCATTCGAAGTGATGATCGTGATCAGTACCGCGACGATCCCCGAAACAAGGATCAATGCGTAAAAGCAGAAGCTGTTTGTCGTTTCCGAAATGGGCACCATCTGTGTCTTAATGATACCTTCATATGAAAAATACTCTTTTATCACAAAGTTCCTGCTGTTTCCTTTGATCAGTTCATCCCCGATCTGTACCGCATAATCCACATCCGTAACGCCATATTGATTCAGCATTGTAGCGATCTTTTCTTCCGCAGCTGCACGGATCTTCTCTTCCCGGCTTTGTCCGGACGATCCGCCTTCCGCCGTCTGCTTTGCCGTTCCTCCGAAATGTGCATCGATGGCAGCCTGAAGTTCCGAAATGCTTATACCTTCCGACGGATAGACCTGCACCACATTTTCGACCGCAAAGATGTTTAAACGTTTATATCCGTCATTTGTCAGATACACGACCGTTCCGCCATTCTGCATGGTTCCCACGATACCCGTAACGATATATGTTTTTTCCAGCCCGTTTAATTCCAGCACAATGCTGTCACCGACCTTAATGTTTTCTTTCCTGCTCCTTTTCAGGCCTACCATCACTTCGTTTTCATACTGCGGCAGCCTGCCCTCATATGGATGTATGTTTTCCGAATCCGCATAATCACCAAAGCTGATCACCTCTGCCGAGTCAGCAGATCCCTTGACCGAAATATGTTCTCCGCTGAAAATGTTGATCGCCTTTCTTACTTCCGGAAGAGTCAGCAGCTCTTTACGGAATGCATTGATATCTGCATCACTTAATGTGTATACCTTTAACACTTCCCAATCCGTTCCCATCGTTGCCGCAAATCCATAAGGACCATTGCTTGAAAAATCATAGGTAAGCGATGCAAACAGTATCGCCGTCCCTGCGGTAATAATGCAGATCAGGATCCCTGCCGATGCTTTCAGATTGGAAAAGAAGCCCTTCATGGCCAGTCCCAGATTAATATTCCAATGCATCTTATCCAAAGGCATGATGTTCTTTCCGAAATGATGGGTTCGGATCCCTTTCCTGAGCGCTACCACAGGGGGATAATTTTTCACCCGCCTTGCCTTAAGAAGTGCAAACAGAACTACCAGGAACAATACTGCAGCTGCGGCAATCACAGCTCCGCCCGTCCCGCTGCTGCCGGATATGCTTCGTCCCAGCAAAATGCTTATACCGGTATTCACAAACGGCGTGATCAGACAGGCGATCACCGCTCCCAGTACCGAACCGGATCCACCTGCGATCACATATTCATACAGATATGACAGGGAGATCTCCGCCGACCGGTATCCCAATGCTTCCAGTACTCCGATCTGCTGCATCTGGTCCTCAATGTCGCCGCTGATCTTATGACGTATCATAAACAGGGACGCAATAAGTGTGACCGCAGATATCCCGATGATCATCATCATAAAGATCTCCAGAAACGTTGTCTCATTGATCTTTTCGAACCTGAAGCAATTGTAATGCGTTGTAAAGCTCAGATTCTCCGAAGCTACCTTATTACAGTCTTCCAGATACCGGTCAAAATCGATCTCCTCCCCGTCAAAAAACAGACCGACACACTCATAATCCGAAGCCGAATCAAAGAGCATGGCAAAGAGCGCGTAATCATCTTCTGACAGTATCACTTTATGGGAATAGCCATCATTCGTCATAAGTCCCGACTCATAAAAACCTGCAATGATAAAGGGATACTCTTTGCCGTTTTTAAGGATCACAAAATCATCACCGGCACTATAACCCTTCGTGATCCTGAATCCTTCCGGAAGCCAGATTGGATGTTCAAGCCTCGCGATCTCTTCCTCCGGCAGCTGCCCCAGTTTACGAAAGGCTTCCATCTTGCGTTCGGCTTTTTCCGTTGCATAGATCAGATTATACGCGACCGTATCTCCGTCCCTGTTCAGCACATCAACCATGCTGCTGAAGATCATGCGTCCTTCGCTTACTTTTTCTATCCCATAATCCTCCTGCAATATGTTCGGAAAAGCATTGCGGTATTTATCGACTTTGAATAATACACACTGCCTCACACAGCCGGATCTTGTAAAACTCTCATCAAAAGAAGTATCAATCTTCTTCTGGTTGATCAGAACGACGGAAAGCATCAGCACTGTGACCATGGTCATGAAGATAATGCCCAGGACTTCACGCCTGTTCTTTTTCAGATTAAACAGCGATAATCGGAGTATCTTATCATTCATGGACTACCACCCCATTTCTTCCAGGAAAGTCGTAAGAGAAGCGCGTCTGTTCTTTTCATCATCTTCTCCGAATGGCGGCATCCTGTGGTCTCCGACCACACCACCGTCGCGAAGATACAATACTCTTGTTCCGCGCAGCGCCGTTTTAAGATCATGTGTTACCAATACAATAGACTGTCCGTTTTTGTGGACCTCGGTAAAGATATCCAGCACATCCTTTCCTGAGGCACTATTGAGCTGCCC
>JAEEGL012311252.1_pt1 | contig 15950 bp, 14 predicted proteins | sample 9134231 | NCBI WGS metagenome assembly JAEEGL01 (sample SAMN16246548, study PRJNA631951) | gut metagenome | biome: gut microbiome; feature: rumen; material: fiber-attached | host: Bos | place: Iran: Karaj | collected 2018-10 | reverse complement strand
CTCTTTGCTACCTTGAGTTCATGTCGGATCCTGAAGTTGTTCAGTATCTCCAGATCGGTGACGAAGGCGTGCTCCATACTGTTGATTCCGCAAGCGGCGCAATAGTTCTTCAGCAGCCCGATGATGCACATCATGACTGGTATCAGAACTCCGGTAAGAACATCGATATGACCATCAACTGCAACGGTTTAAGACTTACAGACGAAGAACTCACCAAGCTTTCACTCGCATACTCATATTCGGATGTTGATCCTGATGATGTAAAGAATGCGATCGAAGTAGCTCAGGTTGATGCCAAGACTCCCAAGACTCCTTCTGTAGGCGATATCCAGGCCGAGACCGAAGGAACCGACCTTGACGGCAAGAGAGATCAGGCATATGACAAGGCAGTCGTTGCTTCCGAAGCTGACTTTGACAGCGTTTGGGATCAGGGTATGGAAGAGTATCTCGCAGCAGGCGGACAGGCTATCATAGATGAGAGAACCGAAGCATGGGATGCTACATACTCATCAGATAATCTTTGATTTAATTCTGTAAATAAAGTATAGTTTTAAAAGTGGAGGCTCCATCATCCGGTGGAGCCTCCGTTACACAAAAAAATACCCGCGATGTCGCGGAAACGGAGAAATGCAAATATGGAAATGACTTTCAGATGGTTTGGAACCGGTTTTGATACGGTGACCTTAAAACAGATCAGACAGATCCCCGGTGTGACGGGCGTGATCACCACTCTGTATGATACCGAGCCCGGTGAGGTCTGGACCCGTGAGAAGATACATGCTCTTAAAGAGGAAGTGGAAGCATCCGGACTGCATATCAGCGGAATAGAGTCTGTCAACATCCATGATGCCATCAAGGTCGGAACTCCTGACAGAGATCAGTATATAGATAACTACATCACCACACTTGAAAACCTGGGCAAAGAAGACATACATCTGGTATGTTACAACTTCATGCCTGTATTCGACTGGACCAGAACGGAACTTGCAAGGGTCCGTCCCGACGGTTCCACGGTTCTGGCTTACTCACAGAAAACCATAGATTCCATCGATCCGCAGGATATGTTCGCCTCCATTAAAGGAGATGCCAACGGGGCAATACTCCCCGGCTGGGAACCCGAGAGAATGGAAAAGATCAGCGAACTCTTTGATATGTACAAAGATGTGGACGAAGAGAAGCTTTTTGATAATCTTAAATACTTCCTGGAAAGGATCATGCCCGTATGTGACGAGTACGATATCAATATGGCGATCCACCCCGACGATCCCGCGTGGAGCGTGTTCGGCCTTCCCAGGATCATAATCAACTTAGACAATATAATGCGCATGATGAAGATGGTAGACAATCCGCATAACGGTGTGACCTTCTGCGCAGGCTCATACGGAACCAACAGGGCCAACGATCTGCCTACCATGATCAGAGCGCTGAAGGGCAGGCTCCATTTTGCTCATGTGAGGAACCTGAAATTCAACTCCGATGATGACTTTGAGGAAGCGGCCCATCTTTCTTCCGACGGCTCTTTCGACATGTATGCCATCATGGAGGCATTGTATGAGATCGGCTTCGACGGTCCGATACGTCCCGACCACGGAAGGATGATATGGGACGAAGTGGCTATGCCCGGCTACGGATTATATGACAGAGCACTCGGCGCCACATACTTAAACGGCCTCTGGGAAGCTATCTGCAAGTCACATACGAGATAAGCCCCCTGTTTTCGTAATATAAGAAAAATAAGACACCCTATCTTGCGACATATGTTATATGGATGTGTTAGAATACATAGTATAATGAGTTCATCGCAAGGACGAAGACGGGCGATAAGAACTCAAAGGCAATGTAGTGGCGGCTTAAAAGTCGCGGAAGGAGAAACATAATGGATATCACATTAGAAGCTGTAGAAAAAGTAATGGAACTTACAGGTGTTGAGTATCAGACAGCTAAGGAAGCACTCCAGAAGGCAGACGGAGATGTTGATGAGGCCATTAAACTGATACAGCCCAAGACAGGTACATTTGAGGAAGAGACCAAGAAGGCCATCGAGAAACTCAAAAAGACCGTAGCTGAGGGCAACGTTGATAAGATCCAGATCCGCAGAGAGGATGAGATCCTCTTAAGCATCCCCGTAAATGTAGGTATCGTAGGCGGTATCCTCGGACTGGCAGCAGCTCCCTGGGCTCTGATCGCCGGCGCTATCGCAGCTTTCGGATTCGGATGCAAACTCGAAGTTGTTAAAAAGGACGGCAGCGTAGACGAGGTTGAATGATCTTACGACACAGGCCGGATCTTCAAAACTTGACGTAAATCCCAAATAAGGGCATAATCAAACAGGTGCGGTGTTCCGCACCTGTTTTGACGTGTAAACGCAAGGGGAATGCGCATAGCTTATCCCCGGAATACGCGTATGAGGGAGGAGATCATGACTGAAACGAGAAAAAGAGAAAACTTCGGTTCGCGTCTCGGCTTTATCCTGGTAAGCGCCGGATGTGCAGTAGGCATCGGTAATGTATGGAAGTTCCCCTATGTTACCGGACAGAACGGCGGTGCCGTTTTCGTACTTTTTTACCTGCTGTTTTTGATACTCATGGGAATACCCGTTATGACCATGGAGTTCGCTGTCGGACGTGCAAGCCGCAGAAGTGCGGTATCCGGATATAAAGCCCTGGAAAAGAAGGGCAGCAAGTGGCATATCCACGGATGGTTCTGTATCGCGGGATGCTATCTGCTGATGATGTATTACACCACGGTTTCCGGATGGATGCTTGATTATTTCTATAAATTTGCTGTCGGAACCTTTGATAATATAGCTGCGGAGGATGTCGGCGGCGTATTCGGTGCCATGCTCTCGGATCCCATAGAGATGGGCATCTTCATGGTAATAACCGTTATCGCCGGATTCGGAGTCTTAAGCTTCGGCGTGCAGAAAGGCCTTGAGAAGGTTAACAAGGTCATGATGACGGGTCTGCTCATCCTGATCGCCGTGCTTGCGATCCATTCACTCACGCTTGACGGCGCAGGAGCAGGTGTCGGTTTCTATCTGCTTCCCGACTGGAGCAAGGCCATGGAAGCCGGACTCTGGAACGTTATGTCTGCAGCGATGAACCAGGCTTTCTTCACATTAAGCCTCGGTATCGGAGCTCTGGAGATCTTCGGAAGCTATATGTCCGATGAGAAGACACTGACGGGCGAGGCCATCAGGGTATGCGCACTTGATACGTTCGTGGCTATCCTTGCCGGACTCATCATTTTCCCTGCATGCTTCAGCTACGGCGTACAGCCCGACCAGGGACCTTCGCTCATATTCATCACACTGCCTACAGTATTCATGAACATGCCCGGCGGACGTATCTGGGGAACCCTGTTCTTCGTATTCATGACTTTTGCAAGTTTCTCAACGGTGACTGCCGTATTTGAGAACCTGATCGCTTATCTTGAGGATGAATTCGGATGGACCAGAGGCAAGGCAGTCACGGTCAATCTGATATTCATACTGGTTGCGAGCCTTCCCTGCGTGCTCGGATATAATGTATGGAGCGACCTCCACCTCATCGGCGCGCGCGACGTGCTCGACTCCGAGGACTTCATAGTAAGCAACCTCTTGCTTCCTCTCGGATCGCTGATCTTCTGCCTGTTCTGCGTGACTAAATTCGGATGGGGATTTGACAGATACATGGAAGAGACCAACAAGGGCGACGGCATTAAGATGCCCATGTGGCTTAAGCCGTATTTCAAGTTCGTACTTCCCGTTCTTGTACTGATAATCGTGATCATGGGACTGATCCCGTAATGTGATCCGGAAACAGTTGGATTTTCCGTAAAAAAATCGGGGCCGGTTTTCCGGCCCCGTAATTTGTATAAAAACAGCGGATCACTTTCCGAGATATGATTCGAGTTTATTCTTATCGATCCGCCCTTCGGCGATGGTATTTGCAACCCACAGCTTGAGTGATTCGACGGTTAAGTCGATCTGCTCGAGCTGCTGTTGTATATGCGCAAAATCGGGAAGCTCGTCATCGGATATCTCACCGTCGGCGGTGATATCTATCAGACGGTCCTTCTGCTTATCAAGAGAATTGAGCGCACTGAGCATCCCGAGAACTATCTCCGAAAGAGTTGAACTCCTGACCTCGGGGACACTGTCCTGACCGATCCTGCATTCATGAGTGCAGTAGTAATTGCAGAGTTCCGGCTTCTTATATGCCACAGCCATATCAACCACATCCTCGGGATATATGGCGGTCTTGCCCGTTTCCATCTTCTCGAGGCGGGATTCGCTGATGGTTCCTATCAGCTCGCTGGCCTGTGCTCTTGTGAGTCCGGCTTCCTCTCGCGTCTCAAAGTATATGTTCTTGTTTTCCTTGATAGATCTTTTACCCATGGGACTAATATACACCAAATCCGCCGATAAGGCAAAAAACATAAACATGAATTCAACGATCCATGCGCTCATGATATAATTAAGTATTGTTGATGGATTTCAGATAGCCGTAAGCGCCGGAAGGGCGGATTTATCGTCTATATACAGATCCGCGGTGATCTTGCGGGAATCACTGCCGTAAAGAGCGATGATCTCGGGCAGATTCTCGTTGACCGCATCGAAAGTAAGTCCCTGATGGGCGCACCATTCCACGGCTTCGCTTAAGCGGTCACCGCATCTGCAGGTCCAGAGGATGAGCTTTTTGCCGAGCCTTTTCTGTTCAAGAAGGGCACAGATGAGCGGCAGGTTGGGCTCGCCGATATACGGAAAGCATTCGGCGCACAAAGTGCCGTCAAAATCGACTGCTATGATGTTATAATTTATGGCAGTATTGGTGTTCATCATAGACACAGTATAACAGAACAAATGTTCTGAAGTCAATACAAAAACGAAAATATGTTCGATTTTTGCGGAGGACATTATGAGCGCAATAGCTATCATTACGGCGCGCGGAGGAAGCAAAAGGATACCGCGCAAAAATATCCGCGAGTTCTGCGGAAAACCCATAATGAACTACTCGATAGAAGCAGCCATTCAGTCCGGTATCTTCGATGAGGTCATGGTGTCGACGGAGGATGATGAGATCGCCGATATCGCCCGCGCTGCCGGCGCCGAAGTTCCCTTTATGAGATCGGAGGAGACTTCCTCGGATACGGCTACGACAGAGGAGGTCATCACAGAGGTGCTTAAGCGGTATGAGGATATGGGACGCACATTTGAGTACGGATGCTGCATTTATCCCACCGCCCCTTTTGTGACCGCTCATAAGCTAAAGGATGCTTTTGCGATACTCGTTGAGAGCGGAGCGCAGTCCATCGTGCCCATGCAGGAGTTCACCTATCCTCCCCAGAGAGGCCTGTACATAGACGGTGAAGGATATGTGAAGATGCTCCACCCCGAGTATGCGACCACGCGCAGTCAGGACCTTGAGAAGCACTATCATGAGTGCGGACAGTTTTATATATTCAGAAACGCCGATTTCCTGGAACAGCATGATACCACCATGGAAAAATCGATACCCTACATAATAGATCCCGTCGAATCTCAGGATATAGATACCGAGAGCGACTGGGCGCTTGCCGAACTCAAGTATAAGTTCTTACGCGAGACCGGCAGGATCTGAGGAGGTTTAAGATGAAGTTTAGCGAATACAGGGATTCGGGCAAAATCTATGTGATAGCCGAGATGAGCGCCAATCACGGAGGTTCATTGGACCAGGCGCTTCAGATAGTTGAAGCCGCGGCGGCATCCGGAGCGGACTGCCTGAAGACACAGACGTATACGGCCGATACGCTCACGATAGACTGCCATACCGAGGCTTTTCAGATACACGGCGGATTGTGGGACGGATATAATCTCCACGACCTGTATAAGGAAGCATATACACCCTGGGAATGGATGGAGCCCATTAAGAAAAAGTGCGAAGAACTCGGGATGGATTATCTCTCCACGCCCTTTGATACGACATCGGTTGATTATCTGGAGGGGATAGGGGAAGAGTTCTATAAGATCGCTTCTTTTGAACTGACGGATATCCCGCTGATCAGATATATAGCGCGTACGGGCAAACCGATAATCATGTCGACGGGCATGGCAACGCTCGAGGAGATAGAAGAAGCCGTAGCGGCGGCCCGTGCGGAAGGGAACAACGATATCACGCTCCTTCGCTGCTGCAGTGCTTATCCTACAGTATCGTCCGACTTGAATCTGAGGATAATCCCGGATCTGAAAAAAAGGTTCGATCTTCCGGTCGGTCTTTCCGACCATTCAATGGGACATACCGCTGCGGTCGCTGCCACTGCCCTGGGCGCAACGGTCATAGAGAAGCATTTTTGCTTAAGCCGTGATATTCCCACGGCCGATTCGGCGTTCAGCATGGAACCCGCGGAGTTCGCGGATATGGTGCGTGCGGTCAGGGAGACTCAGCTTGCACTCGGCAGTGTAGAGTACGGTCCGACCGAAGATGAGAAAGCGGAACTCAACTGCAGAAGATCGCTCTTTATCGTTAAGGATGTGAAGGCAGGAGATAAGGTCAGCACGGATAATATCCGGAGCATAAGAGCATACAATATATCGGGTATGAAACCCAAATACCATGATGAGGTCCTGGGGCGGACTTTTAAGTCCGATCTCCCCGCGGGAACGCCTCTGGAACGGAGTTGTTTTGAGTAAGATAGCGATAAGGGTCGATGCCAACGAAACGATAGCGACCGGTCATGTGATGAGGAGCCTTACGATCGCGAACGCTCTTCGCAGACACGGGTCGGATGTCAGGTTCATATCTGCGGATAACGGTGTCAGACCGTATGTATCAAAAGATAATTTCAGCCTCTATATCCTGGGCACCGACTGGAACGATATGGATTCGGAGATCGATGATCTGGTGAAGTATCTGCACTCCGAAGACATACACCGGCTTTTTGTCGACAGTTATCAGGTGAGCGAGCAGTATTTCCGGAAGCTTCGCGATGCCGGGATAAGCGTCACGTATATAGATGATCTGTGCAAAAAATCATATCCCGTGGACAGGCTCGTAAACTACTGTCCGGCTGCAACATCTCTCGGATATGAAGCGATGTACGGTGACGGGACGGAACTCAGGCTTGGTTCCGCATATATCCCTCTTCGCGACCAGTTCAGGGAACATATATGTCAGGACGGAACGGGGCTTCTGATCACAGCCGGCGGTTCCGACAGTTTAAGGATAGCCGACAAGATCATTAACAGGATATTCGATGAGAGAGGCTTGGGGTTCAGTGACGGACCGAAAGGCAGGCTGCATCTTCTCGCGGGAAGGTTTTACAAGCCTTCGGACAAACTCCTTTCATATGTTTCCGATGGCAGGCTTATCCTTCATCAGAATGTGGATAATGTGGCCGAGATCATGGCCGGATGCAGAGCTGCCGTATCCTCTGCCGGGACCACTCTTTTCGAACTCAGTTCCGTCGGTGTTCCTACGGCTTCGTTCGTGTTTGTCGACAACCAGATGACGGATGCGCTGTATTTCGACAGGGAAGGTCTCATGCCCTATATCGGCGACTTCCGTGTCAGCGAGAACAGATGCCTGGAGCGGATGATAGACTGGCTCTACGAGATCGGCGGGGTAAGCTCGGAAGAGCGCATGAAAAGAGGACGCAGACTGCGTGAGATGATAGACGGACGCGGGGCGGACCGCATAGCGGAGGCTCTTGAAGGATAAGTGAAAAAGATATTCATACTCGGAGCCAGTGCGCTTCAGATCCCGATGATCCGGCTGGCAAAAGAAAAAGGACTATATGTATATGTACTGGACTATGATGCGCACGCGGCGGGCATACCGCTGGCCGATGAGTTCCTGTGCATCTCGACCATAGATACGGTGGCCGTTATGGAAGCGGCCGGAAAATATAAGCCCGACTACGTCATGACATCAACGAGCGACATGCCGGTAAGAACCGTGTCGTGGGTGTGCGAGCAACTGGGACTTAAGAGTGACATCGCATATGAGGATGCACTGTGTGCGACCGATAAGAACCGGATGCGGCGCAGGATGAAAGAGCGCGGTGTTCCGATACCGAAGTTCTATGCGGCATATTCGGTGGAGGATTTCATAGGCAAATCCAGGATATTCAAGGACCGTTTCGTGGCCAAACCCGCCGATAATGCGGCCAGCCGGGGAGTGGTGCTCGTTGATACGCATAAGAATTCCTCCGTTCAATATCTGAAAGAGATATACGCATATGTTCACAGTTTCTCCAGGAACGGCGTGGTCATGGTCGAGGAATACATGGACGGCCCCGAGGTGAGTGTTGAGACCTTCACCGTTGACGGAGAACCGCATATCATCACGATCACGGATAAGATGGTCACCGATCTTCCCTATTTTGTGGAGACGGGTCACACCCAGATGTCCAGACTGCCCGAGATCGAACAGCAGGACATAAGACGTGTTGCGATGAAAGCCGTAAAAGCAATCAATATGCAAAACGGCCCCTGCCATGTGGAGATCAAAGCCACATCCAAAGGTGCCAAACTCGTAGAGATAGCTGCAAGAATGGGCGGGGATTATATAACTTCGATGCTGGTACCCTTATCGACCGGAGTTGACATGACAGGTCTGTGTCTGTCAGCGGTCATGGGAGAGCCGGTCGATCTGACACCGAAGTATGCGCGCGGGTCGGCCGTCAGGTTCATCTATATGCCGGATGATGCCGCGGAAGGAAAAGCCTCAGCATCCATTAAGAGCATAGAGGGCTTGGAAGCAGCCTCTGCAATGCCCGGGATAAAAGAAGTCAGGATGTATAAGGGCGAAGGCGATGAAGCCGGTCCCTTAAAAAGCAGCAATGACAGGCTCGGACATATCATAGCCGAGGGCACTGATGCCGATGAGGCGGCTGCGCGTGCCGACGCGGCGCTAAGTACCGTCAGGATCACCTACGGCTGATCGGAGACGTGCAGGGAAACACCTGATGAGATCCGGAGAGAATAATGACCCCGTTGTATGAGATAGGAAGTGAATTTCACATAGAGGATGCAAAAGGCTCCTGTGACCTGCCCGCGCTTTTGACGGGCGAGGCTTCCGGTGCCGGATACGCTACCCGCTTCTTAAGGTGCGGCAGAGATTCTCTTGGCTATATCGCGGATGACATACTTATGATGCGGGGAGGGAAAAATAAGTCCGGCCGTCTTCGTATCTTCATGCCGGCCCTGTGCTGCGACTCGATGATACTGCCTTTTTATGTTCGCGGATATGAAGTGATATTTTTCCGTGTGAATGCGGATCTTACGATAGATACACAGCATCTGTCAGATCTTATCGGGAGTGCGTCGGGAGACGATGCACCGGTCGTGCTCGTGATGGATTATTACGGCTTGACTCCTGTGGGAGATGCGAAAAAGCGCATAAGGGAAGCATACCCCGATGCCGTGATCATAGAAGATGTGACTCACCGTGTGCCGGATGTGAGATCGTTTCTTAAGAGCGATGTGAAGGCCGATTATTACATAGGCAGCATCCGCAAATGGATGGGGGTTCCCGACGGAGCTTTTGTCATGCAAAAGGGTGCGGGTCATTCGATCGAAAGTACCGGAGAAACGGACTTTACGACGCTCAGGCTGCAGGCACTCAGGGAGAAAAAAGAGTATCTGGATTCTCCGGACAGGCGTAAAGAAGTAAAGGATCATTTCAGAGGTCTTTTGTCCGACGCGGAGGATTCGCTCGATGACGGCCGCGAGCCTTTTGCCATATCCCGGACAAGCGAGGGGTTGCTTAAGTCCGTGGATCTGTCCGGAATGAGCGCGGCACGGCATGAGAACTTCATCGCGCTCAAGGCGGCTCTTTCGGAAAATGAGTTCTCGGGTGATCTGTTTGATATCTTAAATCCCGATGCCACGGTTCCCGAAACTCCGTTCATGCTTCCGGTCATCATGCATATCGACCGGATAAGAGAGAGAACGAGCGGGGCAGCAGGCAGGTCGATCACTAGAGACAGATTTGAGAGTAAGCTTGCATCCCGTGGAGTATATGCACCGGTCCTGTGGCCGATAGATGCAAAAGCTGCCGGAATCTGCAAAAATGCCGCATATTTTGCACAGAACATGCTCGCGTTCTATATCGATCACAGATATACGCCCGAGCATATGAGATATGCGGCCGATATGTTCGGAGAGGAACTCCGGGTGCTGCTTGGATGAACGGTAAATCCCGGCAGGCACGGTAATGATCCTGATATGAAGATAAGTGTGATAGTACCCGTTTATAATATGGCATCCGATGACAAGCTTAAGCATTGTCTTGACTCGCTCATTGCCCAGACTCTTCCCGACGGTGAGATAGAGATCATCGCTGTCAACGACTGCTCGACCGATGATTCTTATGAGATCATGAAAAAGTATGAGAGCGATAATCCCGGTCGCTTCATCGCGCTCTCATGCCCCAGAAATCTCCATCAGGGCGGTGCCAAGAACATAGGATTGACCTATGCGCGAGGAGAGTGGATCGGTTTTATCGATGCGGATGACTGGGTTGTGCCGGATTATTACGAGCGCATGATCACGCTTGCCGAAGAGACCGGCGCGGACATGGTCGGATGCGATTACTGTCTTGTGGATGAATACACCTTCGAACCGGGCAAAACGGTGCATAACAACACTGCGGAACAGACCGGTGAGATGGATGAGGACAGGTACAGACGTCTGCTTGTTGATACGGGAAGCCTTGTCGTAAAGATATACAGAAGATACATCGTTCTGGGAGATGACGATCCCGGCCCCAGACCCCTGGGTGAAGATCCGGATCATGAGATGCGGCTGCACATTTTTCCCGAGGATATCTTCTATGAAGATAATGCCGTGAGCAACAGCTGGATGCTCAGGGTCAGACATTTTGAATATATCCCCGAGCCGTTATACTTTTACTATCAGCATGATTCCTCCACGGTCCATACGGTCACGAAAAAGAATCTTGAGGACCGTATCGATGCGGGCAGGATGATGCTTGAGGAAGCACGTCGCGGAGGATATATTAATAAGTATCATGATGAGGTTGAATTCCTCTATACGGTGCTTTTCTACGTAAACACACTTTTTTCGGCAATGCCGAAGAGGATGAACATAGAGGGCTGTTATAAGTTCACGAAGCTCCTTGCGGATGAGATGAGAAAGTCTTTTCCGGAGTTTCAGAACAACGCTTATTACCGGGAGCGCATCCATCCCGAAGAGCGTAAGCTCATAGGAATGCAGATGAAGTCGCAGCTTCTGTTTTATGTATATTACAGGCTGCTCTGGTTTTATCGTGACTTAAGATCCGGAAGAAAGAAGACATCAGAGAATAATGCATGACAGGATCTATGTGTGCCACACTTTTTATCACGTATATGTGACATGCTTAAAGGAACTGAATATACGCAGGAAAGCCTTCGCGGAAGGAATCGGACCCGGGGGTGCTTCGCTTGTGCTTTCTCTTATGAGCAATAAGTTCGGCGATCTTAAAGACCGGGCAAAAAGAAGCGGGCTGTTTGAGGATGTACTCGAATACGACGAGAAACTCGACACTTTTTTCCCTGAACTCGAGCCGTTAAAACGGGACAGCGGAAATCTGTTTAAGAACATGATAAACCGCATCCGCTTCACGAAGAGGCTCGGGGCTCTGCAGGAGCCCTATGTTCCCGTGGACTTTAGGGATTATAAGGATATATACGTATTCTGCGATTCGGATCCTATAGGATACTATCTCAACTGCAAAAAGATCAGATATCACGCGCTCGAGGACGGACTCAACTGTCTGCTTTACGGCGACCAGGCGAGAGTAGATAACATCGGACACTTTAACATCAAAGCGGCGATGTCGCGTCTCGGATTGATATTTATCCAGAACGGCTGGGGCAGATACTGCATCGATATGGAAGTGAACGATCTGTCGGTGATCGAATATCCCTGTCCCAAGTATATCGAAGTTCCGAGACGGCCGCTCCAGGAAGCGCTGACGGACAAAGATAAAGATGTCATTCTGGACATTTTTCTTGAGAATTCCGAAGAGATCAGGGAGAAGATCCGTGCGCTTCATTCACCGCGCAGGGTGATGGTACTTTCGGAGCCGCTCTGCGATCTTGAGACCAGGAAAAGGATCTTTGAAGACATAATGGATGCTTATGTCGGTTACGATGACGAGGACGTGGATGTGATCATCAAGCAGCATCCCAGGGATTATCTGGATTACGGCCCGATCTTCCCTGATGCGCTGATACTCCCGGGAACATTCCCGATGGAGATGTTAAACTTCATGCCCGAGCTTCATGTGGACAGGCTCATATCCGTATTTACCGTGCTGGATGCGCTGGAGTTTGCGGATGAAAAAATATTCCTCGGCTACGATTTCATGGACAGGTACGAGGCACCGGAGATACACAGATTAAATGACCTCATCAAATAAAAGGAATCTGATCGTCAATCTGATCATCTCATATCTGATAACTTTTGCGGTATTCAACCTCGGCGGGTTCGCCGCGTCGGATATCGTTCTCGGCGTGATCTTCGTTGCGCTCTTTGCGATCCTGAACCGAATTCGCGGAATGGAAAAGACTCTGGAGAAGAACGCATATGAACGCGGATTTACCGTCGCAGCGCACACGGTATCCGCATTGTGGACTATGCTTTACTGGATCTATGCGGCCCCGAGGCTTGGCGGCGGTATGGAGAACAGGCTTTTTGTGATCGTATATACCGTCTTTACGATAGCGGGTATATATCTGCTCTTGTTCTTCACATTAAGATTCGTGATATGCCGGATCAGCGAGAAATATCTTTCGGACCCCGAGGAAGCGAAAACTGCCCAAACGACGGAAACGAAGGAGCTTTTTTCGGGATCTTTTGACCTGAAGAGGTTCTTCCTGCGTGCCGGCATCATTTTCGTATGTCTGCTGCCGCTTTTCCTGATGAATTATCCGGGAACGATGACCATCGATTCCTATGAACAGTTAAACCAGGCCAGATGGATCTATCCGTACTATGACCTTCATCCCTGGGCCCATACGATGTTCATCGGGCTGATGTACAGGATCGGATATGCCGTGACGGGAAGCGAACTTGCGGGCATCGCGACTTTTACGATCGCGCAGATGATCCTGTTAGCCTTAAGCGTTTCGTATTCGATCGAAGCACTCGCGGAGGCAGGTCTTAACAAGGCGGGACGCATAGCGCTGCTTCTCGGTTACCTGCTGTATCCCTACAATATCGCGTATGCGATAACGATGTGGAAGGATGTGCTCTTCGGAGCGGCCGTGCTCGTGTTCACGATCACTCTCTACCGCGTGGCAGTGAAGAATGCCTGGTCCGTGCGGGATATCATCATCTTCATCATAAGCGGCATCGGAACCTGCCTGTTCAGACATAACGGTTTCTATGCGTTTATCGCGACCATGATCGTGTTCCTCATATACATGCGCAGGAACATCAGAGTTTCACTTATCCTCACGATATCGATCATTGCCTTTACCTGCATCTTTAACGGTCCCGTAAAAAGAGCATACAACGTGGAAAAGGTGGAGTTTGCACACAGCCTCACGATACCGCTTCAGCAGATCGCCAGGGTGGTCGCATATAACGGTGACATTTCCGCAGAAGACATGGAGATGATAGAGCGGGTCAACACCGCAGAGTATCTGAGGAGCGAATATACTCCGGGCGGCTCCGATCCCACGATGCAGTGGATGATATTCGGAGACAGTGCTTATGTCGAGTCGCATAAACTTGCATATCTCGGGCTCTGGATGAGGCTCGGCATTCACAATCCGCGTGCATACGTGGATGCATATATCGACCAGACACGCGGCTACTATACCACGATGCAGCCCGAACAGACCGAATTCTACGGTCTTTTGCCCAACGGGGACGATCTGTATAACGCCCCGGTATTCCTTGCGACGAAACGCATCAAGATCAACGAGATCTTATTCAAACTCCATAACTTCCTTCCGGTCTACAGCATACTCTACAGCCCGGGAGCATGCCTGCAGCTTATGATGCTCGGGGTTGCCCTGATACTTACAGCCATGAAAAAAGGCTGCCGGGGATATGCTCTGATCGCATATCTGCCCATGGCAGCGCTTACTCTTACTGTTCTTATAGCGGCACCTTTATGTGCCGATCTTCGTTATGCTTACGGCTTGATGATCTCCTTCCCGGAGCTTATCGCCATGACTTTTCTGACATATTCTTTTAAGACATCGTAGCTTTCGGTCTTAAACGACGAAACGAAGAAGATCGCGAGCGCGACGATCACGCTTATCGCTCCCTTTATCAGGAAAAACAGGAGGGCACTCTCCACATACGGGTGTATGAGGTTTCCGAGCACCGTCGATATGCTGACGCTTAAGCACAGGAGCATGAGTCTGCCCAGAGTGAGGAGGCAGTACTTCTTCGGGCTCGCATGCAGGAAGAACTTATGCACGACGATACACCTGCCCAGATATATGAAGAGGTGTCCGGCAACGGTTCCGATCATGACTCCCGTCACACCGAAAAAGAGTCCCAGAACGATCGAGAGAGTGACATTCGTGATCGCAGCCGTGATCATATAATTGCGGTCTGCTTCAAAGTGCCCGAGGGAGTTGCGGAAGTATGTCATCGGGTTATTCTGTATAGCGATGAACAGATTCAGCGACAGCATGGCCGCAAACCCGTAGGATAAGAGTAGCTGGGGCTTCTTGAGCCACAGAACGATGAATTCCTGACATACGCACATGACTCCCGATGCGGATACTATCGCGAGGAAAAAGCCCGTAAGGTCCAGCGCTTTGAAAAACGGGATCCCGCGGTCACTTTCCTTGTCGTATACGAGATTACCTATGCTGGCCTGGATCGAATTGAAGGCGGAAAGGATGAATTCCTGAAGTTTGGAACTGATCATGCGGTAGTTGCTGACAAGACCGTTCGTTGCTACGCCCAGCATTGAGGTTATGATGATGTCGTCGGACGCTCCGTAAACGGTGAGAGCCGCTTTGGTCGCGATCATGTTCTTTACTTCCGCGCCCAGTCCCAGGGCACGGATATCTTCCCGCCCCACTTTTGTCTCGGTGATCTCGGGATATTCCTTTTTCGAATAGAAGGAGATGATCAGGTTGGACGTGATGTTGGATACGATCGATACGATCAGGTAGGCTATGTAGTTCTTCAGTTTGAGCAGTATGATCATCCTCGTGATGATGCTTATGATGTTGATGACAGTGTCGACAACGTTACATACATAGATGCGCTGATGTGTCACGAAGATGATGCGTCTGTAGGCAAAGAAGTATGTGCACAGCGTAGCCGCGAGCTGCAGATAATAAATGGTATATATGAAGGACCAGCTGTCGTGTATTTCGGCTTTGGCCAGAATGATCGGGAGGAATAAGCTTACGATGAGTCCGGCTGCGAGAACGAACAGCCCGACGAAGATGTATATGATCCTGTAAACGGACAGGAGCTTGCGTATCTGATCCAGGTTATCGGTGGCGATCTCCGAATACATATGATATGTGATGATGCCCGCGATGCCCATCTCCGACAGGTTCAGATAGCTGAAGATGGATACGAAGAGTCCGTCGTAACCGAGGTAATCGATGGTCAGTACATCCAGGAAGATACGCCTTACCACGAAGTTTAAGATCACGATCAGAAGAGTGCATGCGTATATGTATATCATGTTTTTCATGGAGTTCTTTATGCGCATGGCTTTAGTATACCATAATGTGGTTAAGGGAGCGTAAATATGGTATAATAATCGCGTTTCTTTATGGTTTTCGGAGAGTGCGATGATACTTGGTTATTACAACACTTTATTTGTGATATCAACCATTCTGCTGCTGATCCTTTCGGTCAGATGGCAGATAAGGATAGATATTGATTTCGCGGTATTCTTCATACTCATTCCCATCAATCTGCTGGGATATATGAAGATGGCCACGGCTACCAGTGTGGAGACCGCGATCCTTGCAAACCATCTGGTATATCTGGG
>JAEEGL012630040.1_pt1 | contig 15951 bp, 9 predicted proteins | sample 9134231 | NCBI WGS metagenome assembly JAEEGL01 (sample SAMN16246548, study PRJNA631951) | gut metagenome | biome: gut microbiome; feature: rumen; material: fiber-attached | host: Bos | place: Iran: Karaj | collected 2018-10 | reverse complement strand
TTTTTAAGTAATATTATGTGTGGATTTGATGATGAAAATAATATTCTTGATGATTCTATTTCTTTATATTTATTAAAGAAAAAAATTTCTTCTAATTTAAGAAATTTTGAAGACAATAGAGATGATGAATCTGGGTAAGATATTATACTTTAAATGGATATTAAAACTATTGTTATTTCAATATTTAAAATTCTTTCTTTTTAAATTTTAAAAAAATTTTTTTTGAAATTTTAAACTTTGTAATTTATTTATTGTGTTTTTTTTCATTTATTATTTATTTCAATTATTGTGATATTATATTTAAATTTATATTATATTTTTCAAGATTAGAATTCAATTCTTTATTAAATGAATCTTTGATGTTATTTAATTTTTTAGAAAAAGAATCATTATCTTTATTCAATAAAAATTGTAATTTTTTTTCATTATCATTAATAATTTTATTAAGTTTAAAAATATAAAATTCACCTAAAGATTGTTCGATATTATTTTTATCATCCTGAAAATAATTAATTGGTTCTAATTGTTTTTTATTTATTTTTCTTTCATTATAATCTTCAATAAATTGATTAATCTTTTTTTCCATGTTTTTTTTACTTAACATTCCTTTAATTGAAGAAGAAGAATTCTTTAAAATATAAATTTCTTCTAATTTTTCATCTTTAATATGATTTTTTTTTTTTTTCATTTTTTTTAAAAAATAATAAAGGCTTTTTTAGGGGAGTTAATTTTTCATTTGATTTATTTATTTTTAAATTTATATCTTGAGAATTAGATAAATTATCAGAGGAGAATAAATTTTTTTTATTTTTTTCTTTTAACCTTTGAAATTTTTTTCTAAATTTATATTTATCTGTTTCTTGACTTATTTCATAATCAATTGTTTTTTTCAAATTATTTAAATCTTCTTTTATTAAAGGATCTATTTTTTGAAGAAGATTAATATTTTCTAAATGAATTAAAGGATTAAATTTTAAAAAAGCTTTTCTTAATTGTTTTCTATAATGTTCACTTATATAAGAGAAATTTCTAATTTTTATATTTTTATTGTTATGATTATTATTATTTAAATTAGTATTTTCATTATTGTTTTTATTATTTATATTTCTGAAATCTAGTGATTTATCGTCCATTGTTTTTTTTTCTAAATATAAACTTGTCATTCTACTTATTTCATTTGTTGAATTATTTATATAATCGATTTTTTTTTCTACTTTCCCAATAATTTTTTCTACATATGGGGAAACTTTAAAAATATTTTTTAGAGATGAAGTTTGATTTATTTTTTTAAATTTAGACAAATAACTTTTGTTCAGGTTTTTATCCTTTTTTTCTTCATATAAATTTCCCGTTAATCTTTTTATTAATGATGAACGATGTACAATTTGAGGAAAAATTCCATCACATAATATATTTCTTTTTTGAGTCCAAACTCTAAAATCAATGACTTTACCATTTTCTTTTGTTTTCCCTATAATATTATTATCGATTTCATCTAAATAAGAATTCATATTAATTATAATTAATAAAAAAAAAGAAAAACAATTTTTAATATGAATTAATTATAAAAAAAAAATTATTTTACTAAATAATTAATTTCATTTAATTTATTCTTTATCCCTAAAAATAATATAAAGAAATCAAAAACGCCAAAAAAAAATAAAGTTAATTCCCATTATTGATTATCTTTTTGTTCTTCCTGAATTTGATTTGGTGCCGGAGTTTCGACATTTCCATCTTGATTAGTATTATTATTTCCATTATCATTTTTATTATCTAAATTTCCTAAATCAGTATTATTATTATTATTATTATCTTTTCCTTCTTCACTGACAACATGTTTCTTCTTTCCTTTAAAAGGAATAGGATGCATAACATTAGGATACATTCCCATTCCAGGATTCCATCCTGCAGGATGAGAATAAGAACATCCAATTCTTGTACAGTAAAATCCATATTTACAAGGAACATTTGGATGAATGTAACTACATTTATCACCAAACATACAATTAGGAAAAAATGGACACTATTTTTTTTATAAAAATTTTTAATTCTTACTGTCTGTGTTGGATGAGTATATTCACAATTTGGATCTTTGCAATTTGGCCAATTTTTACAACGAACTTTCTTCTTTGCTTCTCTTTTTTCTAATATTTGCTTTTGTTCTTCTTGAGACATTTTTTTAAAGGATTCTGTATCTATTATATTTTTGTGTTCTTCATCGTTTTGAACATTTTCTTTTTCTTCTGTTTTTGTATTTTCAACGTTTTGAACTTCTTGATTCTGTTCTTTTGGCTTTGGATGCTTTGTTTTTGAAAAAAATGGTCTACTAAAATTAAATAATGTTATTAATGAGTATTTAAATAAAAATTTTTTTTTTTTTTTTTTTTGGATTGTTTTTAATTTTTTTGGTTTTTTTCAATTTTCTTTAAAGTGGTTTTTTTTTAATTTCCTGAAATTTAAATTTTCTATAATAAAAACCACATTTTTACTCATTAATAAGTAAAAACAATTTTTTTTCTTGAAAATAATCAAGAAAAAAAATAAAAAGAAACGATAAAAATTAAAATATGAGAGAGAGAAATAGACCAAAAAAAACATTCACAAAAAAAAAAAAAAAAAAGGAAATAAATCCTTACCTTTGAATAAAAGGAGTCATATAAGGATAAAAACTATAACCACCTCTTCCTCCCATTCCCATCATATTATTAAATCTTCCTCTTTGATTATAAAAAGTTCTTGGATAATTTCCTTGATAATCATCATCATTAAAATTATTATTACTATTATTACTTCTTGATCTTTCTCTTTTATGTAAAATAACTTCTTTACTTCCCATTTTCATTCTTTTATTTCCTCTAAAATTATTATTTCTTCTTTTTCTATTTGTTTTTTCATATACATTTTCTTCTTGAACTTCAATTTTATTTTTTGATTCATTTACTGTTTTTTCGACTAAATCCCATAAAAATCCCATTAATTGAGTTGTTTTATCATGAAATATTGGCTCAAAATCTATTATACATTTTTTCTTTGGAGTCTTATCTTTGAATACTCCATCAAATACATATTTTATTATTTGATCATAATCTTCACAAGCAAAATATGTTGTTAGTTTTTCTTTAAATTTTTCACGTATTTTTAAAAATATTGGATCCTTCTCATCATATATTACTGATGTTATTGCATCTGTACTCATTTTTTTTTTGTTTTTTATTTTTTTTTTTTGGATTTTTTATATATGATTTTTTTTTTTTGGATTTTTTTTTTGTTTAAGGTATTTTTTTTTTGTTTTGTTTTTTTTAGATTTATTTTTTATTTTATTTTATTTTTTTTTTTTTTTTGGTTTTTTTTAGATTTTTTTGTTTGTTTTCAATTTGAAGAAGATCTTTTTTAGGAGTAATATGTAATAAATCTAATAAAATATATCCCTCCTTATTTGATAAAATAATAATAAATAAAGTTAAATAATTTAAAATAAATAAATAAAACAAGTAAAAAGCATCAAAAAAGATATTAAATGGAAAATGATTAAATCCACTATAAAAAAATCAAGAATTTTAAAAATCAAAAGATATTAATTATAAACTAAAATTCTTTCGATAATAATAAAAAAGTAAAATACAGAATATGCAAATAATAGAAGACCTTCTAGAAAAAAAATTGGATTCTAGAAATAAGATTAAAAACAATAGGAAAACATAAATATATATTAATATCAAAATTAAAAAATTTGAAGATGAATGATGTTCAAAAAGACTAAATAACAAATCAATAATAATATTAGACAATTATATTTAGATGAAAAAATGAGAAAGAGTTATATATTAGTTTTGAACAATTCAAGAAATCATTTTGAATATAATAAAGTTGTTTTAGATGATTAATGATTTGAAGAAATTATTGCTTTAGAAAAAAATATTTAAGAATTATTTAGTTATTATAATAATTAATAAAAATCTTTTTTTTTGGGAATAAAAAGATAAATTTAATTTAATTTATCTCTTTAAAATAATAAAACATCAAAGAAACATTTTCATATTGGAAAAATGACTCAATAAAAAAAAAACATGAAAAAAAATAAAAAAAAATCATATTTTTTCTTAATATAAATTTTAACCCTAAAAAAATAATGTTTTTGTTTAAAAAAGCATAAAAAAATTTTAAATATAATTTTACTCATCTTTATGTTCTTCATCATATAAAACAGCTACTTCCAAAGCCAAAGTAACCATATCTTTTAAACTTTTAGCCCTATCTTCAGGGCTCATTTTTTCTCCTTTAGGAATATTATCAGAAACAGTAACAAGAGTTAAAGCATTTTTTCTAACTCTAGCAGCTTCCATATACAAAGCAGCACTTTCCATTTCAACACCTAAGACTCCCATTTTTTTGAATTCTTCTCCAGTAAAAACATCTCCATAGAAAACATCAGTAGACAAAATATTTCCAAAATGAATTTTTTGATTTAATTGTAATTTTTGAGCAACAACATCAGTTTTTTTGATTAATTCATAAGAAGCAATAGGAGCGAAAGTTCCAGGTAAATTATATTGAAAAGCATAATTAGAAGTAGTACAAGCACCAATAGCAACAATAATATCTTTTAAATTAATATATTCTTGATATGAACCTGCTGTTCCAACCCTAATTATATTTTGAACATCATATGCATTGTATAATTCATGAGAATAAATTCCTATTGATGGCATTCCCATTCCACTTGCCATTACTGAAATTCTATGTCCTTTATATGTTCCTGTATATCCATTCACTCCACGAATGTCATTTACTAATTCTAAATTTTCAAAAAATGTCTTTGCTATCCATTCAGAACGAACTGGATCTCCTGGCATTAATACTGTCTTTGCAAATGCACCTTTTAATGCTTTGATGTGAGGGGTTGGAGTCTTCATTTTTTATATATGGTTTTTTTATTATTTTTTTATTTAATTTTATTTTTTTTAATAAGAATTTAAAATATTTATTCTTTGTTAATTCTTTTTTTTAAATCATCAATTTGATTTTTTATATCATTCAAAGAATCTAAATTTAAATTCTTCTCATTAAGTAATTTTTCAATATTTTGAATTTGAATAATTTCATCATCAATATTATTATTTTCAACAATATTTTTAATTTCTAAAAATTCTTTAGAAACATTTATTTTTTCATTAATTAAAGAATTAAATTGAAAATCATAATCTTCTTGATATTTAACATATTTTCTTACTTTATCTTTAAATAATTCTTGTTCATCTTTTAATTTATAAATTTCTCCAACTGATTTTTTAATATGTTTTTTAATTTGTTTATTTTCACCAACAAAAAATTTTCCTGAAGAAAAAGTATGATTTTCATTAACTTCAATTTTAAATATTAAATTATCTATATCTTCCTTTTCTTCTAATAATTTATTTATATTTATTGTATATTTAAGATAATAATTTTTTTGTGATTGAACTTCTTTTTCATTTTCAGGGTAAAAAATTCTTAAAATAATACAATTAACATTAATATAATTTTCAAATTGAATAATTTTTTCTTTATAATCAACAACTCCTTTTTTAAATAATTCTTTTTCTATTATTTTTTTATCATCAAAAAAAATTTCATAATTTAAAGAAAAATAATTATAACAATAAAAATATTTTAATTCTTTAATAGGTAATTTCCCTTTAATAAATATTCCTAAAAGAGAAGAACCAACACTACAACATTCATCAACAACAATTGATTTAAGTATTTTTAAATTATATTTTTCAATTATATTTTGAAAAATTGGATTTCTAACAAATTCACCAGCTATTTCAACACAATCAATTTGAATATTATTATTTATTGAATAATCTAAAATTTTATTTAAATCATTTTCAAATTCTTCTATTAAATTTCTTTCTAATTTATTTGGAAGTTCATTTATTTTTTCCATTTTTTTTAGTGAAAAATTTATATTTAAATCTAAATCATTATAAAAAGAATTTACTGTTATTAAAATTTTTTTATTATCTGTTAATTTAATTCTTTCATTTCTTATTGTTTCAATTAATTTATATTTCATATTTGAAGTTATTTCTATATTATCAATATTATTTTTTTTTTTAAATTTTTCTATACAATATTCAAATATTAAATAATCAAAATTTCTTCCTCCTAAAAAAGGATTACATAAAACATAATTAACTTTAAATTCATTATATTTAAATTGAGATAAAATAAAAGAAGTTTTTGAATGGCCTGAATCAATAAATAAAATATTTTTTATAATTGAAGTATCAATTTTATTACTTTCTTGTATAAAATTATCTTTATATTTTGTATAACCATAATACATTGTTATTGAAGATGACTCAGAAAATAAAGTGGTGTCTTTTAAATTAATAGATTCACATATTAATTTTAAATTTTGTTTTTGATTCAAATGATAAAAATCAGGAATTGAAATATTAGAAAATGTATATTTTATTTTTTCTTTTATAAAGAAATATTCATTAATTAAAAAAAGGAAATCTGTAATTAGATTACTTGTTGAAATTTTTAAATCTTTTGATTCAAATTTAAATTCATTTATTTTATTCATATATTGTAAAGCAAATAAATGTTCATCTTTAAATATTTTTAAATTTTTATCAAAACCAAAAATTCTTGATAAATTATTATATGAAGTTTTTATATTTTTATTTAATAAAATTATTGAATTATCTCCAAATAATCTATGATCTAATGAATAACATATTATTGATGGAATTATTCTTGATGAATTATTCATTAAGAGAACATTAGTAAAATAATTTTTATTTTCTTTAAAAAATATTGAATATAGTGTTTTATATGCTCCTATATTTATTCCTAAACTTATTTCATTTTCTGATATTTCTGTTTCCATTTTTATTATTGTTTCAAATTCATTTTTATTATATCTATTTTTCTTTATTTATTGTATATTTAAATGTAAAAGAATAAATATTAAAATGAGTGATTTTTCAAATATTAATTTATCAAATATAAAAGAAATTAATGCTCATAATGACTCAATTTATTCATTATCAATTTTTCCTTCGGGAAACTTTATATCAACATCAAGAGATAAATCAATAAAAATATGGGATAAAAATTATAATAACATTCAAACAATAATAAATGCTCATGATGACTATATAAATTATGTCGAGATAAAAGATGAAAAAAATTTTATAACATGTTCAGATGATAAAAGTATAAAAATATGGAAAAAAATAGAAGATAAATTTGAATTAAAGCAAACAATAAAAAATTGTCACAAAGATTCAATATTTAAATTAATATATTATTCAAACAATAAAATAATATCATGTTCAAACGACAAAACAATAAAAATATGGGAAGAAAAAGAGAATACAATATATCAAAATATGATAACATTAACACATAATAATTTTATAAATTCAATATTATTAATAGAAGATAAAAATATATTAATTTCTTCAGGACGATATGAAACTAAATTTTGGAATATAAACAATTTTGAATGTATTAAAGAAATCGAAGAATTAAAATGTTATATTGGAAATACAATTTCAAGACTTGATAAAGATAAAGTTATTTTTGGAGGAGGAATAATTCATATAATGAAAGTAATATCTCTTTCTTCTAAGAAGTTAATTAAAGAAATAGATAATATTTTTTGTTGTTACTGTATTATTACTCTTGAAAAAAAAGGAATTTTTTTAACCGGAGGTAATTCTGAAAATATTAGAATTTATAGAATTGATAATTATGAATGTATTAATAATTTAAATAATATTCATAATGGATGTATTTATGGAATATGTAAATATTTTGATAATATTATCATTTCTTTTTCACAAGATAAAAAAATTAAAATTTGGGAATTTAAGTAATTTTTTGTTCTTTTTTTTCATTTCAGTTTTTAATAATTTATTATAAGGAAAAATGGAAATTATAAAATTATTATATGTTATTTATTTTTTTTATTTATTAATTTATAAGGATATTGCTTTAATTGTATATATTTTTTTAAAAATATTTAATTAAATCTAAAAGAAATTTTTATGATATTTATTGGAATATAAAACATAAATATTATTTTTTCTCAGATATCGATTTCTTGATGTTATTCTTAATTAGTCAATATAGAGCTATTCATATATAATATTAATTTTTGAAAATATAAAAATAAAACATTTATATTTTTATAACATCATTCTAAAAATATATCTTAATAAATCCTGATCAAAAAAACTTTTATAAAAAAAATGTCAAAAACTTTAGAAAGTTTTTTTTTAGGAGATTTAATAAAAGATATAGAAGAAAAAAATAATAATTTAAAAAAAAATATTCCCTTTGAAAATTTTAAGGAAAATTTCAATAAAGCGAATTTAGAAAGTTCAAATTCAAATAATTCAAACGAAACATTAAATACATCAATTCAAATGAATTTAACAAAAGAAGATATTTTTCATGCTCTTTCAAAGCAAAAAACAGGAATTTTTCTTCAAAAAACAATAAAAGAAATGAATAACATAGAAATATCAAATATAATTCAAGAATTAAAAGATTCTTTTTCAAAATTAATGAAAGATAAAAATGGAAATTATTTTTGTTCTGATTTATTTAAATTATGTTCGATTAATCAAAGATTAATAATTATAAAAGAAATAATAAATGATTTTATTATTCTTTCAATTAATCAATTTGCAACTCATCCTATTCAAATATTAATTGAATTAATTGAATCGAATGAAGAAATAGAAATTTTTTCTAAAGTTTTTAATAATTTAGAACAATTTTTAAAATTATGTTTTAATTCAAATGGTTCTTATGTTATTCAAAAATTAATTACTTATATACCAGAAAATAAAAGAATATTTATAAATAATTTATTTTTAAATTCTATTCCTATTCTTTCTTGTAATATGTATGGAGTTGTTTGTTTAAAAAAATTTGTTTTTTTTTCAAAAAGTGATTTTGTTTATAATGGAATTATTATTAATTTAATTACTAATTTTGTTAAAATTTCTGAAGATCAATTTGGAAATTATTTTGTTCAATATATTTTAGATATGTGGTGGGAAAGAAAAGAAATGATAAATATTAAAAATTTAATTATTTCTTATTTTTGTCGATTTTCTCAAAATAAATTTGCTTCTCATATTTGTGAAATATATATTAATCATATTAATTTGAATGAGAAACAAATTTTATTATCTTATTTTATAAATAAAGGAATTTATAATATATTATTAAAGGATAATTATGGTGTTTTTGTTATTAATAAATTAATCAAAAGTTGTATGTTAAATTAGTCATTAAACTAAATTAATTAACTCTGTATTTTATATAAAAATATAAATAAAAAGAAAAGATAAATTATAGTAATTTGAAAAATAATCTTGTTTGAATAAACAAAAAATATTTTTTTATATTTTTGTTTTGATTTAAGAAATAAACCGTGTATTTATTTGTTATAATAATATTTATAGTGATATTTTTATATGTTTTATTTGTTAAATGTAAATTAATCTAAGAAAAAATAAATGAGTTACTTTTTATTTTTATTAAAAAAAAGGATTATGATTTGAAAGTATATATTATATAAATAAAATAATAAGTTTATAAACTATTATTTTGAAATAATTTTACAAATTAATAATTTTAACATAATATTATTTCTTCTGACTAAATCCAATTTTTCTTTATTTTTCTTAAAATTTTGATTTTGCAGAATTAATTTTCTTTTGAGAATTTCATAATTACTTTTAATTGAAACAGCTTCTTTTTCTTTTTCTTTCAGTAATAAATTTAATTTTTTATACTAAAAAATATATAAAATAAATTACTTCATTCATTATTTCTTGACTTGAATTTTTAGTATGATTTTTTCCATTAAAATAATTTTTGTTATCATTTGTAATAATAGAATATAAAGATTTTAAATCATCTTTTTTACAATTAATTTGATTAGAAATAATTGATTGTTGTTCATTTAAATATGGAGTTTCATAATGTGATAAACGAGAAAAAGATGCATTAACTATCATATTTTTATTTATGCCTTCTAATTTGTTTAATTCTATATTTTCTTCATCTTCCATTTTTTCATTATTTATTGATATGTTGTCATCTTCTTTTGATATGTTTTTTTTGTAAGTTGGATTTCCATTTTCTATTTTGTTTATTGTTGGTTCCATTTTTTTTATTGGTTTTTAAAATTTTTTAATGTTGTATTATTGTTTTTTTAAATTTGTTTTTAATGATTTATTTGATATATTTTATTTAAATTTTGTGTAAAAATAATTTTATAATAATTTTATTTTTTATATATAATTTATTTCATTATTAAAATAAAAAATATTATCACAATATTTTATTTTTCTTCACATAATATTATCATAAATTAAATCTCTTTTGAAAAATTGAAGTTAAAAGTGACAATGTATAATAAAAAGAAATATAAACCTTTAAAATTATATATATATAAAAAAATTTTATTTAAAAATACCAAATAAATTTCTTTTTTCTTTTTTATCAATAATTTTTTGAATATCATCTTCTGAATAATTAAGCAACTTGAAACACATTAAAACTAATTCTTTAACATTTCCAACAAATTGTATAGAATCGACTAATTTTTCAAAAGTTTGTTTGAAAATATGTAGAATTTCAATTTTATCTAAAATATTATCATCCACTAAAGAAGCTTTTTTAGAGAGTAAATTAACTTTTTTTTCTAATTCATTTTTTTCATTGATAGTTTCTTTTAATTCAACTTTAATTAAATCTAATTGCTTTTTAAATAAATCTGCATTTTCTTTTTCAAACTTTAAATTATTTATATAATTTTCTTCTGCTGAAATTCCTGAATTTTGGCTTATTTTTCTATCATAATTATTATTCTGTTGACTTAAAAAACTTCTTTTATCAAGAGGAATATGATTTGAATTAAAAATTTCTTTTTCTTTTTTTTTTTCTATATCACTTTTTTCCATTTCTTCTAATATTATATTACTTACACTTGATGAATCATCATCTATAAAATTTTTTCTATTTATATCTGACAATGTTTTATTTTGTTCTTTTTCTTCTTTTTCTTTTCTATTTGAATTTAATAAATTTTTTAATTTTTCTAATTGTTCTTTTAATTTTGAATTTTCTTTTTTTAATGTATTTAATTCATTTGATAGTTTATTATCTAATTTTTTTATTATTTTATTCTGAAGTTCAAAATTTATTTCTGATATTTTCTTTGAATATGTTTTTATTATATTTATATAATTTGAATATTCTGTTGTATTATTTTGAAGATCATTATACACTTCATTATCATTTTTAATTTCTATATTTTTTTCTTCATTTTTTATTTTCTTTGAAAATTCATCTCTTACTGTTTCTATTTTATTATTTTTTTCTTTAAATTGATTAATCTTTAAAAATGATTTGTTATTCATTTCTACTAAATTTTTTCTTAAATTTTCTAATTCTTCATCATGAGAAACATATTCATTCTTTATTTCTGCCATTCTATTTTTTAAATCTCTATTTTCTTTATTTAATTTTGTTATTTGTTCTTTGAAATCTTCATTATTTTTTTTTAAACCTTCTATTTCTTCATTTAAATTATTATTATTTTTTATTTTATTATTTAATTCTTTTATTGTTGAATTTAAATTTTCAATTATTTCATTTTTTTCTTTTAATATTCCTTCATTTGTATTCGTTAAAGTTATTATATTTGAATTATAATCATTTATTGTTTTTTTTAAATTTGAAATTTGATTTTGAAATTCTTTATTTTGTTCTTTTATTAAATTTAATTCATTATTATTATTAGAAGGATTATTATTATTTATATTATTAGAATTTTCCTTTAATAAAGAATTTAATTTAATTTGAAAATCTTTATTTTCTTTAATTAAAGAATTATTTTTGTTTTGATAATTTTGATTTTCATTTAATAATTTATTTATATTTTCATTTAACTCATTTTTTCCTTTTAATAACTCATTATTTAAATTAGTTAATTTTTGAATAGTATTAATTTGAGTATCAGAAAGAGAAGATAATTCTTTAATTTGAAGTTGAAGATTATTTATTTGTTCTTTTAAATTTTTATTTTGATTTTTTTCATTATTTAATTGATTATCTTTTATTAAATTTAAATTTTTTTCATTTTTAATATTTTCATCTTTTAATTTTATTTCTTCTTTTAATTTAATTATATCATCTCTTAAAGAATTATTATAAATATCTTTTTCAGGAGTTTGAATAATTGGACTTAAATTTTTTTTATTTCTAGGACTAAAATTTTGTGAATTATTTACAGTAATTAAATTATTTCCAGTTGAATTTTCTAGTATATTTTCACTGGTTTTAATTAATTCTTTTTTCTTTAATTCAACATTTTTTTTTAATTCATATATATTATCTAATTTCTTATTAATTGATTCTTGTAAAATTTTCATTTGTTTTATAAAATTTAATACCATTGAAGCTAAAGTTACATTATTTACGAAAGAATTATTTTTACTTGATAAATCTAAAGAATTACTTATTGGAATTTCATTATTAATTATATTTGATTTATTATTTTTTATTTCTAAACTTTTTTTTAATTGATTTGTATTTCTAATTAATTTATTATTATTTATTTTTTCATTTAGATTTTTATTATTATTAAATGTCATTGTTGTACTTTCTGTTATGTTATTTATTTGACTTGGATTTAAATTTATATTATTTTTTGTTTCATTTTTATTTTTTTGTAAACTTTTACTTTTTATATTTACTTTAATATTTTGAGAAATATTAGATGAAGGAATTTGCTTTTTACTATTATTACTTATATTTCTTTTTTTTAATCCTGCTAAAAATTTTAAATTCTGATTTTCTTTTAATAATTCTTGATATTTAAATTTTAATTTAGTATGTTCTTCTTCTTTCATAGAATTATTTATACTTGTTGTTAAAGATAAATTGCCTTTTATTTTGTTTCTTGAATTTAATTTATTATTTATTATATTATTATTATCATTATTTTTTGGAGAATGAGACACAGTTCTATAGTTTTTTTTTGGATATATATAATTATTAATTTTAATTTTTGAATTTATTTCATTTATATTTTCATTTCTTATTATTTTCATATTTTTAAATAAATTTTTTGCTTCTTCATAAAAATTAATAAATGTCATTTCACTGTTTTTTATATTTTCAATAAGATTATTTTTATATTGATTTATTTTATTAATTCTCTCATTGATGGAAAATAATTTTTCTTTAATATAATTTTCATTTATATTTGTATTTAATTTTGGTTTTGTAATTTGATTTAAATAAACTAATATATCATTAACTGCACTTTTAGAAAATAATGTTTGTTCATTTATTCCTTCAATATATAATTTTAAATTATTTAAATATGATTTATTATTTTTAAAATATTCTCTTATTGATGATGAAACTGAATTAATTAAAATAATAAATTGATCATCATATAAATAATTCATAAGATTTTTAGTATTAATATTATTTGAATTTTGATTATTCCGATTATCCATTTTAAAAATATATTTTATTTTTTTTATTTTAATTTAAAATAAACATATGAAAAATACAACAATTTAAAATGCCTTTTTAAAAAATTGCCAAATCCGAAAATTATATGTTATTTTATAAGAGAAATCAGAGAAATTCATGTTTAAATTATATGATAATTTATTTATTTATTAAATCTTTTGTTTTAAATATTTTTTGACTAATTTAAATAATGGGAGATTTTTTTATTGGAGATTATAGACAATTTGAAAAACAAATAATAAAAATAATAGAAGGATTTTATTTCTATAAAACAAAAGAAAAAATAAGTATAATGGATCAAAAATTAAAAGATTTAGCAAAGAAGAAAATATTAGAATTTTTAACAACGAAAAATGAAGAACGTTTAATAGAAAAAATTGAAGAAAATGATTTAAATGAATTTTCAGTATTAATGAATTTATGTCAACTATTTTATAATGATTACTGTGTAGAAAAATATCAAAAAACAAAAAAAAATACTTTTAATCAAAATTTGTCTAGAAGAATTTCTTCAGAAATAATTGATTTTAGAAATCATTTTGCGCATACAGACAAAAATATAAGTTCAGAATATATTTTAAGATTTTATGAAAATTTTTATTTTTATTTAAAAATTGTTTGTGTGCCTGAAATAGGGGATATTTTAATAGATTTTTTTAAAAAGGATTTGCATATTTTAATTAAATATGCTTTAGAATTGAATATTCAAAAAGAAAATACATTTCAATTATTTTTTAATATCGAAAATAAAGAAAATATTTGTTTAAAAGAGGATTTATATTCTTCAAAAATATATAATTTAAAAACAAAGGAATTAAAATTCATTTATAATTCTCTTATTCCTGAGAAATTAATAAAAAAATATAGATTTCAAGAAGAAAAAATTGAAGAAATTGAAGAAGGATCTTCTTATAGTCAATCTATCATTGATAATTCTATTGTAAGCAAAACTTTAAGTTTTAATGATAAGTCTAATTTAAATAATTCTAGTAAAAGAGATAATAATGATAATACCATTATTGAAGAAAAAGAAGATGAATCAAATTATGAAGAATTTACTAATCAAATTAAAGAAGAAGATGAAGAAGATTTTAATAAATATGTTAAAAAAAGAGAAATATAAAATATTATAATATAATAATTTATTTCAAAAGTTTTTTCATATATTTTTATTATTATTTTTAAATTTAATTTGTATATGAAAAAAGGAAGTTACAACGATTATAATAATATTTATTGTATTCATAGTAAAAGTAAATTAATTAAAAACAATATATTTTTCTGTGAAGAATGTAGTAAAATTTTCACAATAACAAATAATTCAATAATGAAAATAAACAATTTAATTAAACCAAAAATTTTTTATAAAACATTTGATATTTCACCATTATTTATTTTAAACCAATTTTATATTATTGATAATTATTTCATTGAATTTAAATTTCCAAATTTTTATTCTTCAATTAGAAAAGATAAAATAAAAATGATTTATTCTTTACAAAACAATTTTAATTCTTCATTAAGAACTTTATTTTATGCAATTAATTTTATGGATAAAATATTTATGAGTTATAATGATAATTCTATTATAACAGAAAAAAAAATGAATAAAATAACCATAAGTTCTTATACTTTATCTCATAAATTTAATGAAATTGATTGTAAAAAATATAAAATTGATTATCATTATATTTTTAAAAAATATGATTTAAAAAAAAATCAAATATTTAAACAAGAAATCAAAAATTTAAAAATATTGAATTATAATTTAATTCAACCAGATATTTATTCTTATATAAAAGTTATTTTATTTTCTGGTTTTATTTTTGAAAATGAATTATCTAAATCAATAAATATTTTAACAATATATAAAAAAATTTATAGTTTAATAGATGATTATATTTTAGATGAAAATTTAATATGTAAATTTTCTTCTAAAGAAATTGCTTTTAGTATATTATTTTTCGTAAGAAAAAGATTCGATTTAAATGAAGAAATATTTAAAAATGAAATTCTAGAAAAAATATTTGATATAAATTATGATAAAATATCAAATTGTGTAACTTATTTAATCAATAAAAACATAAATAAAGATTATAAGATTTTAAATAAATTTAATATCAAAATAGACCCGTCAAAAAAAAATATATTATTGAAGAAAGGAAAATTTAAAAATTATTTTCACAAATTAAAATTACAAAATCATATTGAATATAATCCAATAAAACCAATAATCAAATTAGTAAATTCAAACAAAATAAATTTTACTCAAAATTCTTCTCAAGAAGATTCTAATAATAATAATATAATTAATGAAAATTTTCATTTAAAAACTCAAAGAGATGAAAGTGAAAGATTTAAAGATAAAAGTGCACA
>JAEEGL012147257.1_pt1 | contig 15951 bp, 16 predicted proteins | sample 9134231 | NCBI WGS metagenome assembly JAEEGL01 (sample SAMN16246548, study PRJNA631951) | gut metagenome | biome: gut microbiome; feature: rumen; material: fiber-attached | host: Bos | place: Iran: Karaj | collected 2018-10 | reverse complement strand
TATAACTCTTTTGACTAATTTCCAAGCCAACTTTATACAAACCGGATTCGATTTGTAAAGCAAATTTATCCGCATTTTCTCGCGTATATTTTCCTGTTCCTTCACCTGAAATAAGAACACTACCCTCAGCTCCTAAGGTATTCGCATCCGCAGCGTCAATATGAGGAGAACCAACTAAATTATGTGTTCCGCCTTCAGTTGAAAAGATAGCTAAATACTTATCGCCAGCTTCTTTAACTTTTTCACGGAAAAGTTTTTTTCCTTCATCCGTAAATTTTAACTGAATAGCATAATAAGCCGCATCTTTAGGGTCGGAAACTACATTAACACCAGCTAATCCTTCACCCGTTAGGAATATTTTATCCTTATCATAATTTTGTGCATCTTCTTGGCTGGTAGGTTCCATAAATTCAATAATGGCAGGTTTACCAATGGTATCCATAATTTCTTCGGTATTATCCATGCCTGGAACTTCAATACGAATTTTATAGTTTTGATTAGCACCTTGTTTAGTAACAGTTGATTCTAGGTAACCTTTATTTGATAAAGTATTTTTAATACGATTAATTGTTGCATCAACTTCTCTGTCTAAGTTTGTACTATCTTTTGAGGGCGAAACCGTATACACAGCCAAGACACCACCGTTCAAATCAATACCCATTTTTTCCTTAATTGCATGATAACAACCGACATACTTAGTATTCGTAAATGGAAAAGTAAATTCGACAAAACACAACGCAACCGCAATTGCGACAACAGCACAAATCACACAATACTTAATAATCGCCCGTGTTTTATTCATATAAGTTTCATTATACCACAAACTTTGTATGGCTACAAAGTATTTTATTACCAAATTAATTAAATTTCAATAGGTTTATTCATGACTTAATTTAACTAACCCAATTTGACCTTACTAAATTAAGCACCAAAAACTTTATTAGCAACATATACCAAAGTATGAAACCTATTTTTACCGGTGTTGCTACTGCACTCATTACCCCTTTTAATAACCAAGAAAAAGTTGATTTTCCTACTTTACGTCGTTTAATTGAAAGACAAATTAAAATGCAAGTTGACGCATTAGTTATTTTAGGAACAACAGGAGAAATATCAACTTTAACATTAGAAGAACGTCACGCGATTATTGATTGTGCCTTGCAAACAGTAAAAGGTCGTATCCCTTTAATTTTTGGGATTGGCGGGAATGACCCGAATAACATTATTGATTTGGGACAATATGTTGTGCAAGTTGCTAAAAATACACCAGGTAAAATTGGTATTATGGTTACTGCCCCGTATTATAACAAAAGTACCCCTGAGGGAATTTATACCTATTACCAAACGATTACCAATGCCGTTAAGTTACCGACCATTATCTACAACATTCCATCACGTACAGGCGTTAATATTACTCCCGAAAACATGGCAAAAATTGCTCAACTACCTTTTGTTGCAGGAATTAAAGAAGCCAGTGGTGATCTGCAGCAAATTACACAAGTTGTGCGTCAGTGCTCCACTGTGGCAGTTTACAGCGGTGATGATACGTTAGCATTGCCATCATACGCAGTTGGTTGTCGTGGAATTATTTCCGTTGCATCTAACCTTGAAGTTGCACCAGTAAAAGCAATTTGGCAATTATATTGTGATGGCAAACCAAATATTGCTTTGACTAATTTTCAAAAACAATTACCTTTTTATCAATCACTTTTCCGCGTAGTCAACCCTATTCCAATTAAATATGAATTAGCACAACGTGGACTAATAAAAAATGTATTACGCTTGCCACTGATACCTATTCAATGATATACTACTCGCATGGGTTTAGTTTCGTTTTCACGTGGCTACATGACGGCCGGATTTACGAATATTTCAAACATCTTCATGGAAGAACATTTGCCTTATGCTAATGGTGATTGTGTCCGTGTATATTTATATGGACTCTATTTATGTCAAAACTCGACGAGCGCAGACAACACCATTGAAATGATGAGTACTAAATTAGGCATTAGCGTTGCAAATATCAAAGATGCGTTTGAATATTGGGAAAAACAAAACCTTGTACAAGTTTTAGATACGATACCAATGGAAGTTAAATACTTACCCATCAAACGTAATTCAGCCAAAGTTCATGCTCTACCCAAGGGTAAATATGATGATTTCAACACAAAAGCCCAAGCTATTTTGGATGGTCGTATGATTACTACAACTGAATTTCATGAATACTACGCTTTTATGGAAAGTATGCATTTTGACCCCGAAGCATTGCTATTAGTTATAAAAAATTGTGTTTTGGTCAAAGGCTTCACAGTTGGTTACGCGTATATTTTAACAGTTGCCAAAAATCTAGCATACGAAGGTTTAACTACACACGCAGCTGTTTCGACCAAGTTTGCAGTTGACCAACAAGATAAAAATGCGTTAACCAATCTTATTAAACAAATCCGTAAAAACAAACCTGCGAACAAAGAATTTATAAAACATAGTTATTCAGAAGAAGCATTAAAGGAGGTAGAAACTGATGTTAGCGAATTTTGACCGTTATGACTTAATTCTTCAAGCACGTAAAAGTAAAAAGTTTCGAGATCTTGATGATAAGGTTCGTATGATGGCATTTGAATTAGGCAAGAAGAATCCTGACATTAATAAAACTGAATATCTTAAATTAAAAACTTTACGCGATCAAGAATTAACTGATTTTATTAAAAGCTTAACACCGATTACTAATCAAAAACCATTTGATCGTACTGTGTATCAAAAGATTGATACTAAAATCACCCAAAAAATTGACCTTTATTTAAGTAAATTTCCTAACAATAAATTTAAGAACTTAGTTATTACAGGGCCAGCTGGGACTGGTAAAACCTATTGTGCTAAATTAATTCAACATGAATTAACACAAAAAGGTTTTAATGTACAAATAACCAGTACGTTTAACTTGATTAAACGTATGAAAGATTATTTGTTTGGACAAGATGCAAATGTTCCAAATGATTTTTTTGAAAGTGATTTATTAATCATTGACGACCTAGGAGCAGAACCAAGCATCAAAAATAGTGATGAACTACTGCACACTGTTATCAACGAACGATATAGCGAAAACAAGCCATTTATTGTAACAACCAATCTTACAAAGGACCAGGTTTCAACACGTTACGAAGACCGTATATTAGGTCGTATATACGATAAGAATAGATCAGCTATCATAATTTTTAACGGGAAAGACCTCCGCATAGAGTAAAGGCATGAGTTAAAGCAATCGCTAAGGCATCTGCGGCATCGTCAGGCTTGATTTTTTGTTCTTGATTCAAAATTCTACCAACTGCTGCCTGCATCTCTTTTTTCTTAGCCTTGCAACCACCAGTCATTGCAATTTTAATCTGATTCGGTTTGTAGTTAAAAACTTCACCGTGATAGTATGTTGCGCGCATTAAAGCAATACCGCGCGCAGCAGCAACTTTTAATCCAGTTGTTACATTAGCAGCAAAAAAAAGTTCCTCAATCGCAATATCGTCGGGATGATATTCTTCAAAAAGACGGGCTAAATCTTCATTAATTTGGCACAAGCGCCGACCAAATTCTTGCTCTTTATCGGTTTCAATTGCACCATAATCAATTAAACTAACTTCCTCTCCTGTTAGTTTAATTACACCCCAGCCCATAATTCCAAAGCCTGGGTCAATCCCCATAATGATTTTATTCGGCATTATGATAAACCGCTTGTACGTCGTCGTTACTTTCCAAAGTATCAATTAATTTTTCAAACGCGGCTACTTTATCTTCAGGAACTGCCACTGTCGAAAGTGGTACCCACGCGACTTCCGCACTTTCCGTTTTAATTTGATTTTGTTCCAAAACACCCAATACTGCATTAAAGTTTTCTGGTTTAACCGTGATTGTTACCAGATCATCTTCAGTAGTTAAATCTTCAATTGGACTTTCAATCAAAACTTCCAATAAACTGTCTTCAGTCTGATCAGCAACAGTAATTACACCCAAGCGATTAAACAGGAATGAAACCGAACCCGAAACACCTAACGCACCACCTGATTTATCAAAGTAAGAACGCACATCTCCTGCCGTACGATTTTTGTTATTAGTCAATGCTTCAACAATCACTGCGATCCCTGCCGGACCATAACCTTCATAAACCATAGCATCGTAGTTGTTTTCATTACCATCACCAAGACCTTTTGCAATTGCCCGTTTAATATTATCATTCGGCATATTATTGCTTTTAGCCTTAGCGATAACTTCTTTTAATTTGCTATTATGCTCAGGATCACCACTGCCACCCATTTTAACGGCGACAATGATTTCCTTACCAAGTTTTGTGTAAATATTGCTGCGTTCAGCATCAGCAATTCCTTTTTTACGGTGTATTTTACTCCATTTATTATGTCCACTCATAGAAATGAGTATAACACATCATGATACCGCCTGCAACTGCTACGTTCAAAGATTCGCAACCGGCAGACATTGGTATCGTAACAACTTGATGAGGTTTCTGATAAAAGATAGGGTTAATCCCCTGACCTTCATTGCCGAGAACAATACCAAAGTTCTTTTCTTGAATCGGATGCGGATGTTCACCATGTAAATCAGCCAAATAATATAAAGTATCTGTCGGCAAATGGTCATAATCTGTATCAATAATATTAACACGCAAAGCCATGCCACTACTTGCGCGGATAACCTTTGGCGAATATGGGTCAACACAATCAATGGTATATACTGTTTTAAAACCGAAAGCTAAAGAAGTACGGAGTAACGTACCCATATTGCCTGGGTCTTGAATTCGGTCAAGAACTAAAAATGGAGTTGTTGGCGGAGTTGGTCGCGGGATTCGTGCTACAGCAACACGACCATGATAATTCTCTAAATTTTTCAAACTATCTTCGGAGAAAATTTTTACTACTAAATCTTTGTGATCTTCAATGATTTTTTCGCCCTCAAGAATACACAAAGAAAACTCCTGTCGATATTTTTTCGCCAGAAGTTTCTTTAAAATTTTTGGAGTTATTTCCATTGTTATGCCAAATTTTTCTTTGCAACTTCAACCAATGCGGTAAAAGCAGCAGCATCGTTAATTGCCATTTCAGACAACATTTTACGGTTAACATTGATGTTAGCTTTCTTCAAACCATCCATCAAACGGCTATAGGTAATGTCATTTTGACGAGCCGCGGCATTGATACGTGCAATCCATAATTTACGGAAATCACGTTTTTTCAAACGACGGCCAACATAAGCATATTGACCTGATTTCATCACTTGTTCACGGGCTACACGATACAAAGTTGATTTAGTGCCGCGATAACCTTTAGCAAGTTTTAACGTCTTACGACGTTTCTTCAAAGCATTAACACTACGTTTAATCCTCATTTTTGAATTAACCTCCTAATTGTTTTTTCGTTTGCACTACTTACGGTAGCACCATGACGTAATTTACGTTTACGTTCACGTTTCTTTTTGTTTAAGATGTGATTCTTATTTTTCATGGTACGTTTAATGTCGTTTTTACGCGCATTAAATCTTTTTTTTGCACCACTATGTGTTTTCATCTTGGGCATAATCCATTCTCTCCTTTATTTCTTTTTTTTCGGCGCTAACATTGTCATAATGTTAATATTGCGCCCAGGAACACCTGATTTTGCAACTGGTGTTTCGATGTCGGCAATGTCTAACATTCTTTCAGCGAACTGAGACACCACAGTGACACCCTTGTCTGCTAGTTGAGTTTTTCGGCCACGAAGTCGATTAATACAAACTTTCACTTTATCGCCATCCATAATAAACTCACGGGCTTTGTTCAGTTTGAATGCAATTTCGTTTTCTTGAATACCGATTGATAATTGAACCTCTTTAATATCAACCATGTTCTTCCGTTGTTCTTTACGTTGAGTTTTTTCTTTTTTAATTTGCTCGTATCGGAACTTCGAATAGTCGATAATTTTTGCGACCGGGGGGTTTGAAGTTTCAGTAATTAAAACTAAATCCATCCCTGCTTCATCGGCCAATTTCAATGCCTGAGCCAAAGTGATGATTCCAATCATTTCATTGTTAACACCAATGACCCTTAATTCTGGACAAGAAATTTCGCTGTTAATTTTCAATTCCTTAAAAATGTTGAATTACCTCCTTATAATGAAAAAAGAAGTGTTGATAACCACTTCTTAATACATTCCACAAAAAATTTTGGGGGTAATTTTTTGTTCGACCTTCCCGCACAAATAAAACTGGCAAGTAAGGTGAGAAATGGTTATTTCTTCTTTTTTTCAATTATGATTATATCATATAACAAACAAATGTCAATAGTCAAATGATTTTTTATTGTAAAATTGCCAAACGTTTGTCAGTCCATTCTGTTAGCTCGCTAGTGTTTCTAGGTTAGCATTTTACAACCATATCGTCCACTAATTTTTGGCACTGTCGAACACCGTCACACGAACTTTATTAAATTTTTTTGTGTTTTTTATTTTTCAGTTATGCATTATCCAAAACAGTCCGTTTTGATCATTTAATATGATGACACAAAATAGATTGACTTTTAAAACTAGCGGAATAATTAAAAGAACTCTAATTTTAGAGTTCTTTTTGTTTAAATATTTTATCGTTCTATACCAAGGTCTTGTGGTTTACTTAAGAGTTTTTCGTGGTCGTAGCTATCAATAAATTGTTCGTTTTTAGTAATCGTACTAGGTAGAAAACTAAATACATTCTGTACAAATTGATTTTTTAAGGAATTAACTAGTTCATCAGTCAATTGTTTATCAAAATTAACATCGCAAATAAGTCCTTGTTCTGCTCGTAAAATAATAGATGTAGCCGACCCATCACCATGAGGATTAATTGTTTCTGGCATCTGATTCCAGTTCTCTATTTTCCAAGTAATCGGATTAACTTTATACCAAAACCCATTTACTGGAATTTTTAAACCTTCATCAATATCATATATGAATCCTTTTTTTCTTACATAAACATATTTATTATCGTTATAATCATATTCTAAAGATTCAATTATTTTACCATTTTTACCTATACCACTAATGTACTTTTTACCAGTAGGTGTTACTTGATTCTTAGGTAAATCGTAATTTATTCTTTCATTAGGGTGGTAGCCAAACTCAACTGTGTGTTCTAATTGATTGATTTTATTTATCAACCTTAAGTCATTTTGATTTGCTAATAATTGAAAATCAAGTTGTATAACAGGAATAATTCGTTCTGATAGTCCATAATTATCACCCGTTGTACAATTTATATTCTTGTCATTTGTTTCAAAAGAAATAGAATTAATGTATTTATTAACATAATTATATTCTTTAACCGATTCATGCTTGTTTTTTACAGAGAACAAACTTTTAAATCTATCAATGTTTTCTTGAATCATAGCTACACCCACTTTTTTTCTAAAAAACTAATCTAGTTTAGTTGTCAACCGGTATTTTGTCAACTATATTCAATAAAGCCATTGTAAAATTGCCATTCCTTTGTCAGTAGTTCCTGGTGGCCTATTTAATTCCTTTTGAAAATTTGTATGCTAATCTGAAAATTTTACTGCTAAATTTATTCTTAACAAAATTATCATTATACTTTCGAATATTTTCGTTAAGACGTGCTGTGAGAACTTCATCTTTATATTTGGATTTTTTCATTAGGTACTTAAAACTGGCACTGGTAAAAGCAATCCACGCATATAATGCTTGTTTGTTTTTGGTGACCTGTTCATGCGCAGCAGTCTTTTCTAACCAATCTAAGAAGACAACATTACCATTTGAGAATTTGTTATGTATCATACTTCCCTTGGTGAGTATATATTTGTAATCATAACAATTAATAAAAACCACTTTTTTACACAAACAGAAATAATTATAGCACAGTACAAAATCTTCACCGAAGTTAACACTAGTATCAAGTTCCATTTGATGAATAATGGACATCTTATACATTTTATTCCATACGACATAGTGAATGGTTTTACTAAGAATTGCAGTTGACAGAATATCGTCATCATTTATAACTTTTGTACCAGCGAAGACACTAGAAAATGGTATAATGCCATTAATCTTAAAACCCGAAGCAACACAATCTGCGTCATATTTAATCATTGCTTGATATAGATGTTCTATATATTTTTTCTTAACGACATCATCGCTATCAACAAAAACAAAATATTCGGTAGTTACTTTATCCAAAAGATATTCACGGGTTTTGGCAAGACTCTGTTCATTTTCTTTGTGTAAAAGTCTAATTCTTTTATCGTTTTCAGCTAAGTGCATAACGATTTCATAACTGTTATCTACACTACCATCATCAACAACTATGATATCAAGATTTGTGTAAGTTTGTGCCATCACACTTCTAACACATTTTTCAACAGTTTTCTCTGCGTTGTACATCGGAATTAAAACCGTAATTTTTTCCGTAATATCTTTTTGCAAATTTTGGTCATCTTTAGATTTTAACAAACTCATGTTTATATCTTAACATAATTTTCTACGGTTAGATAATCATTTTTGCAAATAAAAAAATTCCGACACAACTATGTGTATCGGGATGATTGTTTTCGACAATGTTATTAAACACAAAGATACAAATGAAAAGAAACATCATCATTATTATCAAAGTAATCAACACACTGATTAAATCGAAAACAAGTTTCTTACGATTCATAAATTAACGTAAACCTAATTGTTTTTTTAATTCACGGAATGCTTCAAGATTAGTTTCTTCCAAGTAATCCAACAAACGTTTACGTTTACCCAACATCAAGGTCAAACCGCGACGACTGTGTTTATCTTGTTTGTGAACTTTCAAGTGTTCGGTTAATTCCTCAATGCGTTTTGATAACAAAGCAATTTGGACTGCCGGACTACCGGTATCTCCTTCTTTCTTACCAAATTTTTTAACGATTTCGGTAATTTCTGTTTGTGTCATTTTCTGTGACATCCTCCTTTTAGATTAAAGCCGTGTAAAAATATTTCAATCTAAACACCGCAATAATGCCTTATTATAACAAATCAATTCTCTTTAAGTCAATAATTACTTTTTGAAGTTTTTGAAGTTGCGGAAATGAAAGAACGGTGGACGTTTAGTTGGTTGTTCTTGAACCGCCGGTTGTTCTGGTTGTGGGATATCTTCTGGTTGAATATTACTAATTTGTTCACGAGTTTGTGCTTGATTTGGAGCAAAACCCGAAGCAATAATTAAGACTTCAACCGTATCGCCATAAGCAGGATTAATATCAACACTCCATTTAATATTACAATTTTCATGAACCAAATTATGTGCCATCGTTACATAACTGGAAACTTCAGCCAAAGGCAACGATTCATCACCTTTAATACACATAATCATACGCGTTGCACCGCTGATACTTGTTTCAATTAACGGACTAGCAACTGCCTGTTTAATCGCTTCCAAAATACGATTCTGACCCTGAGCGCGTCCCACACCCATATGAGCCAAACCAGCATCGCCCAAAACAACTTTAACGTCAGCAAAATCAACATTAACCAAAATTGGCTTAACGATACCTTCGGACAAACCAATTACAGCTTGACGCAAAGCTTCATCAGCCATTTTGAAAGCATCCAAGAAACTGGTTTTAATTGACGAATGTTCAACCAACTTTTGATTTGGAACAACAACATAGGCATCAACAAATTTTGCCAAATTTTCAATTCCAATTTCGGCATTCAGCATACGATGATTGCCTTCAAAATTAAATGGTTTAGTAACAACAGCAACGGTTAAAATTCCCATTTCCTTAGCAATCATTGCTACAACAGGCGCTGCACCTGTTCCAGTACCACCGCCCATACCAGCAGTAATGAATAACAGATCTGCTCCTTCAATCGCAGCACGAATTTCATCGGCACTTTCTTCTGCGGCCTTTTGTCCAACATCAGGACGAGTGCCCGCACCAAACCCTTTAGTGGTTTTTTGACCAATGCATAATTTTTGTGGTGCTAAATTAACTGACAAAGCATTCTTATCGGTATTAATCGCAATAAATTCTACACCCGGTAAATTAACTCCTGCCTCTAACATGCGGTTAACACTATTACATCCACCACCACCAACACCAACAACTTTAATGTTGACAACCGGTGGATCGCCAAATACATCTTCAACTTGTTTACTAGTTTTTAATTCAACTGCAGTTTCTAATTCGTAACTCATAACTTTAGTTTAACGATTTTTTATCATTTTGTAAAACATTTTTATGAATTTTTACCTGTCGTTAATTTTATTTGAGATAGCAAACCATCAAACAAAGCAATGAGCGCATATCCCATAAAAGCCATCAACATTACCAACAAGTAATGTAATTCATTAGTAAGTTTTACCATGTGGAACCAATCAGGAAAATAAATTATCGCAAGTAATGAAAGCAGTAACATGACGACAAACATAATTCCACGAAAAACATTAAATGGCTTAATCATACGGAACAACATTGCAAAACCTGTCGTCAAAACCGCATAAATAGTCATCGTACTAAAAACCTTAGGATCTTGTACATCAAAGAGATTAAAGAACTTAAAAATTAATAAAGCAATTACAAAAATCACAGCGACGCAGGCGGCAGAAAGTGATGTTTTAATAATGTTAAACATAAACTTTCCTTTAATTTGCTGGCTATTCCGCTCTAAAGCTAACATAAACGCCGGAATACCAATCACCATTGTTTCCAAAATTAAAAGGTTGGCCGTATCAAAAAAATAAGAACCATTATTAAAGAAAACACAAATTATTGTTAACATAATAGTTAACAATGTTTTGAATAAAAACAATGAAGATGATTTTTGTACATTATTAACAACACGACGACCTTCAAGAACTACTTTGGGCATGCTAGAAAAATTACTATCAAGTAACACTAACTGGGAAACGTTACGTGCTGCTTCACTACCTGACGCAATCGCAATCGAACAATCGGCCTCGCGCAAAGCCATAATATCGTTAACACCGTCACCAGTCATGGCGACCATTCGCCCATTGTTTTTGAATTCTTTGATTAACAACAATTTTTGTTCCGGGGTAACACGTCCAAAAATAGTATATTCTTTTGCTGCGGTACGAACCTCATTGTTTGATAAACCATGTAATGAAATATATTTCTCTGAACCAACCACACCAGCCCGACGTGCAACTTCACTAACTGTGATTGGATTATCACCAGAAATAATCCGAATATCAACACCATTATCCGCAAACCATTTGATAGTTTGTGGGGCTTCACGACGAATATTATCTTGCAATGTAATTAGTGCCACTGGTGATACTGAACCCGGCAGACAATCATCTTTAATTTCCCCAGCGCAACGTCCAACACCCAAAACACGATAACCTTGACTAGTTAGTTTATTAATTACCGTATTCAGTTTAACGCTAAGGTCACTGAAAATAAACTCAGGTGCCCCCATTACAAATGTACCCAATCCAGCTCCAAAGGTTACCGCAGACATTTTACGAGCCGACGAGAAAGGTAAAATTTTGCGGAATTTATATGCACACTCTTGACCGAAATAGTCTTTCAAAGCCAAAGAAGTTTGGTTATTGTCTTCTAAAGCGTAAAGCATTGAAGACATGACACGATTAAAATCCATTTTTTTACCTTCGTTCTTAATGGCAATTACATCAATTACTTTCATCGTTCCGTCAGTAATCGTGCCCGTTTTATCCAAACACAATGTATTAACGCGAGCTAACATTTCAATACAATACAGTTCACGGACCCAAGTATTTTCTTTACCCAAATTAATGACACCTACCATAAGTGCCATCGATGATAACAAAAACATACCGGCAGGAATCATTCCCAAAATTGCACCACTAGTTTGTGAAATAATTTTCAAAACAGAGTAAGGTGCAATTTCCGTAATGGTTACGATTTGCATTGTAATTAATGCCATCGTTAAAATTGCAATAAAGACACCAATTACTTTAATGATTGATTTTAGTGACTTAAACAATTCAGAACGTGGAGCAACATAGCGACCAGCATTATTGGCGATACTTTGAATGTAGTTATCTTTACCAATTTTATCTACATGATACTTCCCCGTACCACTCACCACAAATGAGCCAGCTAAAACACGATCGCCTGGTTTCTTTTGTACCGGAACAGACTCACCAGTCAGTAAACTCTCATTAACTTCAAGTACACCTTCCAACACAATACCGTCGGATTGAATTTGTCCACCTGCTGATAAAATTACAATATCATCCAAAACCAAATCGCTAGGATAAATAATCTGCTTTTGTCCTTCGCGTAAGGCAGTTACCCGTGAAGAAGCCACCAAAGACAACTTTTCAATTGTAAACTTAGCACGTAATTCTTGGATAATGCCAATTGCCATATTGGCACCAAAGATAACCAAAAACAACAAACTGGAAATTCCAATTGGAGTTATTTTTTTACTTGGGTCGGCAGGATTATCAAAATATTCAGACGGAATACTTGGTTGTAAAACGGTAATTGAATAAATTAAGATTGCACCAATAATTAAAGCCAAAAGATTATAAAAAGTAAAAATATTTGTAAAAAAAATGGCACCAATTGATTTTGTTGTACCACGCTTTACGTAGTTAACCAAATAATCATCAATTCGGCTCTTAACCTGCTCCGCCGTTAAGCCTGTTTCTAAGTTTGGCTTAAAACGTTCTGGATGATTCGGCGGATTTTTTTTCCATGTTTTAGTGAACTTACGTTTATAGGCATTAATAAATCCACGACTTTGATTAGTAAAAACAGTCTCTGGTAAAGGTTTAGCCAATCCCAATGTATCCATGATTTTAGTTTATCATATTTACTATTTTCTAGCAAACAGACTTTCCAATTTGCTCTGCGAAAAAATTAACATAATGGGGCGTCCATGAGGACATAGCGGTACATTTTTCGTCTGGAAATAATTTTCCAAGAAAGATTCAATCTGGGTAGTTGACAAAATTTCGCCGGCTTTAATACTTGCCTTGCAAGCTGCGGTTGCTACACGATGTTGAATTAAATCACGCACATTACCATTGATTACCGCTTTATCATTGAGAATAATTCGCATAAAATCTTTCAATGTATCATGAGCGATAATGACCGGAACTGCTGAAACACGAATTGAATCAGTACCAAATTCATCACAATCAAAACCAAAATCAGATAAAATTGGTTTTAGTTCAAGGAAACGAGCAAGTTCTTTTGGTGTAACATTAATGATTAATGGTGTTAATAAAACCTGAGATTCTACCGCATGCTGATTAACTTCAGCCGAAAATTTATCATAATTAATGCGTTCAGCCATCGCATGCTGATCAATCACTAACAACGCGTCAGGAGTACGTACTAACAAGTAGGTTTCAAACACTTGTCCCAAGACAGTAAATGTATTTCGCGATAATGCACTAATCTGTGTTGCTGTTTCTGTTACATTAAAATTCATCTGATTCAAAATGTTAGGGGCAGATTTAACCACAACATTTTGCTTATCAAATAAGTCTAAAGATTTAATAACTACCGTTGATGTTTCAGTTTGTTTTGGATTAAACGAATGACCAGTTACCGATGCTGATTCGTTAGTATGAACCGAAACATTTTTAGTTGTCACTGAATTATCTACCGGCGTAGAAGTCGATGGTTGGCTTGCTTGTTGCGGAACATCAACAGTAGGTTTCGTTATCGCCGAAACTTGTTGCAAAAAAAATTTTTCCATGGCTTGCGTTAACGTCTGACGAACAAATTGAATAATTTTATCCCGGTCATCAAAACGTACTTCGCGTTTTTGTGGATGAACATTTACATCAACACGTTCTGGTGCTACTGTAAAATGTAAAACAAAAATTGGGTATTCTCGCATAGGAAGATAATTCCCCATTGTTTCATTAACTACCGTAGCAATTAAGCCACCGTTAACCACACGCCCATTAATAATCACAACTTGTCGATCTTTGTTAACTTTTGATAAGCTTAAATCGGATACAAAACCATCCACAGACAGCCCTTCATTTTGTTCTTTAATGGCAACTAAATTTGCCAGATTAATCGCAAAAATTTTTTGCATTGCGACCGCTAACCCTTCGCCACGATAATCAATTAATAATTCATGATCAACATAATAACGCAAATGTAAATTTGGATGAGCAAAAATCACTTCATGAATAACTTGCGTAACATGATTTTTTTCAACGTTACCACTACGCAAGAATTTCTTACGCGCTGGAGTATTATAAAACAGACTTGCGACACGAACAGTTGTTCCACGATTACCGCCCACATATTCTTTTTGGTTATCTTGATTAATCGTAACAGCATATTCTTGTTGATCTGGTTTTGAAGTAAAATTAACTTTTGCAACAGACGCGATTGATGCCAAAGCCTCACCACGAAAACCCAACGACGTAATATGGTCAATATCAGTAGCCGTAGCAATTTTACTGGTTGCATGCGGCATAAAAACTTTGGGTAATTCACTTTCGGCAACACCTTCCCCATCATCAACAACAACGATTTCATCAATTCCGCCATTAACAATTTGCACAGTAATGGTTTTTGCATTAGCATCTAACGAATTTTCCAACAACTCTTTAACAATTGATGCTGGATTTTCCACTACTTCACCAGCTGCTAAACGATTATAGATTGATGGTGGTAAAACATTAATGATTTTCATTTGTTGCACGCTCCTTCATGATTTTTTTCGCATTCTGAATAATAGCTTCTGGCAAACCAGATAGTTGAGCAACTTCGGCTCCGAAACTATTTTGTTCTTCACCTTTAACAACTTTATGCAAAAAGATAATTTGTCCATTAAGATTTGAAGTTAAAACTTTATAATTTTGAACTTGCGGATAAACCCGTCCCAATTCAATTAATTCATGGAAGTGAGTAGCACACAATGTTTTACTTCCAATTTGTTCAATGATGTATTGCAGAATGGCTTTTGCCAAAGCATAACCATCATTCGTTCCCGTACCACGTCCGATTTCATCCAAAAGTAGCAGACTATCTTTCGTAGCATTATGAACGATATTAGATACTTCATTCATTTCAACCATAAAAGTTGATTTTCCTGTCATCATGTCATCGCTAGCTCCAACACGCGTAAAGACACGATCAGTTAATGGAATTTTTGCTTGCGAACACGGGACAAAAGAACCGCAGTGCGCCATAATCACATTTAATGCTACCGTTTTCATATAGGTAGATTTGCCTGCCATGTTGGGACCAGTAATTAACATAGTAGTATTCTCGCGATCCAAATCACAATCATTGGCAACAAATTCATTGGTCGGCAAAACACTTTCTAAAACCGGATGACGCGCACCTTTCAAATATAAAATTCCGTCAGCGTTAATTTCCGGACGAATCCATTGGTTTTTGAATGCTAAATAAGCCAAATTAGCTAAGACGTCAATATTAGCAACCGCTTCTGCATCCTGTTGGATTGCAGGAATTTGCTGTTGCACTGTTGCCACAAGTTCGGCGAAAATAGTTTGTTCTAATTTGATTGCGTCACTAGAAGCACTCATAATTTTACTTTCAATTTCGCGTAATTCATCAGTTGTATAACGTTCTGTATTTAATGTACTACCCTTGCGAATAAAACGATATGGTAATTGAGTTAATGCGTTCAAAGGTAATTCAAAGTAATAACCTGAAACACGATTAAACGAAACTCTTAATTTCTCTACTCCTGTTTCTGCACGTTCACGTTTTTCCAAATTAACCAACCAATCTTTACTTAATGTTCCCGTATTACGTAACTCGTCCAATTTTTCATTGTATCCATCATTGATGTACCCGCCATCGCTCAAAATTGTACTCGGATCTTTTTTAATTGCTCGCATTAATAATGTTTGTAAAGTTTCTAGACCATTTAATCGCAACACCTGTTTTGTTAGCAAATCTGAATGACAATTTTCTACCATAAAATTCTTTACTTGTCCGAC
>JAEEGL011825101.1_pt1 | contig 15951 bp, 13 predicted proteins | sample 9134231 | NCBI WGS metagenome assembly JAEEGL01 (sample SAMN16246548, study PRJNA631951) | gut metagenome | biome: gut microbiome; feature: rumen; material: fiber-attached | host: Bos | place: Iran: Karaj | collected 2018-10 | reverse complement strand
TGGCGCTAGCCGCAATATATAAAAACAAAGTAGCCATCGCTCATTGTGGTGATAGCCGTGGATATCTCCTTCGCTCCAATGCAGATGTGGTATATCAGACACAAGACCATATAGAACATAATGTGTGGGGAGAGTATATCAATCGCAGTTTCTTCTCATACCATCGAGAGTATGCCATAGTTGAAATAAAGCAATTCGACTTGGAGCCAGGAGATAGGATATTTCTCTGTACAGATGGCGTCAGTACGTACATTAATCCTGACATTCTCACAAACCGCCTGATGGATGACAAATCACCCGAAGAGGTAGTAGATGTGATTAAGTTTCTGTGTGAGAACGGAAGAAGCCAAGATAACTATACAGGAATCCTTGTGTATAATGACTAAGAAACCATTATGAATATAGAACTATCTTACCTTATAGGACCGCTCAGTGGGAGTGTAATAGGCTATTTTACCAATTGGTTAGCCATTAAAATGATGTTCCGGCCACACAAGGCCAAATATATCTTCGGAATGCATGTTCCTTTCACTCCTGGACTTATCCCCAAAGAGCGTGGACGCTTGGCAGAAGCAGTTGGTAGTTCCATAAGTGAGAACCTGATGAACAGGGAAGTTTTAGAGAAGAATCTTCTATCTGAAGACATGCTCATCAAGATAGGAGAAGGCTATGACACTTTCATAACCAAGCAAAAGGTAAATACAGAGTCTCTTCGTACATTTCTTGGACACTTCTTATCTAAGGAAGACCTCGATAAGATACAGTCTGATACGGGACATGAACTTGCTTTACAGATACATAGTCGCTTGGCAGATTCCAATCTTGGTACAATGTTAGCTCATGCCGCTGTTAAACATGCCATCAGTAAGATGGAAAACAGCCTTTTAGGAATAGCCTTTAACGTTGAACAGTTTCTTATTCTGCTACAAGAACCCGCTGAACACCTGCTGTCAAAGCACATCAATGAGATTATCAGCAATAACTCTGAGGAAATCATAACCAATCTTATAAGTCAGGAGTCTGATAAACTTCTTGACACACCAGTTTGTGACCTATTACGAGGACATGAAGAACAGTTAACTCAACTCCGTGCAATCTTACTTGATGGCTACAGACAGGTTATCTCCGTTCATCTGCCTAAGATACTCTCCACTATTGACATTAGTCGCATCATCCGTGACAGGATTAACGAACTTGACATTGAGGAAGGTGAGAAAATCATCTTTGCAGTGATGGACAAGGAACTTCGTGCCATTGTATGGTTTGGAGCACTACTTGGTTGTCTTATTGGTGCTTTTAGCGGCTTATTTTAACGATTTAAGGGCTATCAGCGTTAAAAAAACTGTATTTATGAGCATGAATTAATAGTTTTCAGTTTTTTTTTGTAATTTTACACCGAAATAAACAACTATATTAAAAAAATAAGATATAAAGGGTTTACCATCAAATACTTATTTAACAGTTCTATTATTATTAACAAAAATTAAAACAAATATGGACAAGCAAAATGACAACCCAATAACAGAACTTGCAAAGTTCTTCAAAAATATTGATTATGATAAAATTATAAACAATTCAGAGACATTATTAGAATTTATCAAACAGCAGTCTTTAAAGGGAAGTAGAAATACTGCTCGCATGATGCTGGAATTATATTATGTATTGACAAGTGCTGAAACATCAAAATATAATAAATTAATGATAGGATCTGCACTAGCATATCAGTTACTCCCCAATGATTTACTACCTAAAGAAAAATATGGTGTCGTTGGTTATCTTGATAATGCGACTGCACTATATCTTGCATATAGAAAAGTTAAGAAATCTCTAACACCTGAGATTAAGGAGAAGGTTGATCAAACAATTGAAAGCTGGTCAAAAGCTGCCAATGAATTCACCATTCTTAAGCCAGAAGAAGAACGTGTCTAAACTATTTAATTATTTATATTTATGGAACAGATTAAACGTTATGAAGAATTACTGAATAATGTTGAAAACATTGTGTCTTCATCCTTGTATCCTGAAGCATGTCAACAGATGCAAGAAGAAAAAAATGCAATTATTCAACGTTTGGAAAAGGAAAAAGGTATAAAAGTTCCTATTGTTGGTAATTTCAATTCAGGTAAAAGCTCCCTTTTAAATTCTCTTTTAGGAAGGGGTGAGATTCTCCCGACAAATATTGAGGCAGAGACTTCTATCCCATATGAATTGTATCCAATGATTGAGAATGAACATGTCGAATTATACAGAAATGGGAACTTGATTTCAAATGTAAAGTTAGATTCCATAAAAAAATTAAGTATAGCACCGGGAGATGTTGCTCATGTTTTTATAAATAACACGTTTGTTAGAGATTTGGCCACAAAAGGTATTATTCTTGTTGATATGCCAGGACTAGATTCTGGTATTAAAGAACACAATGACGCTATAATTCATTATATAAATAATGGAACAGCATTCGCATTGTTGGCTGATATAGAAACTGGTGCTTTAACAAAAACTACAATTTCTTTCATAAAGGAACTTCTTTCATACGATTTAAGTCCATCAGTCTTCTTATCTAAAGCAGACCAGAAAGAAGATTCAGAGAGGAAGAGTATTGTAAATTATGTAAGGAGTCAAATCAATACGGAAATAGAACAAGAATTATATTTAGGAGTTATTTCTGCAGCTGATAATAATATTGAAGATTTTACTAATTATTTATCACAACTTGACCCTGACTCTCTTATTGCTAAAAAATACAAAAATAGTATTATCCAATTTCTAAATCATCAGATAAAGTCAATAAACACTCAAATCAGTTTGCTTTCTATTGACTTTGATGATGAAGAAGCCCAAAAGAGGATTAATGAATTAGAACAGAAGAAAACAGAAATTGAAGAAAAACTCTCTGGGGATATTGATAATGCCGACACCCCAGAAAAGTCCACAATGGACATATTAGATGAGGTTAAAGATGCTCTTTCTGACAATGCTAATCAAATAGCAACTAGTATAGTAAAAAAAGAATCGTCAGATGATGTGAATGCTCAACTTCTTTCAATTTTAAAACCTGTTATTGTAAAAGCATTCCAAAGAGAGGGAGGGGAATATGCAGCTGCCCTAAACTCCGTTGTTGATGATATTTCAAAAGCGCTTCAGAATGCATTAAACATTAGCGACGGATTAATTAATTCGGTTGTTGAAGAATATAAAGAAGATATTCAAAATATTATCTCTTTAGCAGCAGACGCTCTTAGAAACTCTGATAATCCATATGCACAAATATTTGCTCAAATACTTGATTTCTTCGGTGAGGACATTCCTGATTTTATTAGATGGATATTTGGTAGAAGCGAAGAGGATAAAATTGCCGAAGCGACATCTCGAATTAACACAACAATGTATTCAGCATTACAGCGTAATTTGTATCCGACCCTTCTTGAACAAGTTAGAGGACAGCAAGAAAGAATAAAAGCAAAAGTAATAGAACAAGTTAAAATACAAATAGCTCAGATAGAAGAAGCGATAAAGGCAATTCTTCGTGAGAGAAAAAAGGCAGAAGAAGCATTAAATAAGAGGAAGGAGCAATTGTTAGAGATCTTATCTTCCCTGAATGAGATAAAAGAAAAATTATCAAAATAGTATAAATGGCCAAATTAGGTACAAAAAAAGAAAAGGAGATTCCTACAAGTCAAGTAATTCAGGTAAACCCATACGAGATACCTGAAAGGACATTGCAGGTGGCCACACGCATTAGTACGGCAAATAGCCGTGCTAATGCGTCTATTGTTTTAAATGATTTTAAGGAGAAACTCTTATCACCCCAAAACACAAAAGATAATATCTGCGAATTTCTTAGATCCATTGAGTCTAATCTATTTGACAAACATTTCTGGGTAAGGTTAAGATCATGTCTACAAAATATAGTTATATTACTTGAAGCAAAAGAAAATTCAGAGTATACTCAAATCGTTGTGGCGGGCAGTTTTGCTTCGGGGAAGTCATCTTTCTTAAACTCTATTCTTAAAGAACCAAATTTACTTCCAACGGATATTGATGCAACTTCAGTTGTTCCGACCTACCTATATTGTTCAAAACATACTCAAGACCTATTAATTAAAGGCGTTAATTATAGAAATGCAGTGGTGGGATTAGACCGTGACGTTTTGAAATGCATACAACATGGTTCCAAGAGTAATGCATACATATCACCTCTTTTGAAAAAACTTCTAATTGAAATACATTCAGAAGAACATGATGGTATTGCATATATTGACACACCAGGCTATAATAACAACGAGAAAATTGTTGATGAAGACCAAAGAACAGATAGACAAACTGCTATCAATACTTTAAAAGAGGGGAATGTTTTATTTTGGCTTCGTGACATTGAAGATGGTGCCATATCAAGTGCGGACAGAAATATTATTGAACAATTTAACGGGAAGATAGTTATAATTTTCAATAAGGCAGACCTTAAACCTGAAACGGAGATAAAAAAGATAATAAACAATGCTCAAAAAGATTTTAATGCGAAATCAAAAAATAGCCCTATAATAGATATTATAGCCTATTCTAGTACAGAAAACAAATTATTTTACTCCATGAGAGGGTATAATATGGCCCGCTTATTGAAAAGGATAAAAACTTCAGGAACTGGTCAGAGCGAAGTTCAACGGATACTGAAACAGATAGATTTGTTATTTGATACAGAATTAAAAATTCAAGGTAAAGAATCTTTGAGATTAAAGGATTTATGGAAAGAATGTAATGCTCGGAAAGATTTGGCACACCGACGTTGCATACAGAATCGAGAATCTAATACAGAAATTCTTGATACATTGCTTGAATTAAACGTAAAAGGTGAAGAATACGATTGTGTTAAAAGTAAATTGGAAGAACTTGATCAAAAATACCAAAAAGAATTTGATTATTATGACAAGTATTGTGTGGAGATAGATACAAGGAAAAAGAAGGTTAAGGAAATTAAAGATGAAATAACTCGATTCAAAAAAATGGTGTATAGTTCTATACGAAGAGGTATAAAAATGTATAAGGAAAGCACAGACTCACTAGATATTTACGAATCTGAATCTGATGGTGTTTTAGATGTCTTTTCTGCAATTAAGACTAGAAATATGAATTCTTTTCTTGATTGTTTCGCAGATGGTTTAGACATTGTGAAGACATTACACGATGGTTATAATCCATTAACATATGCAGTAAAATATGGTGAAAATGACATGGTAAAATTCTTTCTTAATCAAGGGGCAAATTTGCATGTAATTGATGGGAGGGGCTACAATGCATTTTTAACTGCAGTTGAAAATAATTATAAGGATTTGTGTCAAATTATGTTAGATATTGACCCGTCCTTGTTGAATACAAAAACAAAAAATGGTGAGACTGCAATGGAAATTGCAAAACGTCATAGTTTTGAATCATGGTTAAATAAACAAAAATAAAGTATATGAACTTAGGTAAATTTCAAGAGGTTATCTCTCTTTCAGAATCTTTAGTCTCAAAACTGGAGACTATTGAACAGGAGGACCTAAAAAATGGACTCCCAGATTTGAAGCATGAAATTTCTGGTTTTAATTCCAGCGGACAAGAACTTCTTAAAGACTCTGAGACTCTGCGTATTGGAGTTGTAGGACAGATGAATGTAGGTAAATCTTCTTTTTTAAACTCGCTCATTTTTAATGGTGAAAATATTCTACCAAAGGCTGCTACTCCTATGACTGCAGGCTTAACAGTTTTACAATATACTGAAAAGCAGAGTCATTTTGAGGTTGAGTATTTTACAAGAGAAGAGTGGCATATTTTTGAGATAGATCATAGCCAATATTGTCAAATAGAAAGTGACATTAGGGAAGAATTTAGGTCTGAATCTGAAGACGTTATACAGAACAAAATTAAAGAAGCGACAACAGACGCTCAACGAGCAGCCCATGAAAATATAATCAAATGCAGGACAAGAGAAAAAATTGGCCAACCAAAGCCAGACTCTGTCAACTTTAGTAGTATTTCAGAACTTCAAACGATTTTAGAGAAATATGTGGGAGCAAATGGCAAATATACATCAGTTGTCAAAAGTCTTAATATTTTTCTAAACGATGAAAGACTTAAAGGAATACAAATTGTTGACACCCCAGGTGTTAATGATCCCATTATATCTCGAGAAAAACGAACTCGTGATTTTTTGCAAGCTTGTCATGGCGTGTTTTTTTTGAGCTTTTCTTCACGTTTCTTCGATAGTAGTGATGCTGAGTTTATAGATATTAGAATTGGCAAACAAGGTGTTGGAGTAATACTTATGTTAGCATGTAAGTTCGACTCAGTATTGCAAAATTTAGGCATGAAGTATAAGGGAAGAGAGGATGGATTAGAATTAGCAATAGACGAAGCCAAATCCAAATTAAAAGCAACTTTCGAAGAAAAACGAGCAAATTTGACTTGCTGTAATTTGAAATTTGCTTTTGACACAACTTCTGGTATTGGTTTTGCTATTGCACAAAAAAAACCTAGTGAATGGGATGAGGTGGAGAATCATGTAGTAAAACGAATGAAAGCTTTTTATCCAAATTATTTCGATAATGAGGATGATATTAAAGACAATTTCCTTATTCTTGCAAATTTTGATACTATTAAAAGCGAGTATTTGGAAAAATTATTTATTGAGAACAAGGACGAGATTATCAGTAATAAGATAAATCAATTTTTTGCTTTAAATACGGAGAATATATTAGAATATATTGACCAAATTAGTAATACATTAAAGAACAAGAAAAAGCAGTTGACCTCTGCTACATTGCAAGAATTGCACAAACAGAAGGAGGCAACAAAAGATTTATTCGAAAGAATTACTGATAGCGCATCTGATTATTTTGATAAGTTCGGCCGTAATCTTCAGTCTGGTATTAAAGAGATTGAAGAAGAGGAATTGGCAAACAATTATAAGCCTGATACAAGTTCTGTCCCTACAGTAAGTGATTCTATTTATGTAAGACATAAAAAGATGAAATTCTTCCATACACATAATACGTTCTATTTGGATAAAATAGATCGCTTCAAACTACATCAAATTATTATTCCTTCTATAGTTAATTATGCAAAACAGTTGCGTGTTGAATGGAAGAAAATTTTTAAAAAACAAAAAGAAGAAATGTTTGGGGCGTTCTGTGAAATAATTACAGACTTTTCAAATGAAGTTGAAACCGACGATAGAGCTTATCGAGATATAATGTCTAGATTTTTATCTGTTATCGATGGTTATCGGATTTTAAATTTAGATGATATTGTTACTAATAGAAATGTGTATTTGGCTAATTATATAGACGATAACGAACATACAGATTTTACTCTAAGCTACGAATGTAGCAAATCTGAAGTTCAGGCAAAAGTCGATTCTGAAGCATCCACCAAGCGAACGAACTTCAGATCCGGATTGACTTCTCGCGTTAATGATACTATAAATGCATTAAATAATGAAGCTGATGAAAATATCAAGAAAATTTTAAAGAAAATCGAGAATCTTAAAGAAAGAATGGAAGAGTCTTTAAACAAAGAGGCCGACGTTATTCTTTCCCAATTGGAAACCGAGATTAATTCAAAGGAAGAAACGTTGGCTAAAATTGATTCTGCAATAGATATTTTAAAACAATTAAAAAGAATTTACAAATGATAAGCAACTATATTTATGATCTAAATACTGAGATAAAAAATCAGGCAAATATAATGACCAAGTCAATTTATAGTGAACTCAAAGCTATAAACTATAGTATTCCTAGTATAAATCAAGAAACGTCCTCTTCATACAGACCTTGGGTGGTATTAGGAGGCGGAGGTGCTGTCATAGGTTTCCTTGGAATGATTTTTTCCGACTCTGTTAAATCTTGGCAGGTTTTACTTACTTGTATTGGTACAATGTCTGTAGGATTTGGAGTATGGCAAAATTCTCATTCTTCTAAGGAGAAAGTATATATTAATTATTCTAGCGTAAAAAACTATTATATTGAACATGTCGAAAAAGCCATCAATAGAATTTCACAAGAATGGGATTTATTTATAAAAACCAAGAATGAGGAGTTGGTTAAACAACTTAATGAACAAATATCCAATGAAAAAATTCTCTCAAAAGTCCTTTATAAAACATATTACCTTGAGAGAATTAAAGTGTCAATGATAGAATTTATTAATTCATTAGATCATTTACCGCAAGATGATTCATTCATAAGCTCATGTGGTTCATCGAAAGACAAGTTTGTATCATCTATTGAATTGGCCATTAATAAAGCATCGAATAATCAAATCTCTCAATATTCAGAAATAATTGACATCTTAAAACAGCATGGGATTTAAAGGGAAGTTTGAAACGTACATATCAACAAGAATGGGTGGATTTATTTTCTACTCATTTGTACTGAAATGTACAAAATGGTTTGGGAGTGAAACAGTAGATTGTATGATAAGCTACCCCAATAACCCTAACCCTTGGTATTGGCGCAGACAGAAGTTTGAGGCAGGACGTTCATATCTATTTAACTTCGATACAGTGAATTGGCAGTGGTGTAATCATGATTTCTTTGCAATATTGGACAAGAAAGGAAATATTGCTCAAAAATGGGAACTTAACTTAAAGGAATATGGATCCGGTGAGTGCCCAGACTGTCATGGGACTCACATGTGTAAGTACTGCAATGGTCAAGGTTTTATCCTTCCGCCCTCTCATCCAGAACTGCACCAAATGTGTAAACATTGTGGTGGTACTGGCACGTGCCATAAGTGTTACGTTCCAACTCGAGAAGGTGGTATAGGAGGTCCACCTACAGGAATCGGTAAAGGTTATAAATAGGAAAAGGTTATGAGTTTTATAGGTAAATTTGAATGGTATAATTCCTTGCATCAAGGTGGGAAAAGAGCCATCTCTTTCACTTTGACTTGCACGAATATGTTCAAGACTGAGACTTTTGACTGTGCCATTATTGATAGTACTGGTCAGGAACCTGCACAAATTCGTCGGCAACTTAAATTGAAACCTAATGAGGCGTTGGTTTTCAATTATGACAGATGTCGTTGGAATTGGTGCCAAGGGGATTACTTTTGTATTCTCGGAAAGAACGACAAGATAGAGCAACGTTGGGACTTAAACTTAAAGATCTATGATAGAGGAGAATGCCCAGATTGTCATGGAAGTCATCGCTGCCAAAGTTGTAATGGTAGTGGCGTAGTAAAGGATCGACATACACACACAATAAATACATGCAATGTTTGTTATGGTACAGGGATATGCCAGAAATGTTATGTGCCAATTCGATCAGGAACCACTTTGGCACAGGAGGTTTATGGCTCACAACCTTTACCTAATGCAAATATCAACAGACAAAGGAAAATTTCGGCATTACAGCAAACCATCAGCAATTTAGAAACAAAGATTGCTAAGGCGGACATGGACATGCGGATGATGCAGTTTAAGGGTATGGATGTTTCAGCTCGAACAGCATATATGTCGCATGTTGAGATGCTACATAGTTTTCAGCGACAGTTGATAAATGCCCAATATGAACTGCAACAATTAGAAAACATGGCTTAAAATCACAATTTGGAGTTATATGAGACAGGAATCAGCGAATCAGATATGGGCTGCAGAACAACAAGGCGATGTTTTCGCCTGTGTTGCTGCGGGGGCCTTAATGCGTGAAGGAAAAGTTGTCACAACTAACCTTCTTGAAGCATATAATAAGTTGGCTGTTGCTAATAGAAGAAACTGTCTTTTAGCAAGAGACTGGTTATCCTCTATGAATAATCCCAATTTACCTAAGGCCCTCTTTGACCATCCCATCCAGCCAGATACCTTTAAACAGTTAAACGAAGCTGCTAACTCCGGTAATGTTTTCGCAATGGTTATCATTGCTATAATGGCACATAGAGGCATTAATATAGTAAGGAGTGATGACGTCGCAAAATCATGGTTGAATGTGGCTGCTCAGCGAGGCTGTCTTTGGGCAGAAGATGTGGCAATTGAGATAGGGATTGCTATTAGTCCATCGTCTGCTTCAGAATTTGGAACACATAGACAAGAAACAAGCATCAACATAAATGGAGCACCTGTTAATGCAGGAGGAGTTTTTACGCCCAATGATTTAAATAGTCTTGAAGCGGATTCTCCTAAACCAAATCAGCAAGAAGATACTGCTGTAGATTATATGAAGGAGCTACAATCACTGATAGGTTTGGAGCAAGTAAAAAAAGATGTTGATTCGCTAAGGAACTTTGTTAAGGCGCAAAAGCTAAGAGAAGAGGCAGGCTTGAAGTCTTCACGGGTATCTTATCATTGTGTTTTTACGGGTAATCCAGGAACTGGCAAAACGACAGTTGCCCGCATTGTAGCTGGTATATATAAAGAGATGGGTGTCTTGAAAAAAGGTCATCTTGTAGAATGTGACAGGTCTGATTTGGTTGCAGAATATACTGGTCAAACAGCCGTAAAGACCAATAAGAAAATTGACGAGGCGCTTGATGGCGTTTTATTCATAGATGAAGCCTATACGTTAGTACAAAATGGCGATGGAGATTTTGGTCCAGAGGCTATTTCTACGTTACTGAAACGTATGGAGGATGATCGCCACAGATTGATTGTTATACTTGCAGGCTATACCAAGGAGATTAAGCAATTTATCAATTCTAATCCAGGTTTGGAGTCCCGCTTCAATCGGTATATCCATTTTGCAGATTATACAGCTGATGAACTTAAACAGATCTTTGTTTATACGCTTAATAAAGAGCAGTATAACATCACTCCAGACGCATTTAGAAAAGTCAAGAACATCTTGGAAGAGAAAGTCTCAAACAAGGATGCCAGATTTGGTAATGCAAGATATGTACGGAATTTATTCGAAGTCATTATTCAAAGATGGGCAGACAGGGTTGCATCAAGTAACAGTTCAGATCCGAAAGAACTGGCATTAATTACTGCAGAAGACATTGTAGATATTTAAATACAGAAGATATGGGAGAATATGATAATTTTCTTCCCCGGCCAACAATGGAGGGATTCCTCAGAGGTGTAGATTTAAGATCTCTGAAAGGGTTAACGGAACAAGAGATAAAAGATGCGATTAACTCAGCTTGCGAGTTTTTTGGCATTCCTTATCCCGTTTTCGTTCAAGACTTGTCAAACTTCAAATTTGGTAGTACCATGTTTGTAAGTATCGACCCGACTAGCTATGGAGATGATATTTTATATTACAACATGAATGAGTTAGCACAGTTGCATGTAGGTACCAAGGAAGCCTTTTCGCTCATTATGACGCACGAATGTGGGCATAGGATACTTCAATCAATTAGGTTCGAAGGCCCATATAATGGAAGTTGGCAAGGAGAATTGGCTGCAGACTTCTTAATGGGATGCAGAGCGGGTTTGTTTAACATGCCACAAATAAGTAATGTGATAGAAGGCTTAGGCAAAACCCAAGGTTCAAAAAGCCATCCCAAAGGATATCTTCGAGCAAACTTTATCAAACATGGTTTGCTAATAGCTCAACAGATACGAAATGAGTCTCGTCCTGTTTCTATACAGGATCTACTCAATGAATATGGAAAGCATTATCAAGAGATGTGGCCATACATAAAGAAAGACGAGAAAGAAATCTATAATCTCTTAGAACGTATGAGAAGATAATTTCTTCAAAAGCATGTAAGAGGAGATATGATTGGCTCCTCTTTGTTGTTAAAGGAGCGACTATAAGATTATAGATGGCAATGGGTGAGATTGATATTAAGTCGAGTACTGAGTATGAGGAGATGCAAAGGTGGTTTGCCTATCTTCGAAAGCATAATGCCAATATATTTGATGTGTTCTTTAAGGACAAGGATAACATCAGCGACGATGACATTGTTATCACGATAAAAGATGTGGCAACTTTCTTTGGCTTACCAATACCTGTCATTAGCGATAAATGCTTTACTATCGCAGAGGTGATAACCAGCGACAATGCTGTAGAATGCGAATTGTTTTACAGTATGCAGATGATGGGAAAAGCGGGTATTAACAACCTCGACACATTGCGCCTATCACTTGTTCATGAACTCTCGCATCAAGTCTTACACCAAACCCGCTTCCTGCTGTTTGAAAATGAACTTTGGATGCAAGAATTGGCGGCAGACATGATGGTCGGTGCATTCTCAGCAATGGACAATGATGTAGCCACAGGAAAATATAAATACGTATTGCGACAGTTGCCTGCAAGCATGACCCATCCAGACGGAACTCTTAGAGCGACCATTGTGGAATATGGACGAGAATATATAACAAAGTTAAGGGAACAACAGAATGAGGTCAGCAACATTCGAGATGTATTGAAGGGGCTTCCTGCCTTTGTTTATGAACATTATCAGGAATTACAAAAATCATGGGACGATGTACAATTGGTGGCTAAGCAAGAAGATAGTTCCGCTGAGACATCCCCTATTAATTACGAGTCTTTGCCAGACACCAATCTGTTGAAGCGGTATTACATGAAACATAAGAAAGATAAGGAGAACGACATATGAACATCATGGATAATAGTTCTATAGATGCTCCGGCAATCGGTAAGATTGTTACTGAGCCATTCGAAATGGAGCAGTTAACTGATTGCCGCTTGTATTTGTTGCCGTCAAATGCTGAAGCAATTGGCGATAAGGCAAGTGAAGTGTTGGGGCTGCTGATGGAGAAGATGGGAGCTGACAAATTGGTAAACGACTATAAGTTTGAGATCATCAATGAGTCATTATCATTCGATAATCAACCTTTACTCAAAACTGCCATCAATGAGGAAAAGGCAACCTTTATCATGCCTCTTTATACTCCTGATAAGTCCGAAAAAAAATACTTGGTTGTCCGTTCAGAAGAGAAAGACCTATTTGCTCATATACCATTGATGATTTATACATCAGAACGGATTAGCAAATTCTGCATCATGGAGCAGATGAAGTGGTATGGGCAGGACAACCCAGAAGAAATACGTGACTTCATTAAAGAAGAAGTTGACACCGATGCTTTTTGGAAAAGGTATGCTGCTGCCTCAACTTCAAACATGATGCATCCAACCTTTGGCATGGCTGTGTCAAAAGCTGCACTAAAGGATAAATTGGGGATAAAAGGCAAGATAACCCATCTTGACAAGCTAAAGATGATGGATCGGATAGAAGAGAACTTCGTCAAATCCCATCGTGATGAGTTGGCAGATGCAGAGTTGATGGTCGTGTTCAGCAGCATGGACGTACATTCGTTTAGGAAATTTGCCAGTATGCTGAATAAGAACCAGAGAAGCAAACTGGCAGAGATTGCGAATGTGAAGAAGGTCGCAGAAAACGCCAGTACTTGGCTTGAAGTGAGATTTGTCGGAAAGATAGAGTCGGGTCATAGAACAAAGGGAAGATATAGGCTCTATATCACAGATGGAAAGAAAGATGAACTGGTAGAGTTTGATTCTAGCGATTCCTTCCTTGTGTATCTGCTTTTTTTGATTGATAAAGTATTGAAGGTCGAGGTGGACACCTTGGACTTTGACAAATACAAAGACCTTTTCGTAAAGCTTTCATGGGAGGTGTACCGTTTTTGTGACGGAGAAGAACGCTTCAAGAAAATCACGAAGGGACGAGATGACAAAGGCAAAGCAAGGGAAAGGCGCCTGAGTGACTGTTTGGGCGACATAAAAATTTCTTTGAGTAATGCATGTAATAAATTGGGTGCTTTGCCCTCTCCTTATATCATAGAAGATGCAGACGAACATCTCTATGTAGAGAAACAAGACATTATTCTACCAGAGGAGTTGACGAACGTAATCAACAAGTGGAGAGCCACTACATAAAAATCGTGTTAACAAATGTAAATGCGAATTGGTACATTATTGATTTTCAGTAAGATGAAAGTTTAACTATACCGTCTATACAAGTTTAGGCCAATAGGCCGGAAAATGCCGAACTTTGCACCAAGAATTTGATGTAAAATCGGCATTTTTTCATGCCTCAAAACTTGTATAGATATGGACGAGAAGCATTATGACGGTTACGATGTTGAGAGACTCAACAACTTTGAGATTGAGGGTGATGAAATCAGGGATCTCCTCAAAACAGACAGTGGTTTCTGCCAGCGTCTCTTTTTCGGAAAAGATTTGAAGAAGTGCAACATTGCACGGTTTCGCAACAGACACATCAGTGAATTGAAGCAAACCTATAATGTTGAAATCTCTGAAGACACCTATAGTACCATCGTGTATGAAACACTGTGGGCAAACGGGACTTGGGCACCGTTGGACACATACGACAAACAATCTACGTTTTTCGCTTGGTTGCGCCGTGTGGCCAGAAATGCCGTGATGGAACGTTTGGAGGAAGAACATATCATTCCAGAGAATCGCATGCGCACAGTTGGCAATACACGCCTAACGATGTTGTCTCAATCTGAGGAGAAGTGTAAGTTGGTTATTGACGAGTTGATGGCTCATACCAAATACTACGACCTGTTGACTGCGGTATATGTTGACAGGCTCAAGAAGAATGAGATTATGGAGAAGTTAAACTTGACAGAGGATGACTACACTAAGCAGAAGAAGCAGGGGGAAAGCAAACTAAAAGATGCTATACTCCGCTCTGCCTATTGCTTTGAGGAGGATATACTGCATGATAAGAATGCCAGCATCATCACGGTGTCATCAGAGTTTGTTATGGATATGGCAGAATGGTATAAGGAACGGACAAGTGAGAATCCATTTAGTGATGTCTTGGGACTTCAGTTGACTGATAATGAGGTGAAGGACAAGATAGTAAAATTCATCTACGACTTCTCTGCCAAGTTGAAGTGGACAGACGAAGAAAGGCAACTTTGGAGACTTCGTTTTGTGGAGAAAGTTCCTCCAGTCAAGCTGGCAGAAGAAATGGGAGTGGACAGACATTGGGTTGACCAGCACTACTCCCGTATCAACAAGAAGTTCAAAAAGGCTTTCAAGAAATGGTGGAAGGTAAACGGTTAAAAATAGGAGGGTGTGTATATGACAAATAAGAACGATTATATAACAGTCAGGGAAGCTGTTGAGAAAAAAATATTATCAGAGAGAGATTACCTGTACGTTATCTATCTCTTGACTATTATACTGAAAAAGATATTCAATGACACCAATGGGGGTGGCCATTTCAATATCAATCTTGACACAGTAAAGGTGTTAAAGGAAGATGGCAAGGAAGTGAAAGTGGAACTCGAAGGTGCTGAGAGTGGTCATGAGGCATGTCATGGCAAGCCGGATTTTGACACGGAATTCCTCAATCCTTGTTTCCTCGCTCCAGAAAGTTTCCTTGGTCGTTTCTCTTCGGCATCTGATGTGTATTCTTTGGGGATTTTGTTGGCTTATATGCGATATGGGACATACCCTTTCGACATTAACGAATCTATGGAAAGGAGTAAGATACTGGCTATCGTCAAGTCAAATGATCCTGATATAGAGATTCAATCACGTGTTGATCTGCTTATTACCAAATCTATACGAAAAAACGCGAGTGACAGATTCAAAGATGTTGAAGATTTGGGGATAGCTTTGGTTCAGCAATTGGATATAGAAATGCCCAACTGCTTCAGTTGTTTTTCTGTTGGTAGAAAAAAAAGGAAGATAGGTGATGGAATACGACATCCGAATGGTTGTAAATTAGAGAAAAAGGAAAAGACTGATGGTTCTTCACAGGTTCCGAGTTTCAAGGCAATAATAAAAGAGAGGGAGGGTGACGGTTTCCGTGACGTTGCGGGGATGGATGACATAAAAAAAATGCTACAACGTGACTTCGTTGAAATAGTCTCTCACCGTGAGTTGGCTAAGGAATTTGGCATAATGCCTTCAAATATGCTGTTCTTCGGTGCTCCTGGTACTGGCAAAACTTATATCAGCATGAAATTGGCAGAGGAATGTGGTATGGCTTTCTGTGTAGTAAAGCCAT
>JAEEGL010353526.1_pt1 | contig 15951 bp, 11 predicted proteins | sample 9134231 | NCBI WGS metagenome assembly JAEEGL01 (sample SAMN16246548, study PRJNA631951) | gut metagenome | biome: gut microbiome; feature: rumen; material: fiber-attached | host: Bos | place: Iran: Karaj | collected 2018-10 | reverse complement strand
GCGAAGGGCTGCTGCATCATCGGTCAGCACGCCGACTCCACCGGCGCTCCGAAGGCTGTCCAGACCGCGAAGGACAACGGCAAGGCCGTCTACTCCGTCGGCTACAACATTGACATGCTCGCCGCCGCCCCGACCGCCGCTCTGACCTCCTCCACCAACGACTGGAGCGTGTTCTACACCGAGGCGTTCAAGACCATGCTCTCCGGCGGCAAGCTCCCGGTCGACTGGTCCAAGGGCTATGAGGCCGGCGCCGTCGCCATCACCCCGCTTGGGCCCGAGGTCGCTCCCGGCACCAAGGAGGCTGTCGAGAAGGCCGAGGCTGACATCAAGGCCGGCACCCTGCACGTGTTCGACACCAGCACCTTCACCGTCGGCGGCCAGCCTGTCACCAGCGCGTTTACCTTCGACTCCGACGGCGACTGGACCAACGACACCAACGAGGGCATCGTGGACGGTTACTATCACGAGTCCGAGTACATCTCCGCGCCGTCCTTCGGTCTGCGCATCGACGGCATCACCGAGCTCAACTGATCTCCGGTATCCGCTTCGGAAGGGCTGCTTCGGCAGCCCTTCCTTTTTTATTTTTCTTGAATGCTAACAAATTTTTAGGGAACAAGCAAATTTTTTTGTTCTTTTTGTTTACAAGTCCTTTTAAATGTGATAGACTGTTTCAGCGAATAATTGGGAAGGGCGCTTTGCCATTTTCAGTCCGCTCCCGAGCAAAGAAAGGATGATTGCCTTGGCTTCTGCGTGCGCCATCAAAATGGAAAACATCACCAAGCGCTTCGGCAAGGTCGTGGCGAACGACCACATCAACATGGAGCTGCGCGAGGGCGAGATCCTGTCGCTGCTGGGCGAGAACGGCAGCGGCAAGACCACGCTGATGAACCAGCTCTCCGGCATCTACTTCCCCGACGAGGGGCAGATCTACGTCCACGGCAAGCCCGTGACCATCGGCTCGCCGAAGGACGCCTTCGATAACGGTATCGGCATGATCCACCAGCACTTCAAGCTGGTCGACGTGTTCACCGCAACGGAGAATATCGTTCTCGGGCTTGAGGGCGAGGGCAAGCTGGACCTGAAAAAGGCCGGCGAAAAGGTCGCGGAGATCTGCGGACGCTATGGCTTCGACATCAAGCCGGAGCAGAAGATCTACGATATGTCCGTCTCGCAGAAGCAGACCGTTGAGATCGTCAAGGTGCTCTACCGCGGCGCGGACATCCTGATCCTCGACGAGCCGACCGCGGTGCTGACCCCGCAGGAAACGGACAAGCTCTTCGACATCATGCGCGCGATGAAAAAGGACGGCAAGTCGCTCATCATCATCACGCACAAGCTGCATGAGGTGCTGGACGTCAGCGACCGCGTGGCGGTGCTGCGCAAGGGCGAGTACATCGGCGACGTGATGACGAAGGACGCGGACCAGCAGTCGCTGACCGACATGATGGTCGGCCATGCGGTCACGCTGAACATCGACCGGCCGGCGCCCGTCGATCCGAAGCCGCGGCTTGAGATCAAGAACCTGACCGTCTATGACGAGCTTGGCGTCAAGCGTCTGGACGACGTGAGCTTTACCGCCAACTCGGGCGAGATCCTGGGCATCGCGGGCGTCGCCGGCAGCGGACAAAAGGAGCTGCTGGAGTCGGTCGCGGGGCTCTATCCCATCCGCGAGGGCGAGATCGTCTTCCACGATCCCGAGAGCGGGCAGGCAAAGAACCTCGTCGGCATGGATCCGCTTGCGATCAAGAAGGCGGGCGTCGGCATGGCGTTCGTGCCGGAGGACCGTCTGGGCATGGGCCTGGTCGGCTCGATGGGTATGACCGGCAACATGATGCTCCGCTCCTGGCGCAAGGGCAAGGGCCTGTTCGTTAATCGCAAGGATCCGGAAAAGCTGGCGAACGATATCTGGAAGGAGCTGGAGGTCGTCACGCCCAGCACCGCCTTCCCCGTGCGCCGCATGTCCGGCGGCAACGTGCAGAAGGTGCTCGTCGGACGCGAGATCGCGCAGGACCCCGCCGTGCTGATGACCGCCTACGCGGTGCGCGGACTCGACATCAACACGTCCTATACCATCTATAACCTGCTCACACAGGAGAAGATGAAGGGCATTGCCGTGATCTACGTCGGCGAGGATCTGGACGTTCTGCTGGAGCTCTGCGACCGGCTGGTCGTCCTCTGCGGCGGGCAGGTCTCCGGCGTTGTGGACGCGCGCACGATCACCAAGGAAGAAGTCGGTCTGCTGATGACGCAGCACAGAAAGGAGGGTGCCTGATGGATAAGGAGCATGTCGGCCACGAGCCCCTGATCCGCATGTCCAAGCGCGGCGAGCTGCTGCCCGCGTGGAAAGCGTGGGGCATCCGCGTGATCGCGTTTTTCCTCAGTCTGGTCGTCAGCGGCATCGTCATCGTCGCGATCTCCAAGCTCAATCCCGCCGCCGTGTTCGCCACGATGCTCGACGGCGCCATCGGCTCGAACAAGCGCATGTGGGTCACCGTCCGCGACGCGATGACGCTGCTGTGCATCGCCGTCGGTCTGGCCCCGGCGTTCAAGATGCGCTTTTGGAACATCGGCGCGGAGGGTCAGATCCTCGTCGGCGCCATCGCCTCGGCGGCATGTATGATCTACCTCAAGAACCTCCCCACCGTCCTGCTGCTGGCTGTGATGATCGTCGCGAGCCTGCTGGCGGGCGGATTGTGGGGCTTCTTCCCCGGCCTTTTCAAGGCGCGCTGGAACACGAACGAAACGCTTTTCACCCTGATGATGAACTACATCGCCATACAGTTGACAAGCTATTTCGTGGCGCTGTGGGAAAATCCCTTCGGCTCGAACACGGTCGGCGTCATCAACTCGCAGACCAAGGCGGGCTGGCTGCCGAACCTTCTGAGCAAGGGCTACAACAAGGACTTCGGCTGGAACGTGGTCATCGTGCTGGCGGTGACGCTGATCATGTATCTGTACATGAACCACTCCAAGCACGGCTATGAGATCGCCGTCATCGGCGACAGCGAGAACACCGCCCGTTACGCGGGCATCCGCGTAAACCGCGCGTACGTGCGCACGATCGTCTTCTCCGGCGCCATCTGCGGCCTGGCGGGATTCGTCGCCGTCTCCGGCGCGAGCCACACCATCTCCACCTCCACCGCGGGCGGACGCGGCTTCACCGCGATCATCGTGGCGTGGCTGGCGCAGTTCAACAGCGTGGTCATGATCATCTTCTCCTTCCTGCTGGTGTTCCTGCAAAAGGGCGCGCAGGCGATCGCCTCGACCTATAACCTCTCGCAGGAGGTCAGCGAGATGATCACGGGCATCATCCTGTTCTTCCTGCTCGGCAGCGAGTTCTTCGTCAACTACACGGTGCACTTCCGCGGAAAGAAGGTGAACGCATGACCACGCAGCTTCTGACGCTCATCAATTCCGCCATCGCGTTCGGCACGGTGATCATGCTCGGCGCCATCGGCGAGATCCTGATCGAGAAGGCGGGCAACCTCAACCTCGGTATCCCGGGCATCATGTACCTCGGCGGCATCGGCGGCATGGTCGCGGCGTTCTACTACGAGCTCGGCGGAGGCTCCTCCCCGATCGTCGGCCTTCTTCTGAGCTTTATCTGCTCGATGCTCTTTTCGGCGCTCGGCGGCCTGATCTACGCGTTCCTGACCATCACCCTGCGCGCCAACCAGAACGTCACCGGTCTTACGCTGACGATCTTCGGCGGCGGCGTGGCGAATTTCTTCGGCGCCAGCCTCAACACGCTCGCCGGCGGCGTCGGCCAGATCTCCGTCCCCGTCACCTCCAGCGCGTACATCGCCTACACGCCGCTCGGCTACATGGGCACCTTCGGCAAGCTGTTCTTCGCCCACGGCTTCATGGCGTATCTCGCCATCGTCCTCGCGATCGTGATGCGCCACTTCCTGATGCGCACGCGCATGGGCCTCAATCTCCGCGCCGTGGGTGAGAATCCCGGCACGGCCGACGCCGCGGGCATCAACGTCACGCGCTACAAGTACCTCGCGATCATCTGCGGCGCCGCGGTCGCCGGACTGGGCGGGCTGTTCTACACGATGGACTACGTCAAGGGCACCTGGGCGAACGACGGCACGATCGAAGGCCTTGGCTGGCTTGCCGTGGCGCTGGTCATCTTTGCCACCTGGAAGCCGCTCAACGCGATCTGGGGCTCCTACCTGTTCGGCTTCGTGTACTGGGCGTACCTCTATATCCCCGGCCTCTCCCGCCGCACGCTGGAGCTGTTCAAGATGCTGCCCTACGTCATCACGCTGGTGGTGCTGATCATCGTCTCGCTGCGCAAGAAGCGTGAGAATCAGCCGCCGGCAAGCCTTGGCCTGAGCTACTTCAGAGAAGAACGCTAAAAACCCGAAAAGAGCGGCTTTGCCGCTCTTTTCGATTGGAGGCACGTCATGCAAACACTTCTGCTCAAAAATATTAAAACCCTCGTCTCCTGCGACGATGCGGACACGGTATACGAAAACGTCGACCTCTATGCCGAAAACGGCGTCGTTCGCGCGATCGGACCCTCCCTGCCCCAGTCTGCCGGCCGCGTGCTCGACGCGTCGCATATGCTCTGCTATCCCGGCCTGGTCAACACGCACCACCATCTCTACCAGATCTTCTCGCGCAATCTGCCCGAGGTGCAGAACATGGAGCTGTTCGACTGGCTCAAGGCGCTCTACGAGATCTGGAAAAACCTGGACGAGGACGCCGTGCGCCTCTCCTCTCTCGTCGGTATGGGCGAGCTGTTGAAGCACGGCTGCACGACCTGTTTCGACCATCATTACGTCTTTCCCCGCGGCGGCGGTGATCTGACGGGCGCGCAGTTCGCGGCGGCGGACGCGCTCGGGATGCGCTTTCACGCCTCGCGCGGCAGCATGGACCTCTCGGTCAAGGACGGTGGGCTGCCGCCGGACAGCGTGGTGCAGACGGTGGACGAGATCCTTCGCGACAGCGCCGACGCGATCGCGCGTTTCCACGACGCGGAGCCGTACGCCATGCATCGCGTGGCGCTCGCGCCCTGTTCCCCGTTTTCCGTCTCCGCCGATCTTCTTCGCGAGAGCGCGAAGCTCGCGCGGCAGTACGGCGTCCGTCTGCACACGCACCTTTGCGAAACGAAGGACGAGGAGAATTACATGCTCGCGCGCGAGGGCGTGCGCCCGCTGGCTTACATGGAAAAGCTCGGCTGGCTGGGTCCTGACGTCTGGTTTGCCCACGGCATCTGGTTCAACGACGAAGAGCTGAAGCTGCTCGCCGACACGGGCACCGGCGTCGCCCACTGCCCGATCTCGAACATGAAGCTCGCCTCCGGCGTCGCGCGCGTGCCGGAAATGCTGCGTCTCGGCGTGCCGGTCGGCCTTGCGGTGGACGGCTCCGCCTCGAACGACGGCTCCAGCCTGATGGAGGAGCTGCGCGTCGCGTATCTGCTGCACCGGCTCCATTCCAGTCAGGACGCCCCCTCCGGCTATGACGTGCTGAAAATGGCGACGCGCGGCAGCGCAAGACTGCTCGGGCGCGATGATATCGGGCAGCTCGCCGTCGGGAAGTGCTGCGACCTCTTCCTCGTGGACGCGCGGCGGCTGGAGCTCGTCGGCGGGCTGTACGACCCGAAGAGCGTGCTCGCCACCGTGGGCCTGCGCGGCGCGGTGGACTGCACCGTGGTCAACGGCAGCGTCGTCGTCGAGCAGGGCCGGCTCGTCCCGATAGACGAGGAGCGCCTCGCCGCGGAGGCGGACGCAAAGTGCAGGTCCTATCTCGGCAGATAAGGAAAAAGGAGGGCGCGATGCCCTCCTTTTTCTTTACAGATAGCGGTCCATCCTGCGCCAGATCGCCTCAAACTGGTCGTTGAACAGCTCGCGGCCGGCGCGCAGCTTTTCATGCTGCCGGTGCAGATATGCGCGCAGCTCGCCCTGTCCCGCGCGAAAGCGTTCGAGCAGCTCCTCCCAGTCGGAGGCGGCGCCGTCCCACAATTCGTCGCTGGCCGCTTCGATCATCGCAAAGGTGTCCATCAATTCGCCCTGTGATTTGAAAAAGCCGTCCATGGTGCGCTTGTGTTCGGGATATCGCCCGCTGTTGTAGTTGTCGAGCACGATCTCATACCGCTCATACGCCCGCGCCACAGCGTCCTCCCAGGAGAGGTAGAGCTCCCGTTCGGCATTTTCGCCCACACGCGCCATCGTCTCCGGCGCGGCGCACAGCTCCGTCAGCTTCGCCGCGAGCGAAACGGCGTTCTCCTCGATGAAGAAGCCGTTCCGCCCGTCCGTGACGCCCTCGGCGGCGCAGGAGCCGGCAACCATGACCGTCGCCGTGCCGCTCGCCGCCGCCTCGCGCACGACCAGGCCGTTCGTGTCGAAGGTCGAGGGGAACAGGAACAGGTCGGCGCGGCTGTACCACGCGCGGATCTTCTCACGGTCGGATATCGCGCCGGTAAAGAAGCAGACGGCGTCCAGACCAAGCTCGGAAGCGTATGCGCGCACCTCCGCGCCGTCCGCTCCGTCGCCGACAAAGACCATCCGAAAATCGGCGCCCTTCTCCCGCAGCGATGCGAGCGCGTCGAGGATGATCCGCAGGCCTTTATACCACATCAGCCGTCCGACAAACAAAAACATCGGCACGCCGATCGGCAGGTCATAATCCTTTACAGCGTCATTTATTTCCGCATCCGAGACGCGTCCGCGCGGTACGTCAACGCCGTTTTCCATCACGAGATACTCGCCCTCGTAGCCGAGGGAACGCAGGTTCTGCCCCGCGCCCTCGCTGACGACCCAGACCTCGTCGCAGGCGGAGACGTTCTGCACCAGCGCGCGGATCGCGCTCTCCTGCAGCAGCTTGCCGCGGATCGCTTTTGCGATGTCGATGTCGAACTTCGTGTGATAGGTCAGCACCAGCGGCGTTTTCAGCACGTCGCGAAGCTCTCGCGCCAGGATCGCGGAGGATACCGGGCAATGCGCGTGCAGCAGCTCCGTGCGCTCGTCCTGCAATCGCCGCGCCGTCTCCGGCGAGAACGGATAGCCGGTGACGTAGCCGACGAGCTTGCGCGTGTCGATGCTCGGATAGCGCAGCACGGGAAAATCATAGGAGCTGTCGTCCGCGTCCGGCACTGCGGGCGTCGCCACGACCGCATGACCGTGATGCGCCTCGATGTTTTTTGCATAATTGACCACCGCGTTCGCCACGCCGTCGATCACCGGCGGGAACGAATCGTTCAACAAACAGATGGTATGCTTTTCGGGCATAAGGGTACCTCCCCGATCGTGAATGACGTTTTCTCAGTTAAAGAACAGTATAGCACGTTTTCCAAAAATATGCTATACTGTTTTACCTGAAGGGAGGCGGCGCCGTGAGAACGATCACCTGTACCGTATCCGCGGAACGGGACGGCCAGCCGCTGCGCAGCGTCCTGCGCGGCGAGCTGCATCTGTCCGGTACTCTGCTCAAGAGCCTCAAGTGGCGGGAAAACGCGATCCTGCTCAACGGCGCGCCCGCTCGGGTCGACGCCGTCGTTTGTGCGGGCGACCTGGTTTCGGTCTCGCTGGCGGAGCGGCGGGAACGTCCGATCCCGGCGTCCTGCGCTTTGAAGCCGGACGTCCTATACGAAGACGAGGACCTTCTGGTCGTCAACAAGCCCGCGGGCGTTGCGATGCATCCGCGCCGCGCCGCGCCGGACACGCCGGATATGGACACGGCGTTGGCGGCATATCTCGGCGACGGCGGCGCCGCTCACTTCGTCAGCCGCCTTGACAAGGGCACGAGCGGCCTGTTTATCGCCGCGAAGTCCGGCTACGTCCACGATCGTCTGCGCCGCGCCCTGCACGGCGACGGCTTGCGCCGCGAATACCGGGCGGTCGCCGTCGGCGGCGTGTCGCCGGCCCGCGGCACGGTCGATCTGCCGATCGGCCGGGCGGACGGCTCCATCATCCGTCGCTGCGTCCGCGACGACGGTCTGCCGTCCCGCACGGAATACGAAGTGCTCGCCCGCGGCGGCGGTTTTTCTCTGCTGCGGCTGGCGCCTCTGACCGGGCGCACGCACCAGCTGCGCGTACACATGAGCGCGCTTGGCTTCCCCCTTGCCGGGGACTGGCTTTACGGCACGGAGGACCGCGAACTGATCCCGCGCCCCGCGCTGCACTCGTACGAGCTTTGGTTCACGCATCCAGTGACTGGCATGGCATTGCACTTTACAGCTCCCATCCCTTCAGATATGCAGCGGTTGATCGATAAAATCCTTATGTTTCCCTTGCAAGATTGAGTATTCTTTTGTATAATATCGCATTATGCCGCACGGAGGTCACGTTTATGAGTGAAAACGTCATTTTCTGCTATTCCGGCACCGGCAACTGCCTCGACATGGCGAAGAATATCGCCCGTGAGCTGGGCGACACGGATATCGTCATGATGCGCCGCACCCCCGCGGTGACAAACGTGCGCGGAGCCAAGCGTGTCGGTTTTATCTTTCCCTGCTATGCCGGCGGTCTGCCCGGCGGCGTGGAGGAAACGCTGAACGCGATCCAGATCGACCCGGTCGCCTACAAATTCGCGGTATGCCAATGCGCCGCCTATCCGGGCATCGGCCTTTCCATCGTCGACCGGATCTTCCATCTCGACTACTGGCAGACGGTCACGCATCAGTGCTCGTGCATCTGGCTGTTCCCGCACACGATGATGATGCCGCCGCTTACCGCGAAGGGCGCGCAGGAGCGTTCCGAGCGCGAGGCAAAGCGCATCGCACACGAGGTCAGGGCGCTGCGGCGCTCGGAAAAATCGCCGAAGGCGAACCCGCTCAACCGGCTCGAAAGCAAGGCGTGGCCCGTTCTGTCGAAGCTGAAGGCGAAAAAGCTCGCCGTCAGCTCGCTGTGCGTCGGCTGCGGCACCTGCGCCAAAGTCTGTCCGAAGGACAACGTCCGCCTGATCGACGGCAAGCCCCAGTTCGGCACGGACTGCCTGCAATGCCTGGCGTGCCTGCAATACTGCCCGCAGGAAGCGATCTACATCGGCAAGGTCACGCAGCGGCGCGAGCATTATCACAACCCCAACGTTACGGCAGACGACCTCGTCAAGCCCGTCATCCACGTCGACTGAATGGGCGGAAACGATATGCGCCGCGAGATCCTGCGCGGCGCGCGGGACGGCTTTCCCATCGGCCTTGGGTATTTTGCCGTGGCCTTCTCGCTGGGCATCACTGCCCGGGCGGCGGGCCTGACCCCCGCGCAGGGCTTTCTCGCGAGCTTTTTGAACCACGCCTCTGCGGGCGAATACGCGCTGTTCTCCCTCATCTCGGCAAACGCCGCCTATTGGGAGGTCGCCGTCGTCATCTTCATCACCAACATGCGCTATCTTCTGATGAGCGCGGCGCTAAGCCAGCGGTTCTATCTTGACACGCCGTTTATCCATCGTCCGCTGGTCGGCTTCTGCATCACGGACGAGATCTTCGGTCTCGGAATCGCGTATAAGGGCTGGCTCTCTCCGCCGTATCTCTACAGCGCGTTTCTGGTCGCCGCCCTCTGCTGGTCCTCGGGCACCGCGACCGGCATCACCGCCGGCAACGTGCTGCCCGCGCGGATCGTCAGCGCGTTGAGCGTCGCGATCTACGGCATGTTCCTCGCCATCATCGTGCCCCCCGCGCGCAAGAACCGCGTCGTCGCCGCGCTGGTGCTGGTCTCCTTCGCCTGCAGTTACGCCTTTTCGGCGCTGCCGCAGCTCAGCGGGCTCTCCGAAGGACTGCGGACGATCCTGCTGACCGTCGGCATCTCGGCGATCGCCGCCGCCCTGTTTCCCGCGCAGGAGGAAAAAGGAGGCGAGGCGTCATGACTCAAAACGTATACGTTTACATCCTGATCAGCGCCGCCGTCAGTTTCCTGATCCGCACGCTGCCGCTGACGCTGATCCGCAGGCAGATCGCCAACCGTTTCCTGCGCTCGTTCCTTTTCTACGTCCCCTACGTCACGCTGGCGGTGATGACCTTCCCCGCGATCGTCCACGCCTCGCAATATCCCCTCGCCGGCGCGGCGGCGCTGCTTGTCGGCGCCGTGCTGGCCTGGCTGGGCGCAGGGCTCTTCCCCGTTGCCGTGTCCTGCTGCGCGACGGTCTTTATCGCGGAGCTTTTGCTCGTCTGAACCTGACAAAACGGGCGTGCCGCAGAATCCTTCTGCGGCACGCCCGTTTATTGCTCTTCAGCGTTTCGCGTCCTCCAGTGCCTTTTCGATCGCCAGGATCAGCTTGCCCGGCACGGCAGGCTTGAGCAGATAGCCCGCCGGCAGCAGCTTGATGACCGCCTGGATGTGCTCCTTGTCGTTCACGCTCGTGAGAAAGATCACGGGAATATCCCTGATATCCTCGTCCGCGCGGATCATCTCCAGCGTCTGTCTGCCGTCGCACACGGGCATCTCGTAATCCAGCAGGATCACGTCCGGACGCTCCTTGCCGATGGCCGTCAGCGCCTTCATGCCGGAGTTCGCCAGAGTGACGTTGAACTGCCTGTCCAGCATCGCCTTGATACTGCGCAGCGTTGCGGCGTTGTCATCCACCACCAGGACCGTCTTTTTCCCGTCCTTCGGCGCTGTTTTCTCGCCCTTCAGCTCGTTCAGGTCCAAGCCAAGTCCGGTGCAGACGGTGGAAAGCACCTGCGCGCTGTCCACCGGGCGCGGCAGATTCCTGAACTGCCCGCTTCGATAGTACTGCTCGAACAGCCGGTATTCCTCCGCCGTTCCGAGCGTGAGCACCGGGATATTGGGAAACTCCTGCTGCAAACGCGCGAAGACCACGTGATCCAGTCCGTTGAAGCCGGCAAGGTTGATCACCACCATGTCCGGGCTAACCACCTTGACCATGCCGAGGGCGTGCCGCGGGTCCTCCGTGCAGAGCTGCACCCGGAAATAGCGGTGCAAAAGGTCGTCCACTCCCTTTGTCAGCTCGTCTGCCTTGCCGATCATCACGATCGTCTTCATAGCCCTTCCCCTCCCTCAAAATTATGAAAGCAGTTTTTCGATCCGCTCCATAACGCCGTGCGCCGCATCCTCATCCAGATCCGTCACCGCCGCCGCCAGCTCCGGCAGCAGCGCCTCGACCTCCGGCGCCATGCGGTAACCGCGCAGCTTCTCCATGACGCCGTCCGCCGCGTCCACGTCGAGATCCTCCAATGCGCCGCGCAGCAGAGTCAGCAGCGCCCGGAGCATGTCGGCGTCCGCCGTTTCCTTTTCCGTCCCGCCGATGTTCTCCTGCTCGAACAGCCCCGCCAGCTTCCCCGCATAGGAGCGCCACTCCGCGAGGAAAACGCCGTGCAGCTTTTCGATCGTGCCTGTGTCGCCGTCCCGCGCGGCATATTCCAGCAGCTTCGCCATACCCGCCAGCGGCACGATGCCAACGGTCGCCGCCGCGCTTTTCATGCCGTGTACCTGAATGCGATAGGCGGCGAGCGCGTCCTCATCCTCCGGCGCGGCGGACGCGGCCGCCCACATCCGGTCCAGCTTTTCCGCCTGCAGCGGCACCACTTCGCGGAAATCGCGCACCGTGGACTCCAGCAGCTCCCGCTCCGGGAGATGCAGCCAGGCATAGCCCCAGTCCAGCCCGTCGATCACGGGCAGATCCTCCGGCGGCCCGCTCCGGGCGCTCGCCGACGCGTTCGCCCCGTCCGTCTCCTCGAACGGAAGCAGCTTTTCGCCGGGCAGCGCCTCGCGCAGCGCCTGCTCCAGCTTGTCCGACGCGACCGGTTTGGAGACAAAGCCGTCGAAGCCCGCCTCAAGGTACTGCTCCTTCGCCCCCGTCACCGCGTTCGCCGTGAGGACGTAGATCGGTATTTTGTCATAGCCGGCAAGCCTCCGCATGCGCTGCATGGTCTCCACGCCGTCCATATCCGGCATCATGTGATCCATGAACACCGCGTCGAAGCGCTCCGCCTCCGCCAGCGCCAGCGCCTCCGCGCCACCCGAGGCCTCGGCGATCCTGATCTGCGTGACCTTCAGCAGGCTGCGGAACACCTTGAGATTCATGGCGTTGTCGTCCACCACCAGCACGCGGGCGTCCGGTGCGATGAACGCGCCCTCGTGGTGATAGCGTTCCTCCGGCGCTTTCATGATCTCGTTGAAATCGCCGATGGGCTCGGGGTCCGTGATCTTCTGGCGCAGGTCGAACCAGAACCTGGAGCCCTTTCCGTATTCGCTTTCCACCTCGAGCCGGCTGTCCATCATGTGCAGCAGCCGCGTCGCGATGCTCATGCCGAGGCCCGTGCCTTCGATGTGGCGGTTCCTGCTCTCCTCGATCCGCCGATACGCCTCGAACAGCTTCGGCAGGTCTTTCTCCTTGATGCCGATGCCGGTGTCCTCCACCTCGAAGCGCAGTACGGCCTCGCCGTCCTCGCGCCGCCCGCCGACGCGGAACCAGACCGTGCCGCTGGGCGTATATTTCACCGCGTTCGTCAGGATGTTGGTGATGACCTGGCGGATACGCACGTCGTCGCCGTACAGTCCCCGCGGCAGGTCCGCATCCACGCTGAGCTCCAGGGCAAGATCCTTTGTGCGCGCGCGCTGCGAGACCATGTTGTAAAGATCCCGCACCAGCGCGGCGAGCTCGTACTCCACCGGAACGATCTCCATCTTTCCCGATTCGATCTTCGACGAGTCCAGGATATCGTTGATCAGCGAGAGCAGCGTGTTGCCAGCGGTGTAAATGTCCGCCGCGTAGCCGCGGATCTCCTTCTCCGTGCTCTCGCGCAGGATCATCTCATCCATGCCGAGCACCGCGTTGATGGGCGTCCGGATCTCGTGGGACATGCTGGCAAGGAAGTGGGATTTTGCCTGATTGGCGTACTCCGCCTCCTCCTTGGCCTCCCGGATCTGCTCATACTGCCGATGGATGACCGCCATGTTGCTCATCTTGGCGATCGTCCAGGCGAGGAACGCGACGAGCATCGCGCTGACGAAGATGAGGTATATCTTGTAGTAAGTATGCTCATACAGCTCCGCTTCCTTGTGCAGCGGGAACACGGCTTCCTTCTTCACTTCCCCGGTCAGCTCGTCAATAATGCTTACGTACAGCTTGAAATCGCCGAAGGGCAGCGATAAATATCGCTCTGCCTCCAGCTCGTTCTGATGCACCAGCTTCTCCGGCTCCGCCGCCCCGTCCAGCCGCACGGAGACCAGCGGGTTTGACATCGCGTAGTTGAGCACGGCGGGCCGGATCTGGAGCCAGCTTCTGCCCGCGTCGATCTGATAGGCGCCGTCCCGAAAGCCAACCTCGCCGTTCTCGTCCAGGAAAGAAGCGAGCACGATGTTGTAGTCCTCGTTGAGGTCGTCATAGGTGCGCGTATTGATCCGCCGCACGCCGTCCGTGCAGCAAAGATAGAGTTCATCGCCGGAAGCGGCGTTCCAGGAGTTCGCCGTCTGCGTCGTATCGAAGCCCCGGTTGTGGTTGAGCAGAAGGTAGCGATAGCCCTCGTCGCGTACCAGCTCATCCGCGTCGGCAACGAAGATGCCCGCGCTGGAAGAGACCCATGCCTTGCCGTCCGCGGCGAGAAACACGTCGTAGTTGTTGCCGTAGGGAAAGGCGTTCAGCTTGCGCACCGCGCTGCCCGGTTCCTGATAGAAAATGCCGTTGCTCGTGACGTAGAGCCAGCCGTTCCCGCAGGGCACGATCCGCAGCACGACCAGGGACTCCAGTCCCTGCGCCGCGCCGATATGGCCGACCACCTGTCCGCCCATGATCCGGTATACGCCGTCGCCGTCGGAGCCGGCAAGGATCGTTCCGTCGGGACACTCCACGGCGCAAAGGATCTTCGGCAGGTCCAGCCCCTGATCTTCCCCGACGGTGTACTTGACGGCGCCGCCCCAGATAAAGTTCAGCCCCTCCGTGGACGCCGCGAGGATCGTGCCGTCGATGAGCTCCATCGAAAAGCGGAAGCGGCTGCCGAGCACCGACTTGTCCTCCTTGCCGAAGCTCGTCATGCTGCCGTCCGGCGCGACGCACACCAGGCCCATTTGCCCGTAAGTGCTGACCCAAAGGTTTCCGTGGCAGTCCCGCATCAGATGGCGGACACGCTCGCCGGCGAGCAGCCCGGTCGCCGGGTCGTCGACTTGCCTGCCGGTCTCAACGTCCAGCACGCTCGCGCCGAAATCCGTGCCGACGTACAGCCGGCCGCCGTCCAGAAGCAGCGCATTGACCGCCGCCGGATCCAGCCCGGCCCGCTCCGACACGTTTATGAACGGATCATAGGCGAGCTTCATAACGCCGTGCTTGCTCGACGTGAACCATACGTTGTCCTGATAATCCGTAATGACGTCGGTGACGGCGCTGTTGAAATCCTCTCGCGCCAGAATCTGGGCGCGCAGCTGTCTGTCCACGAAAGCGAGGCCGCGCGACGCCGCCACAAAGTAACCGTTCGCCTTCGGAACGTAGCAGATGCGGTCAACGTCGCTCAGCCCGGCGATGCTCGCCATATTCAGCAGCTTCAGGCTGCCGTCGGCGCCGACGCGGAAGTTGAAGATATCGCTCTTCGAACTGCCGACCAGCAGGCCCACGCCGCCGTCGTACGCCGCCGTGGTATAGGTCGCGTCCTGATCCGGGTACTCGCCGGTGAACACCAGCTTGTCGTCCATGATCAGAAACAGCAGCCCACGCGCCGTTACGCCGGCGATCCGCCCGCCGTCCAGGCAGACGAGCGAGTTGACGTTGCTGATCTGCGGATACTTGGAAAAGGTCGTGATACCGCCTTCGCTGTTGATGCGGCACAGCGCCTCCGTTGTGCCGACGTAGACGTTCCCCAGCCCGTCCTCGCAGACCGAGCGTACGGAATCCGACGTCAGCCCGCCCGCCGCGGTGTAAAAGCCAACGTCCCCCGTTTCACAGCGGTAGCGCGCAAGCCCTCGGTCATTGGTGCCGATCCAGAGGTCGCCGGCGCTGTCCGAATACAGGCACATCGCGTTGCTGACCCGCTCGTCCAGGTGGATCTGCTCGAACCGCGAGCCGTTGTAACGGTACAGCCCGGAATAGGCGCCCACCCAGATATAACCGTCCGCCGTCTGGGCAACGGCGTTGATCTCGGCGGAGATGAGCCCGTCGTTCTTCCCGTAGATGACGGCAGCGTATTCCGAATTGTAATCCACCGCCCGCGCCGGCGCCGAAAGCAGCGCCATCGCGGCCGCCGCCGACGCCAGTGTCAGCGCCAGCGCGCCCGCCGCGGTCCCGTCGCCCTTTCCGGATTCCCTGTGCCTGCGGACCAGATAGAGTATCCCCAGCGCGATAAAGATACTGACGGCTTTGTCCGGCATGTTCACCAGCAGCTCGCCCGCGACGCAGCGCAGGGTCCTCAGGTTGATGTAGCCCGCCAGCATGTCGACGAGGGCGTCTCCCCAAGGGTGTCCCACGTACCCGCCGTTCAAATACATATTCAGCGGCGTTGAAACCACCGTCATGACGAAGCCCGCGAACAGCGCCGTTGCGATCACCGAGAAGGAATTGATCTTCCGATCCCGCGGGAAAAGGAAGCCGACCGCTACGCCGCCGGCAATGCTCACGAACGAGAACCATTCCTGTCCCGGTTCAAAAAAGCCGACGATACAGTTCATCATCGCGCCGGAAAGCGCACCCGCCAGAGGCCCCAGCAGCACCCCCGAGAGAAACGTCCCGACGGAATCCAGCCAGATCGGCAGAAACAGCTGCTTCGCCGCATATCTGCCCAGCAGATTGACCGCCGTTCCCAACAGGATCAGGGCAACGTTGCCCACATTGAGTTGAAACGTCCACTTCTTCATTGTCATCCGCCGCCCCGCAGGGCTCCCGTCCGCATCGTTTTCCAACTGTGTGCTTCGGTCCTGGCTGCTATAGCGCGTCCCGGCAAACGCTTTGCCGCAATGCCTGAATTCGTCCGATTCCCGTGGAATGGAGGAATTGGCGGGCGGCGTCCCGCAAAACAAAACGCCGCATGGTTTACTCAGCAAACATTATACGCGGTTTTCCGCT
>JAEEGL016829868.1_pt1 | contig 15952 bp, 13 predicted proteins | sample 9134231 | NCBI WGS metagenome assembly JAEEGL01 (sample SAMN16246548, study PRJNA631951) | gut metagenome | biome: gut microbiome; feature: rumen; material: fiber-attached | host: Bos | place: Iran: Karaj | collected 2018-10 | reverse complement strand
TCAAAGCGTCTACGAGAACTCGCAGGACGACGACACCAGGCGTTTTGTGCCCGATGAAGTTTATGATTCTGCAGAAGAAGCGCGCGAAGCAATTGAGTTTTTGATGTCGCGGTACGACAGCGCAGACGGTCCCTTTGTTTACCCCATAATCACAAATGACATCAGCAAAAATATCGGCTATGTTCAGCTATGCCAGATTGATGATGGTTCCTGGGAAAGCGGTTATCACATTGCAAAACAATTTACGGGGCAGGGCTATGCAACGGAAGCGGTAAAAGCCTTTCTTCCGGCGATGGCCAAAAAACTCAATATCAAAGAAGTTTACGGAATCTGTCTTGCAGAAAATACAGCTTCTGTGCACGTTCTGAAAAAATGCGGTTTTGTTGAAGTTTATAAGGGAAGCGGAAACTATCAGGGGAAAGAAGCTGAAATTGTGAAAACTATGTGGATAAATAAAATGGTGATTGAAACAGAAAGACTCCTGCTGCGGGAGTACACAATTGATGATTTTGACTCCCTCTATGAAATAATGTCTGATGCCGAAACTATGCAGCATTATCCGGCTCCTTTTGACGAAGCGCGCACAAGACGCTGGATTGAATGGAACATTGAAAACTATGCGCAGTACGGCTTTGGACTGTGGGCGGTGGTGCTCAAGGAAACCGGAGAATTCATCGGTGACTGCGGTATTACAATTCAAAACATCGATGGCGAAATGCTCCCGGAAGTTGGCTATCATATTCATAAGAAATACTGGAGGCATGGTTTTGCGAAGGAAGCTGCCCAGGCTGTGCGTGACTGGACGTTCATGAATACAAAGTACAACGTGCTCTATTCTTACATGAAATACACAAACGAAGGCTCTTGGCGCACAGCCATGGCTAACGGCATGAAAAAAGTGAAGGAATATCCCGATCCCAAGAACACGATTTCTTATGCTTTTGCCATCACGCGGGAAGAATGGTTACATATGGCTAATAATGGATGAAATTCATTCTGTGACGAGAACCTCTGGGTACTGACTGCGGAAAGAGAAGCATATTGAGGTTATTTGGAATCAAAAACTGTTGTTTTGTTTTTTTGCAAATACATATTTTATATGTTATGATAAAAGCATGTTTATTAATAAACTCAATCAGTTATATAAACCAAAACGAATTCTCTATTATGTGGATGCTTCCAAAGAAGATATCCTGGCTTTCTATAAGGGTGTGGTTCCACCATCGGTAGAAAAATATTCTAACGTTTTTGGTACTTATGATTATCCGGGACTTTTTTTTGTACGAAACTTGCAAAAAGAAGTTATTGGAATAGAGTTTAGAGACAACGATCCCCGGATTGAATATCCCTCAAATCTTAAATCAGTTGAGCTTGATGCTTCCTTTTTTTATTCAGTTGAAATTGATGATGATGTGGAAATTGATTTTCCTTTTATAAAAAATCTTTTTGAGGAAATTGCAAAAGAAGACAATGCGCACAGACCCTACAGCGATTTATGCATAGAAGAAGATCCAAAAGTAATCAGTGTTTTTCACGGCTATAAAAAAATCAGGATACTTCATGAATGGAAGCTTTATAACGATAAGGCAATTCATGTTATGTGTAATAATTTTGATCAGTTTGAAAAAAAAGATTTATACAAGTCTGCGTTTACAGATATGATAACTGGCACTTTCAACTGGAATTATCTTGAAGCTTTTCTGGAAGTTCCCGGTGACAGAAAAATTGAAGATTATGCCTTTGCGCATTTTGATGTCAAACAATTCCGCGTAATAAATGAAGCATATGGGCATATAGCCGCAAACAAGGTATTGAACAATATTGTAAAAACAATGAACGAAGCAGATTTTGTCTATGCAAGCGCACGCTGCCATAATGATAATTTTGCAATGCTTCTAAAAGATATGCCAGAACCGGAACTGAGAAAAAAGCTTAAAGATTTTTTTGAAAAACTTTCTGTACTGGAAGAAGATCCGTTTTATAAAATTTATTACAAATGCGGTGTTGTTCCGATGCAGCGTGCGATGCTTTCTGGAAATAGAGTCGCAGATGCCGCAAAAATGGCACAGGCGCTTTGTACAAATCAGAAGGGAACGGAAATCATTTTTTATACTGACAAAATGCACGATGACATTTCCTGGGGTAACTACGTAAAGGCTTATGTCGAAACAGCAGTCGAACAGAATGAATTTGTTGTATATCTTCAGCCAAAGTTTAATATCGAGACTGAAAAAATTAAAGGAGCCGAAGCGCTCATCCGCTGGAATTACAAAAATAAAGAATTTTTACCGCCGTACAGATTCATTCCTTTTTTTGAAAAAGACGGCTCCATTGCAAAAATCGATGACCTTGTTTTGACAAAAGTTTGTGAGGCCATGGCACGCTGGAAGAAAGATGGGAAACCTCTTTATCCTATTTCTGTAAATCTTTCACGCAGCTGCATGTATGATGAAAAACTGATTGATAAACTTGTTGGCATCGTCGATTCATATGGAGTAGATCATCACCTTATCGATTTTGAGCTTACCGAAAGCGCTACCTACGATAATATGGAGCACATGCTCTCCGTTTTGCAGGAGCTCCGTGATTGTGGTTTTAAAATTTCTATGGACGATTTTGGAACCGGTTATTCCTCTCTTTCGCTTTTGACACAAATGCCTATCGATACCTTAAAAATAGACAAGAGTTTTGTAGATCCGATTGCTGCCGCCAACGAACGTAAGGAAGACATTATCGTTTTACGGCACATAATTGACCTTGCAAAAGAACTAGGTTTTGTCTGCCTTGCGGAAGGTGCCGAAAGCCGTACGCAGGTAGACCGTCTGCGTGATTTAGGTTGCGAGATTATTCAAGGGTACTACTACAGTAAACCGATTCCGCTTGAGGAATATGAAGAAAAATATCTTTAGAGCCGTATCATTGTAAACATATAAATAATTAAATCAAGGTAAGAAAAATGTGTAATTTTGAAAACTTTACAAAGGAAATAATCTCAAATAATTGGAATGTTCACGGTGCCGAGCTTTACGAAGATGGAAAACTGACTCACTCTTTTGGAGACTGCATGACCAAGTATCCGATTTATTCTGCAACAAAAACAGTGCTTTCTCTTGCGGTTGGTATTGCACGGGATGAAGGAAAAATTGATTTAACGCAAAGCGTTCAAAAATATATTCCAGAAAAATATCTGACAGATTCAGCCAGTTTTCCTGTGATGCATATTCCTCTGTACCGGCTTCTTACCATGTCTGTAAAAGGCTTTCCATTCAGACCGGAAGGAGACAGTTTTTTATGTTATTCTCTCAGCCAAAAATTAGAAAACTGGGAAACACCAGAGTTTGATTACAGTAATATTCCTGCATATCTTGCAGGCGTTGCGCTGAGTCAGGCAATTGGCGGTGATGTATGGGATTTTATTGATCATCGGATTTTGAAACCTCTTTGCATTTTTGATGCAGAATACACGCGCTGTCCAGACGGATTCTTCTACGGAGCTTCTGGAATGAAGCTTTCTGTATCTGACTTAAGCAAAATCGGGCTTTTGTTGTATAATGGCGGAGTTTTCGAAGGACAAAGGATTGTTTCTGAAGACTATGTAAAAAAAGCGACTTCAATTCAGCAGATGAACCGCGAAGGTGGCTATGGCTATTTTATCTGTAAATATAAAGATGGATTTTCTATCAACGGCAAATGGGGGCAAAAATGCTACATTCTACCACAACGCAAGCTGATGATAACGTTCTTGGGGGATTTGCGAGAATCTTCCTCAGCTGTTCGTAAAAGTATGGAGAGAAATTTGAATTTGATAGATTAAATGAATGGTATAACAACATGCTTGAACTTGAAACAAAAGCAAGTTCAATAGACGATTTCAAAAAAATCGCCTTTTTTAATCATTTAATTTTTAGGAAGATATGAACTTAGAAAACGTATATTTTTTTAACGGCACGGCTTATGCTGGAAAATCAACAATGGTGCATCTTCTGGCAGAAAAATATAACGGCATTGAATGTGGAGAAAACTATCACGATGCGCTGTTGCCGGAGCTGGATAAGGCGGAGTTTCCATGTCTCACATATACGCGCGATTTAGAAGACTGGCATGATTTTATCCGCAGAAGTCCAGAAGAATATGAGCGATGGATAAATGGAGTTACTAAGGAATGTGAAATTCTTGAGCTTCGAATCCTGAATGATTTGATAAAAAAATCGCCTGTAGATAAGAAAATCTTTGTTGATACTAATATCTGTCCTGAGACTCTTCATAAGATTTCAGATGAGCACCATGTTATGATTATGCTTGCTGCCCCAGAGATTTCTGTGAACCGTTTCTTTGAGAGACCAGATAAAGAAAAGCAGTTTTTGTACAAACTGATGCTTGAAGAAAAAGATCCACAAGCGGCACTTGAAAACTTCCGCCATTGTCTGGAGCGCATTAATTCTGTGGATAATTACAAAGCTTTCGAGACGTGTGGTTTTCCTGTGAACTATAGAGATGAGAAACTCGGAATTCAAGGTACGCTTGAACTTGTGGAGAAGGCGTTGAATTTATAAAGATAAAAATTTTTTTTTTTGAGAAAACAGGGGATTATGCTACAATTTGTGGAGCAACAGATCCGTTGTTTGCAAAAAATATTTAAGGTATAGTTAAATAACGTGAAAGACATAATTTGCAATTTATTTAAGCAATGCAACCTGGGCGACGTTGTTGGCGATGTAATTCCTGTCTCCGGTGGCTTGATGCACAAAATGTTTAAGGTACAGACATCTCAGGGAACTTATGCCGTAAAGTGTCTGAATTCCCAGATTATGAAGCGTTCCGGCGTTTTTGAAAATTACGCGCGTGCTGAAGCTTTGGAAAGAATCCTTGAAAACAATGGTCTTCCTATAGTTCCTGCTCTGACCTTTGGCGGCAAAAAGATGATTGAATCGGAAAACCGGCATTTTTATATTTTTAAATGGCAGGAAGGAAGCATAACAAATGCTGGCAATATTTCAAAAGAACAGTGCTATAAGGCGGGAGAAATACTCGGACAAATTCATGCTCTGGAGCCGCAGAATATCGAATCGTTTGAACCAGAGCTTTCTGCTATAGATTTTAATTCGTATCTGGAAAACGCTGAAAAAAAACAAAGCCCGATTTTTCTCATTCTAAAAGATAATATTGATCTGCTCGAATATGCCCAAACAAAACTCAACGAAGCCAGAAAAATGATTCCTCCTATGAAAGCAATCAGCAATGATGATATGGATCCCAAGAATATCATGTGGCATAAGGACGAGCCTCATGTAATTGATCTGGAGTGTCTTGGCTACAGTAATCCTATTGAATCCTGCCTGAACCTTTCTCTTCAGTGGTCGGGAACGATAAATGAAAATTTCAATAAAGAAAATCTTTCCGCATTTTTCAAAGGCTATCTTTCCTCTTATGACAACGGCTTCCGTTCCTATAACGAATTATTCGGAATTGCTTATACCTGGCTTGAATGGCTCGAATATAATCTTAAGCGTGCGCTTGGTCTGGAAGGCATGTCTGCCGAAGAGCAGAATCTTGGTCAGACCGAAGTAATCAATACAATCACCAGAATTAAATATCTGCGCTCAATCGAAAAAGATGTCTGCGATGTGCTTGCGGCTCTTCCAGTACCAGAAGCAAAAAACTATAAAACCCATGATGATGCTTTGTGTTATATTGATTTGACATTTGAAGGCGGTCTGGATGCCATTCCGCATTATGTTCTTCCTGATGGCTTTAGTTTTGTAAATTATCAGTCTGGCGATAAAACAAACTGGATTGACATTGAACTATCAGCAGGAGAAGTATTGAGCGTAGAACATGGTGAAGAATGCTGGAAGCGTTATTATGATAACAAGGAAGCAGAGTTAGTTGAGCGTATGTTCTTTATTGAAGATAAATCCGGTAACAAAATTGCAACTGCCACCGCTTTTTATGATATTCATATTGGAGATTCTCCTGACAACGGACAGCTGCATTGGGTGGCAATTAAGAAGGATGCTCAGGGTAAAGGTCTGTCCAAGCCTCTTATTACGCATACTCTAAAAGCAATGAAAGCTCTTGGATATGGTCAGATTAAAATCCATACCCAGACAAATACATGGCTTGCATGTAAAATCTATCATGAGCTTGGATTTATGCCTACGGAAGAAAGTCTTAGGAAAAACCGTTTTGGGTGGAAGCTGGTTGGACTTATGACTGGAATAGATTTTGGCATTTTGAATTGTTAGGTAATATGAATATATGGGAGGTTCATCATGTCGATAATTGCGCTTTTATGGTTCCTCATCCGCCTATGATTGTGCCGGAAATTGGACGCGGAAGTGAAAAACAAATAGAAAAGACGATTAAGGCCTACGAAAAAATTGCTGATGAAATTGCGGCCCTGAAACCAGAGACTATTATTATCTCAAGTCCGCATAGCGTAATGTATTCAAATTATTTTCATATTTCTCCGGGATCAAGTGCGAAAGGTTCGTTCGCGGAGTTTGGAGCGCCTCAGGTTAAGTTTGATATTGAGTATGATGAGGAGCTTGTGAGCCGGATTGCCGCAAAAGCTGGAACTGCGCACTTTCCGGCAGGCACTCTTGGCGAAAAGAACCCTTCCCTTGACCACGGAACTATGGTTCCGCTCTGGTTTATCCTTAAGAAATACAAGGATTTTAAGCTTGTCCGCACAGGACTTGCGGGCTTTGACCTATTGAAGCATTATGAATACGGCATGATGATTAAGGATGCGGTTGAAGAGCTTGGGCGAAAAGTTGTTTACGTTGCCAGCGGTGATTTGTCGCATAAACTTCAGGATTACGGATCGTATGGCTTTGCAGAAGAAGGACCTGTTTACGATTCGCGTATAATGGATGTGTGTTCTGGCGCACGTTTTGGCGAGCTTTTTGACTTTGATGAGAACTTTTGCGATAAGGCTGCGGAATGCGGGCACAGATCTTTTGTGATAATGGCAGGTGCGCTCGATGGCCGCGCAGTAGAGGCGACCCAGTATTCACACGAGGATATTACCGGCGTTGGGTACGGAATCTGTTCTTTTATACCGAAGGGCGATGATGAGGGGCGGCACTTTCTGGCGGCACGGCTCAACTGCGTACAAGATGAACTTGAACAAAAACGCCAGAAATCCGACGCATACGTAAAGCTCGCGCGGGCTTCTGCGGAGTATTTTGTGAAAAACGATGACACTATGCCGCTTCCGGACTGGGTGCCGCCGGAGCTTTTGAATGTTCATGCTGGTGCGTTCGTTTCTGTTCACAAATTCGGAGCGTTGCGCGGCTGCATCGGGACTATCGCGGCTACGCAGAAAAACCTTGCTTTGGAGATAATCCACAACGCCGTGAGCGCAGTGGCAAAAGACCCGCGCTTTGAGCCTGTAACCGAGGATGAACTGAAGTATCTTGATATAAACGTTGATGTTTTGGGCGAGGCGGAAAGCATAGAATCTGAGGCAGAACTCGATGTAAAAAAGTACGGCGTTATAGTCCAGAGCGGATACAAACGCGGGCTTTTGCTTCCAGACCTTGACGGCGTTGATACTGTTGAAGAGCAAGTCGCTATTGCAAGGCGAAAAGGCGGCATTGCACCCGGTGAGAAAGTGGATTTGTTCCGCTTCGAGGTCGTGCGCCACTATTAATGCACGCGATTGTGCGGAGGAAACATGCCGATTTGTGATGTATGCTTCAGACACTGCAAAATAGAAGAAGACTTTACAGGCTTTTGTGGCGCACGAACTTGCCACAACGGACAAGTCGTTGCCGCCAATTATGGAAAACTGACTTCTGCCGCGCTTGACCCTATTGAGAAAAAGCCGCTCAAAATGTTCCGACCGGGCGCAAAGATTTTGTCTATCGGCTCTTATGGATGCAACCTTCGCTGTCCGTTTTGTCAGAACAGCGAAATATCATGGTCGCAAAAAGCATTTGAGTATCGGAATGCAGCGGAAATCTATACACCAGAAGAAATTGTTCAAAACGCTATACGGCTTCGCGCCCGGGGCAACATCGGAATCGCTTTTACATACAACGAGCCGCTTATCGGGTATGAGTTCGTGCGCGACACAGCAAAGCTTTCTAAAGAAGCTGGCATGGAAAACGTTCTTGTAACGAACGGCACCGCCACACAAAAAGTGCTCGATGAAATTCTACCCTACGTCGATGCAATGAACATCGACCTGAAAGCCTTTACAGACCGTTTTTACAAGGAACTGCTCGACGGTGATTTCCAGATGGTGAAAGATTTTATAACAGGTTCCGTTCAGTCCTGCCATGTAGAGCTTACAACGCTTATTATCCCCGGTGAAAACGACAGCGAACAGGAAATGCGTGAACTTTCCGCATGGGTTGCAAGCCTTGAAAAACAAGCCGGTAAGAAAATCCCGCTTCATATAACAAGGTTTTTCCCGCGCTTCAAACTCATGGATAAAGAACCGACTCCTGTCAGCACAATATTTCATCTTGTAGAGACCGCAAGAGAAAAACTGGAATTCGTTTTCCCAGGAAATGTGTAACGAGCGAAAAATCCCCGGTGTCTCCAAACGGCGCGAATAAATATTACGCAAGCAAAAACGGCAGAGACGTGAACAGAAATGTCGCAAGTTATCAAAACAGCCAAAATTGCGCAATTTGTCTAAAACGCACGTTGGTTTGTTCGAATGCGTTGATTGCTAAATATCTGGAACAATATTATTATCAAGCCATGAATTGCAAAACAGTAATTTTTGATATGGACGGAACAATTCTTGATACGATTGATGACCTTGCGGACAGCGTAAACCATTCTTTGAAGACCTATGGATTTCCCTCAAGAAGCCTTGAAGAAATCAGGACATTCATCGGGAACGGGCTTGCGCAGCTAATCCATCTGAGTGTTCCGGCGGGTACAGCCGAACAAGAAGAGAAAAAAGTTTTTGAAGAGCAAAAAAGATATTACGCACTTCACGCAGCGGACAAAACGAAACCATACGAAGGAATTGCGGAGCTTTTGAGAACTCTTAAAGAACACGGCATAAAGACAGCTGTTGTCTCGAATAAAAACGACACCAACGTAAAAGCTCTTTCTGAAAAATACTATAAGGGGCTCTTTGATGCGAGCATCGGGGTAAGGGACGGTGTTCCAAGAAAGCCTGCGCCTGACCTTGTGAATATCGCGCTAAAGGAACTGAATGCTTTCAAAAACGAGACTGTTTATATAGGCGACTCTGAGGTGGATGTGGCGACCGCGAAAAACTCCGGGCTAAAGATGATAACCGTTTTATGGGGCTACCGTACGCGCGAAGAGCTTTTGGATAAAGGTGCGGAAAACTTTGTTACTACAGCGGACGAAATCCGCGAAATACTGATTTGATATTCCCGCTTGCATAAAAATCTTGATTCTGGTATGTTCAGCATATACTAATTCTTAAGGAGGTTGCGATTAGATTTATGATTTATTTTTTCTCATTTAACGCTTTGACCTCCGCTCTTCTGGCATAGTTGTTGGCTTAAAACAGCAACACACTTGCGCGACTCGTTCGATACAGAGCAGATTGCACTTTTTTTGTCCTGAAAGCGGAGTTTTGTTGGATATCCGACGCATATACGCATACGGAATTCTCCGTTACGGATATTTTTTCTAGCTTTTAGGAAATTCAAATGAAATCAAATGCTACTATTACTGCGCGCGTTTCTTGTGTGCAGAAAAACTTGTTTACTCTTTTGCCTTGTGCAGATGAAAGCGATATCGGTACTTGGGGGCCGTCTGCCGGCACTATCGATCCCGATGTGGAAATCACCGGCAAATTGAAGGGTAAGTTTTACAACTTGGGACTGGAACCGCCGGTTGTTGGTGATTACGTAAGAGTCATAACCAACGGATACGGAGATGCTCTGATTGATGAAGTGTTTCCGCGCAGAACTTCGTTCAAACGGCCGAACAGAAGCGGTCATTCAGAAGCGTTCGTGAAAAATCTTTTGGAAGAAACTATCGTCGCGAACTTTGATTATGTGTTTATCGTTACTTCGCTGAATCAGAATTACAACGAGAACCGAATTGCGCGCTTTGTTTCTATCACGCTGAATACAGGAGCGAAGCCTGTCGTAGTTCTTTCAAAAGCCGACCTTTGCGACGATGTTGAGATGAAGGTTGAAATTACGAAAGCAATCTGCGACAAAGCGGATGTGGTTGCAATCAGTTCGCATACTGGATACGGGCTGGAACAGCTGAAGCCGTATTTACAGAAAGGCAAGACGATAGCGTTCGTGGGGTCTTCCGGCGTTGGAAAATCAACGTTGCTAAACACACTGAACGGCTCGGAGCTGATGAAAGTGAACGACATCCGCGACGAGGACGGAAAAGGCCGCCACACAACGACTTACCGGCAGCTGTTCCGGCTTGAAAACGGCGTTTGGGTTATGGACACGCCTGGTTTGCGCGAAATCGGGGTGCTCGATATGGAAGAAGGCATAGACGAAACTTTTTCTGATGTCGTCGCGCTTTTTGACAAGTGCAAGTTCAACGACTGTACGCACACGAACGAGCCGGGCTGTGCCGTATTGAAAGCTTTGAAAGACGGAAGTTTGAGTGAAGAACGCTGGGATACTTATGTTCAGCTTCACACCGAAAACGAATGGGGAAAGGCGAAGATGATGCAGATTGCGAAGTTTACGCGCGAGTACCAGAAAAACCGGTACAGCGGCTGGAATGTTTAAGCAGGCGTTGCGGGCGACGTTTGAGCCCGCAGAGGGGGGTGTGTCGAAGACCATGTGCGATGCTCTACGAGCATAGCTCTCCGGGAGACTCCGTCGCTACGCTCCGGTTGCTATAGGAATGGTGTCTAAATGCTCGCTCACGCGAGCTGGCAATCGCTAAAAACAGTCCACTGGACTGTTTTTCCCCGCGCATTGAAACGCTGCGCTGGCAATGCGTGGGGGCGCTCCCTAGGGGGAGACTTCCACCTCAATAAGGAGAAAAAATGAAGTTTGATGTAATTCCATTGCCAAAAGAAAAATGGAAGGGAACTGTGATTCCGATGTTCACAAGAAGTAACGGCTATTACGATATGGAGATTTCTCCGCTCGACAAAGACGGCTGCAAAATCTCGATTATCAGGAAAGATGCTGAAAAGGAAATTGTCCACACGCCTGAAGAATACGATTTTCCAGATGGGCTTTATGCGGATCATTGGGAGAATGCCGAGGCGTACGGAGTGGTCGATGAGCAGGGAAACATGAAAGCCTGTATTGAAGTTTGCCCGGAAGAATGGGCTAACCGCCTGATTGTGACTGAACTTTGGGTGTCAGAAGAGCTTCGTGGAAAAGGGCTTGGCAAGAAGCTTATGGACAAGGCGAAAGAAGTCGCTGTAAATCAGAAGCGGCGTGCCATTATTCTGGAAACGCAATCCTGCAATACGAACGCTATCGGATTTTATCTTCATCAGGGATTTGAGCTTATAGGATTTGATACATGTTGTTACGCAAACAACGACATTGAAAGGCGAGAGTACAGAATCAATCTTGGCTACATTTTCCGTTAGTAAGCGTGAATCTCTGGTATTCGTGCCGAATCCACGAATGTGGCTTTGTTGATGCGAGCCTTGTATCGTGATATTATGGCGCGTCATGCTGATTAGCAGGAGATGCTGGAAATGAAAAAAACATACATTACGACGATGCCGGACCATATCGGGGCATTTTTGAAAGCGAGCGAGTGCTTTGCGTCGGTCGGAATAAACATTACGCGCGTAAGTTACAACAAGGCAATAGATTCTCATACACTTTTTATTGACGCGGAAGGGACAGCGGAACAGCTTGAGAAAGCGGATGCGGAGCTGCAGAAAATTGGGTATCTTCAGACGGACAAGAACGAGAAAAGCATTGTCCTTATTGAGTTTATGCTGCGCGATATTCCGGGCAGCGTTACGAAAGTGCTGCGTCTTATTCATAGCTATGAGCTTAATATTTCGTACATCAGTTCGCAGGAAAACGGTTCATCGTACCAAGCATTTAAGATGGGCTTGTTCGTTGACAACGAGGAGAAGCTTAAGACGTTTTTGGAGCAGGCGCAGGAAATCTGCCCTGTTCGGGTGCTTGACTACAATCATTCCGAGCGCGTTTTTGACAACAGCATCTTTTACCAGTCGTTTGTTTCTGGGCTTATTCAGCTGACGAACCTGCCGGAGAGCAAACGCGACACGCTGCTTGTGAATTCGAACCTTGTCATGCAGATGCTCGATGAAAAGGGGCTTTCTCCATACAAGACGTTCGAGAGTATCAGCCGGTTCGCGGAGCTTCTTTCCATGTGCCGGGGTGACGCGTTTTCGCCGCGCATAACACGATACAACATAACGGATAAGACGAACCTTATACTGATTGAGCCGCCATGCGGAAGCAACACGGCGATTCTTCAAAGCGGCGGCGAGACGCTTTTTATAGACAGCGGGTACGCGCTCTACAAAGACGAGATGGTTAAACTTTTCCGCTCATTGCTCGCGGATTACGACAGCATGAAGAAGCGTATTTTCATAACTCATGCCGACGTTGATCACTGCGGACTTTTGCCGCTTTTTGACGAAGTGATCGCGACCCGGCTTTCGCGCGATTGCCTTGAAGCGGAATTCCGTGGTGAAAACGGTTTCCGTGAGCAGAATCCGCTTCACAAGCCGTATGTGAATATCTGCAAGGCGTTGACGTTCTACCAGCCGACGAACCCGGAGCGCGTTGTTGCGCAGTGGGATACGCAGGGCGAGCAGACAGATCCGCTTGAGCAGGTGGGCTTTTTTGATTTTGGCGATATGCATTTCGAAGTGTATCAGGGAAAAGGCGGCCATTTGCCGGGCGAGGCTGTACTTATTGATTATGCGCACCATGTCGCGTTCACAGGGGATGTTTATGTGAATATCCACGGCATGACGCGGGAGCAGGCGGAGTACAACAAGTATGCGCCTGTGCTGATGACTTCTGTTGATACGGAGCCGGCTTTATGCGCGGCGGAGCGTGCTGCGATTATGCAGCGGCTTGGTGCGGGCGACTGGAGGATATTCGGGGCACACGGCGCGATGAAAGAGTATAATCTGCGCGTGGAGTGAAGCAGTTAAGGAGATTTTATGGAAATCCGTAAAGCAACGATTAATGATGCGCCCGCGCTGCGGGAACTGTATTTGTTACTGGAAAAAGATGGAGTTCGGTATCAGCCGGAGCATTTCGTAATTGGAACAAGAACCGACGAGTTTTTTCAGGGTATTTTCGAAAGTTCCACGCAGGATATTCTTGTAGCGGATGAGGGCGGCACTGTTTTAGGCTTTGTTCACGTTATGATTATTCCGCAGAAAAAAGTGTCGTGTTTGAAACCACAGACTGTTGTTTATATGCAGGATTTGTGCGTGCGCGAGGATATGAGGAATCGCCGTATTGGAACAGAACTTGTTCGTGCCGCCAAAGACTATGGAAAGGCGAACGGCGCGGATTTTATCCGGACGCAGGTTTTTCCGGGGAACGTAGACGGAATGCGGTTCTATGCGCGGAACGGCTTTTGCGAGATGATGAAAACCATTGAGTGCCAGAGTTTGGAGTAAAAATCCGCACAGGAAGATAAATCCGCAAGAATAAATAAAAATCACACATTAGGGCGCACAATAAAATCACAAATCAAAAAAAAAGGGAGGATTTTTTTCATTTACCTATTGACTAAGTAGGAAAATGAAAGTATAGTCACAGCATCTTAACAACCTATTAGAAAAGTAGGTTATATTTTTAGCAGGAGGTATCTATGAAATTCTACTTCGAAAAGTTAGTCCGTGAAAATTTCCGCAACGGTCGTATGTGCCTCTGTTGTCTTTCCGTATAGTTGCTGAAAATCATTCGCAAAAATCTGACAAATCTTACACAGGAGCGTAATCATGGCGCAAGTAAATACAGGAAGCTGCTGCCTTATCGGCAGGGGCAAAACACCATATACGGATGAAGAGGCGGAGCTTCACGCGAAAGAAGTCGGAGTTCCTCCACGTCCGATGGAAACAAAGAACGAGATAGACGAAACTGGTGCTTTTATCCGGCAGCCGAATGCATTTATCCAGAAATTCGGCAATGGAAAAGACGAGCTAAAAGCAGAGGCGAACCGATACGGCATTTACTGGGCAAAAGGCTGCAACTGGTCGAACAGGCCGGTAATCGTCCGCGATTTGCTTGGGCTTGAAAACGTAATTTCTGACACGCTTTGCACACATTCAGGCGAAACAAACAAATACGGTCACGGATTCGGCGACTCGAAAGATCACAAAGATCCGGCGACAGGCGCATATTTCCTGAGCGAGTTCTACAAGCGCGCAAACCCGAACTTCAAAGGAAGGGCGACTACTCCGACTTTTGTTGATGTTGTTGAGAAAAAGGCTGTGAACAATGATTATCATCGCCTTACGAACTACATCGAAGTTCAGTTCCGTCCTTTTCAGCCGAAAGGTGCGCCTGATTTGTACCCGAAAGCGTTCAGAAAAGAAATTGATGAGTTCAACGACTGGCTTTTCCCGCATATCAATAACGGTCATTACAGAATGGCTTTCTGCCAGAGTCTTGAAGCCTACAACGAAGCTTTTGAGGACTTCTTTGACTCAATGGACAAGCTTGAAAAACGCCTTGAGACAAACCGCTTTCTGTTCGGTGATTACGTTACGGACAGCGATGTAAGGTTCTTTGTCACGTTGGCGAGGTGGGATACTTCTTATTACAAGAATGTCGGTCCTGTGAAGCACAGAATCGTTGACTACAAGAATATCTGGGCTTATGCGCGTGAGCTTTGTGCAATTCCTGCGTTCAAAAAGAACACTTACTTCAAGGATTTGGCGCTTGGAAACCGCAGCAAAGATCAGGGAATCTTCCAGGATTACCAATCGCGTATTGTGCCGCAGATTGATTTTGAGAAGCTGTGGAAAGCAGATGATTCAAGAAAGCATTTGAGCAAAACGCCTGACGAGATTTTCTTGCGTCATCTGGAAAGCGAGACAGCGGAAGATTATTATTCGGATATTTCGGACACAATCTGGAACAGCCCGAATCAGGCGGACAGAAACCCGAAAAACGGAACGTTGAGCACTGATGCGTCAATCAATCCGCTAAAAGGAAAGCTTTGATGAAAGTAATCCGGGTTACAGAGGAGTGGCAGCGTGCCGGCGTGCATTATGTACGTACAGAGGGCATGGTGAAAGATTTTTCGCTCACGCTTGAGGGAGAGTTCGAGGCTGATACGCCGGAATCACTCTATGTGCTTGCGCTTGACGAAAATCTTCCGGTTTCGACATGCCGCCTTAAAATCATTTCAGAAGGTGATGAGAAGGGCGGCAAATACGAAAATGCCGGCAAAATCGAGCGCGTTGGCAAAATCGAGCGCGTTGCGACAATTCCAGACTACAGAAGCAAAGGAATTGGAAGCCTTGTTATCATCGAGGCGGAAAAGTGGCTTAAGGAATTGGGCGCGAAACGAGTTTTGATAAACTCGCGTAAAGCCGCCGTCCGGTTTTACGAAAAGCTCGGCTACAAGCCGGACTGGAACAAAACGAGCGGAAGCGGTCTTTTCGAGTGCGTAGAAACGGAGAAGATTCTATAGGAGATTTTGATGGCTAAGATTTATGACAACATACTTGAACTTATAGGACATACACCTTTAGTCCGCTTTCACGCGCTCGAAAAAAAGTTCGGCGCAAAAGCGAAAATCATCGGGAAACTTGAGTTTTTTAACCCCAGTTTCAGCTCAAAGGCGCGTATTGCAAAGAACATGATTGAGGAAGCCGAAAAAGCCGGCAAAATCAAAGAAGACGCGACAATCCTCGAAGGAACGAGCGGCAATACGGGCATAGGAATTGCGATGGACGCGGCAGCCAAAGGCTACAAAGCGGTTATCGCGATGCCAGAGAACATGAGCAAAGAACGCATAAAAATCATCAAGTCGTATGGCGGCGAAGTTG
>JAEEGL015921647.1_pt1 | contig 15952 bp, 10 predicted proteins | sample 9134231 | NCBI WGS metagenome assembly JAEEGL01 (sample SAMN16246548, study PRJNA631951) | gut metagenome | biome: gut microbiome; feature: rumen; material: fiber-attached | host: Bos | place: Iran: Karaj | collected 2018-10 | reverse complement strand
TATCAGCTTGGCTACGACGTAAGCCGCCACCACCAATGTAATAGCCGTCAGCAAGACGGTAATTAACAAAGTAAAGTTCATAAAATGTATAATAATATTATATATATTCTATTTCGACTGCAAAGGTACGAATAAAAAAGAAGAATGAAGAATGAAGAATAAAGAATTTGAATAAAAAGCATAAAAAAAATAAAAGCCGCTACTTCAAAGGTAGCGGCCTTATTTATTTTGCTTTCGGAAATGCTTCTTCAGATAGTTCTTTGAAGAAGTCATATTCCAAGATAACACTTATCCTCATCAATAGACGAACGTCCAGACTCTTTCTCTTGAAGATGTTGTATACGTTCGTGCGTTCACAAGGTATCTGTGTAGCCAGCCATGCGGCTGACCTGCCTTGTTTTCTGAGAATCTCTTCGATGTGCTTACCAATGTTCATTTTTGCAGTCTTGATTTAGTTTCTATTCTTTTAGAACTTCTCGGCTGCAAAGGTATGAAATAAATCTCAATATATCAGCACATTATTGTAGAATTCTTTTTAGCAAAATACCTAAAATTGCAAACTTTCTCCAATACAAGCGTTAGGTTGTTGAATATGTATCAACGAGCAGACCGTTGGAGCGATGTCCGTGATGTGAACTTCCTTAGAAGAAGCACCATGCGGAATCTTCCATCCATAGAAAAGCAATGGGATATGTGCATCGTATGGATTCCACTCTCCATGGGTGGTACCCACCGGCGATGACCAGCTTGAATATTCATAATATCCAGGCTCTACACAGACAATAATATCACCAGAGCGGTGGAAATTGTAGCCACAGAGAATGCGTTCGCGCAAGAATGCTGGAACAGGAGCAGTAGCAGCCTTCTCAAAATCAACGACAAAATGGATGTTAGGATACTGACGTAGGAAATCCATAACAACCTCCTTCACGCGCTGGAGCTGCAGACCTTGCTGGGCAATGCCCTGATGGTCGAGGAAGAAACGATAGTCTGCAATGCCCAACAAAACGGGCTTACTATTACCTAACTGTTGATAGACATATTTCTCTAATTCCACCTTGACATTTTCGGAGAGCCACTGTCCACCAGCCAGTTTATGGTCTTGCATGAACTTATAGTTGTGCGCAGCAGCATGATCGGCAGTTAAGAAAGCAAGATAGTTGCCACGTCCTACTTGTTCATCAAGGGCAGCAAACAAACGAGCCAGGTCTTTATCCAACTCCAAATAAGCCTCATCAGTGTGTTCACCACGCGTACCCCACTTATGACCAATGACGTCTGTCTGAGAATAGCTAACACAAAGCATATCAGTCTCACCACCCTCTCCGAGTTTCTCACCCTTCAAGGCTGCGATAGCCATATCCGTAGTAATATGTCCTGTCAACGGATACAGTCCGACATCTTTCCCTACCCGCTTGAACTCCTCGTTCTTAGCCAACTGCTTATTATAATCCTTAACCCACTGAGGCAGTTCCTTCATATAATAGGTAGAGGTGATAAACTGGCGGTTTTGGGTATCCAGCCAGTATGCAGCAGTTGCAGAGTGGCCAGCAGGGAGAATTGACGCACGATCTTTATAGCTGACACCTATCACCTTTGATTTAAAGTCTGTATGCAGACGCAGTTGATCACCTATGGTGGTACTCAACAGGTTGACAGGCGACATACAACCTGCTTTGCGATTGTCAGAACCTACGGGATTTACTGATTGGTCTGACGTGCAATAAGTACTGCGGCCATCAATATAGAAGTTATTTCCGCAGATGCCATGAAAGGCAGGAGTAGTACCAGTATAGACACTGGTATGACCAATAGCGGTCACTGTAGGTAGATAGTTAATTAGGCAATTGTCGAAACTATACCCCTGTGTGATGAGTCTGCGGAAACCATCCTCTCCGAATTTGTCATAATAGCGGGAGAGATAATCCCAACGCATCTGGTCGACAACGATTCCCACGACCAGTTTAGGACGATCATTAAACTTCTCTTGCGCCTGCAGCTGAGTCAGTGCACAAAACAGCGATACCAATAATACGATTGTTTTTCTCATAATTCCTTAAGGTTTTTATTTTCCGCAAAAGTACAAAAAAACAATCGAAATACCAAACGTTTATCTCTTTATTTATCAACACGACAAAGAAACGGAAGCTAAAATGCTTCCGTTCTCTCTAAAATCTCCAGACACATGCGACTATTGTGATAGGGACATTTCCAAAAGCCCGCATGATCATCGGTGAGGTTAAGCGTTCCGTCAGGGTGGCGGCTCCAATACCACTCACCATGTTCGTAGTCAATGAGCTCCGTCTTGATATAGTCCCAGCAGCGCTGGGCCTTAACCAACGCATCTTCATCATGGAAGTACTGGTAGAGATTGAACCAGCCCACCACATTCTCTGCCTGTACCCACCAGTGGAGGTCATCATCCACATGCCCCGTATCGAGGTTGGCCTCATGAATCATGGAACCATCAGGGCGCAGTCCCTTGGCAGAAGCCTGGGCGACCTTGCGGACGATGGGTTCCACCTTCGCCAGCACCTGTCCGTCGCCTAATACCAAAGCAGCCTCGTGCATCAGCCACGAGCACTCTATATCGTGTCCGTAGCTCTCCAGATGGCCTGCACCTCGTGTCCAGTCCATCTCGAAGAAGAGGTCGAGGTGGTATGTCTCAGGATTCAGAATCTTATCTGTGAAGATGTCGATGAGATTACGCAGTGAAGCCTCGACACTCAGAATGGTTTCCGTAGGGACACTGATGTCCACAGGCAATACGGAGCCAATGGCTGGTACATAGTCGCACGACTGACGAGCCTGCAGTTCTCTCAGGCAGCGCAACAGGTTAGTATAGGGTTCAATGATATGCAGATGGGTATTCTGCGATTTGGGATAGTTGGCATCCAATTCCGACAGACGCATATCAGCAATCTCTCCCCACTCTCTTGTACACGCCTCAATATAGCCGTTGTGCTCATGGTCGAAGGCATGCGTCTCAATCGAGTCATACAGGTCGAGTGCATACTCCAGCGCCTCTCTGTCACCTGTGGCTCGTGCATATTCCGACAGGCCATAGATGGCAAAGCCAATGGCATAGAACTGTTTCTTGGTATCAAGGGGGCGTCCCTGATAATCGACGCTCCAGTACACGCCCCCATACTCTTTATCTATAAAATGGTTGATGATGTAATCCTTGGCACGTGTAGCAGCCTCCAAATACTCAGCATTTCCAAGTACCCGATAGGCAGCAGAGAACGACCATAGTATGCGGGCATTCAGTATGGCACCTTTCTCTGCCTCAGGATGTATCACACCCTGTCCGTCCATACGACCATAGAAGCCTCCATGCTCATGGTCTTGCATTTTTTCGAGCCAGAAAAGCAGGATATTGTTTCTCAACACATCCTGCATTTCCTGCCTCATCGTCATATTATCCATTATGTTTGTTTTTTGCAATCAGTTTCTTGATGGTCTCTACCGAGGCTGCAGTATAGTAGCCGTCCTCAGGTGTATTCATGCAGTAGTCGACAAGCTTGTCGATGGTTGAGGTTGCCACATGCATACGAGTGTCAGCAGAGGCGTAGTAGATGAACACCTTGCCATCCTCGTCAGCAATCCATCCGTTGGCAAAGGCCACATTCATCACATCACCCAGATACTCATCACCCGTAGGTACGAGGAAGAATCCACCTGGACGGGCAATCACCTTTGTGGGGTCGCCAAGGGCGGTCATATACATATATAGTACGTAGCGCAGGCCATCTGCTGTGCCTCGCACGCCATGAGCCAGATGCAGCCATCCCTGGGGGGTCTTGATGGGGTGTGGTCCCTCACCGTTCTTCACCTCTGTGATAGTATGATACTTGCGCTCATAGATGATTTTCTCCTCCTTAATCTCGGCATTCGTAATATCGTCGACAAGTGCCCAGCCAATGCCACCACCAGAGCCTGTATCGATAAAGCCATCCTGCGGACGGGTATAGAAGGCATATTTGCCATTCACGAACTCAGGATGCAGCACCACATTGCGCTGCTGTGACTTGGTTTTCAAATCGGGCAGACGTTCCCAGGTCTTCAGGTCCTTGGTACGGGCGATGGCTGCTGTAGCTGTTGCCGCACTCAGATTGCCAGGCTGTGAGTCATCGTGGCGCTCAGCGCAGAATACGCCATAGATCCAGCCATCCTCATGCTGTGTTATGCGCATATCGTAGATATTGGTAGCAGGGTCGTCTGTATCGGGCATGGTAATGGGTTCTTCCCAGAAACGGAAGTTGTCAACGCCGTTAGGACTCTCTGCCACAGCAAAGAACGACTTGCGGTCGGCACCCTCCACACGTACTACCAGCACATACTTTCCCTGCCATTTCAGGGCACCAGAGTTCAGTGTGGCATTCATCATGATGCGCTGCATCAGATAGGGATTGTCCTGCTCACAGAAGTCATAGCGCCATTCCAACGGTGTATGTTCAGCGGTCAAGATAGGGTTCTGCCACTTGTCGTAGATGCCATTGCCCCATTCTACTGGTTGATTCTTGCGTGTCAGCAACTCCTCGTGGTGTACACGCAGCGCTTTTAGTCTTTCTTGAAAATTGCTCATAACATTAAAGTATTTATTTCGAAATGATATCTTTTAGGAATAGCGTGTTCTCTGCCTCATACAGCTTTTTGAAGTCAGCAGCACAGGGCAACTCGGGTGACGGGCCGAAATACTCTTCCTTGTAGTTGCGCCACAAAAGGAAATAGCTCAGTTTGTAGCGATCCATGACAGGTTTCAGCACCCTCGTAAACCATGTTGAATCTGGTATATTCTTGTAGCCGCACTCTGTCATGGCGTACAACTTATCGTTGTTCTTGGCAAAGGCACTCAGGAAGTCAAGGTCGGCAGTAAGTTGCTTGACGAAGTCCTCTTCCGTGCCCCACTGGTAAGCATCCTCACCAATCAGCGTGACGCGATCATTGCCGGGATAGCGGGCCAGGAAGCGCTCCTCCGTCCACTGACCATCCAGATTGGGCGAATAGCTCCAAAGCAGGTTATCAAGGCCACGCTCATTCATATAGTCCTGCAGCATATTCCAGAGGCTACGGAACTCCTCGTCAGAGCAGAGCTTCTGTCCCCACCAGAACCATGAGCCATTGTTCTCATGCCAGGGACGGAAGATAACGGGAACGGGCTTTCCATCCTTGTCTTTCAGTTCAGCGATGAAGTCAGCCACACGCTGCATCCATATCTGAAAACGCTCATACTGTGAACCTCCAGGCAATATATTCTTGACGACTGTCGAGTCGCTTACATCCCATGCTGACCCTTCAGGGAATCGTCCGCCTCTGTCGCCCGTTGTCAGGGGATTGCGTGGATGCCAGCTGAGTGTCACGATACCACCACGCTCATGATGAGCAATTAGTTCGTCGTGGATACGGGTGAAGGGTACGCTGTCCAGATTCTTGCTGTCGCCCATCTCGATACCGCCCAGGTCGAAGCCCATCACAGCAGGATAGTCGCCAACGGTAGCCAGCACGTCACTTCTGTTCAGTTCGGCACTATCACCCCGATAGGTCCCCATCCACGTCACACCATACATCGGGTCGTCCTGGTGCCCCATCATATAGCCTTTGCCTTGCAGGGTCTTCAGGCGCTCAGCCAATTGTTCACTCTGACTCTTCTCTACGACAGCCTTCTGGCCACAGGCAGCCATCATCATGGCTACACCTATTATATATATATAGTGCTTCATCCTTTTGAAACTATTTATTCGTAACTCCTAATTCCTTTTTCATCCATGCTTGCCATTCATCCCATTGTTCCTGATACCAGAAGTGGGCTGTCTGCTGATAGATGCTCAGCACTTTAGGACAGGTGAGCGTATTATAGGTGGCATAGGCTGTGGTGGGAGGCACCACGTCGTCATTATAGCCAAACGACACCCATGTAGGACACTTGATACGACGCACAAAATTCACCCCATCATAGTAGCGCGACGTCTCTATCTGCTTCTCCATATTCTTTCCTTTGTTCCAATAGAAATAATGTGGCCACCCGCAGGCGATACCTTTTAGCGAGGCGGTATGATCGCAGAGTGCAGGATGTACAGCAGCTACAAAGGTGATGCGAGAGTCGAGCGCTGCTGTAGCATACGAGAGGAAACCTCCCTGACTGGCTCCCGTCACACCCAGCGTCTTGCCATCCCATTCAGGCAGGGTGGCAATATAATCGACCGCACGGACACATCCTACGACTACCCGCTTGTAGTAGCTGTCGTCGCGATTATCCATGCCAAAGTTCCAATAGCAGTTCAAGGCACCATTCATCAGGTTATCATAGAAGGTCTGTGGCTGGGTGACATCCACACCATGTACACCTATCTCTAATATGATTGCCTGTGTAGGAGCAGTATAAGTATCACCAGAATAGGGACGGACACCAGCACCAGGTACTCTCAACAGAGCAGGATACTTGCCTGGCTTAGCAGGAACTGACAGGATACCATATGTACGCGAGCCCCAGCGGATATTCTGAAACGAAACCTGATAGACATTGACATCCTCGTTACTGCGATCAGCCAACAGCTCGCGCTGGGGCATCAACGATGTCCAGCGGGCCTCCTCAAGCGTCTTTCCCCAGAAAGCATCAAAATCCTTGGGTTCTATCGTTGTGGGCTGTAGCTTCTCCGGTGAGAATGCTGCCGTACATGCACCATCATAGTCTTTACCATTGACATGGGCCGTCACCTTCAAACGATAAAAGCCCGGCTTGGTCATTTTGCCTTTCCAGGTCATTGTGCCATCCTTTAGTACTACAGCATTTTTCCTGACCTCTGGATACATCTCCGGGCCTGCCTCGTAATCAACAGTTACATTATTAAGTAAGGTAGAAGAGCGCAACACGCTAACCTTGAACACAGCTGTCTGCCCTACCTCATAGTTCCAGTCCTGATGATCGGGAGTCACCATCACCTGGATATTGGTACCTTTAATCTGAGCAGATGCAGCTACGACTCCAAGGAGTGTCAGCATCAGAATGAACAGTCTGGTTTTTCTCATATCTATACTTGGTTCTTAGTTCCACGATGCAAAGATAACATATATTTCTGAAAACAATATGATACTTTTTTGCTTATATTCGATACTTCGCAAAAAAGTACTAAAAAAAGACAAAAAAAACTCTGAGACTTTCAAATTATTACTCTATCTTTGCATTCGAAAACTACAAAACTTGATAATACATCTTTACTATTAAACTAAATAAAAACTACGTATGAATCTCATTATCAGTAAGAGCACGCTACTGGCAGGACTTTGTACTATCGTCTTGTCAGGGTATTCGTCTCAGCTGTATGCTGGTGAAGGCACTTCGCCCTTACCAACTGTACAACAGGCGAAAAAAGTTACTGGTACCGTATCGGATGCCATGGGTCCCGTTATCGGTGCCAGTGTAGTGATTAAGGGAACGTCGAATGGTGTCGCCACCGATTTCGATGGTAACTTCTCGCTCAATGCCAGTCAGGGCCAGACTCTGGTGATTTCCTACATCGGATACATCACCAAAGAGGTTAAGATTGGCGCACAAGCCCACTATGACATCACCCTTGAGGAGGACAAGAAAGTTCTTGACGAGGTCGTTGTCGTTGGTTATGGTACCATGAAGAAGAGCGACATTTCAGGTGCATCTGTATCATTAGGCGAGGATGCACTTAAGGGATCAGTTATCACAAACCTTGACCAAGCCTTTGCTGGTCGTGCTGCAGGTGTTACTTCAATGGCCACCTCTGGTGCACCAGGTTCATCAATGTCTATCCGTGTTCGTGGTCAGGCTACCATCAATGCAGGCGCTGAGCCTTTGTATGTCATCGATGGTGTCATCTTCCAAAGCAGCGGACACTCGGCAAACGACTTTGGTGTTGACGGACTGGGTAACGGTTCTGTATCAACCATTTCTCCTCTTTCTACTATCAACCCAGCCGACATTGTCAGCATGGAGATTCTGAAAGATGCCTCTGCCACAGCTATCTATGGTGCCCAGGGTGCTAACGGTGTCGTCCTTATCACTACCAAGCGCGGTAAAGCTGGTGAGGCCAAGTTTACTTATGAGGGCCAGATGGCCTGGAGTCGTCAGACCAAGCGTCTTGACTTGATGAACTTACGCGAATTTGCAGATTTTTATAACGATTTTGTCAAAACCGGTTATCCACAGGAAGATGCCTACCACTCTGACATCTCTCTGCTTGGTAAGGGTACAAACTGGCAAGACGCCGTTTTCCAGACAGCATTCCAGCACAGCCATCAGGTTGCAGCACAAGGCGGTACAGACAACATCCAGTACTATGTCAGTGGTAACTTCATGAATCAGGAAGGAACCATCATCGGCTCCAATTTCAAGCGTTTCACCTTGCGTACCAATCTGGATGCACAACTGAAGCCTTGGCTGAAACTGGGTCTGAGTGTTACTTATGCCAACACTAAGGACGACTTGAAGTTGGCAGACGGTACCGAGGGTATCATATACTACTCGCTGATGTCTCTTCCTGACATGCCTATTTATAATATAGATGGTTCGTACGCAAGCGTCGTGCGCGAGAACTATACTATGAAGAATCCTATTGCCGTTGCTATGGCTAATGAAATCACCTTGAAAAGACAGAAACTTAGTGGTAACATCTTTGCAGAGGTTACACCTATTAAGAATTTGGTATGGCATACTGAGTTAGGTTATGACCTGAGTTATAATCGTGGTGAGAACTACGAGCCTATCATTCAGTTACCTACCACAGCACAAGGCAACCGCTCGCGTTGGTCAAAGAACAACAGCTCATTCTGGATGCTGAAGAACTACCTGACCTACAGTGGTAACTTTGGTCAGCACTACTACACCGCTATGCTCGGTCAAGAATGCTGGGAAAGCAAGTGGGACAATCTGTCGATACAAGGTAAGGACCTGACCAGTGACGACATCCACAATCCTTTTCTTGGAACAGCCACCTCTAAAGAGTTTAGTGACCAATACGACAGCTCGGCCATGGCATCGTTCTTCACTCGACTCACCTATAACTACGACAATCGCTACAATGCCACATATACCTATCGTTACGATGGTAGCTCGAACTTCGGTCCCAACAAGCGCTGGGCAGGATTCCACTCATTTGCAGTAGGTTGGCGCTTCTCAAACGAAAAGTTCATTCAGAAATTCACTGAAGGATGGCTCTCTAATGGTAAGCTGCGTATCGGATGGGGTCAGACTGGTAACTCTTCGATCGGTGGTTTCAAGTGGGGTGCAGCCACTTACAACGTAACGGCATACATGGGATCGGCCTTAACAGGTTTACGTCCTCGTAACATACCTAACCTCGACATTCACTGGGAGAAACAGGAGCAGACCAACATCGGTTTAGACCTTGGTTTCCTGAACGACCGTATCAGCATCACTCTTGACTGGTATAATAAGGAGTCAAAGGACATGCTGATGGAGTTGCAGACACCTACCTACATGGGTACACAAGGTAACTATAACTCAAAGATTGACGCCCCATGGGGTAACTATGGTCACATCCGTAATACTGGTTTTGAGTTGACTATCAAGGGACGTCCTATCCAGAACAAGGATTTCACTTGGGAGTCAGAGATACAGGCATCATGGAACAAGAACAAGCTCGTAGCACTCGATGGAACTGCCCAGGCAGCCATTTGGGGATATGGTCAGTGGGGAGATATTGTCAGCAAGTCTTCTGTAGGAGAAAGCCTCTTCAATTTCTATGGTTATGAGACTGAGGGCGTCTACAAGGACTGGGATGATTTGCAGAACTCACCAAAACCCAAATGGAGTACGCCTTCTGATGGCAAGTATGTTCGAACCAGCACTGTATTCATAGGTGATATCAAGTTCAAAGATCAAAACGACGATGGTGTCATTGATGAGAACGACCGCACCAATCTGGGCTCACCATTCCCAAAGATGACATTTGGTTTTAACAACACCTTTACTTATAAAAACTTTGACCTGAACATCTTCATCAATGGTTCAATAGGTAACAAAGTACTCAACTATAACGCCATCTCATTATCAAGCATGAAGAGTGCATGGAGTAATCAGTTGACAGATGTCAACAACCGTGCCCGTTTAGTCCCCATTGATCCAACCAAAGACTACTCTGCAGGTGTATCCACCATAGGAGGACTAGTGGTTTACAACTGGTATGATGATGTAGCCAATGTCAAGGTAGAAAACGCTGATACTAGTACTCCTCGTGCCGTCATCGGTGATCCTAACGACAATGACATCATGAGCGACCGCTATATTGAAGACGGTAGCTATGTGCGTATCAAGAACATCTCGCTGGGATATACCTTCCCCAAGAAACTTATCAAGCGTTTCAAACTGGAGAATCTTCGTGTATATGCCAACATACAGAACCTCTACACCTTCACCAAATACTCAGGATATGATCCCGAAGTAGGTGCAAGCACTCAGAATGTGAATGTCTACGGATGCGACAATGGCCGCTATCCCTCACCGACAACCTATTCTTTTGGTCTCAATCTTGCATTCTAATAACATTATAAGATCATGATTATGAACACTAAATATTTCAAATATGCGGTATTAGCCCTTACACTGGGTGTCACGACGACCTCCTGTAAGGATTTCCTTGACCGCCCCGATGAGGACACCCCTTCGATGTCCAACTATTACCACAATGACATGGAAGTTCAGAATGGCGTCCTGTCACTCTATAGTTCCGTTTGGAACGACTTCGTCAGCAGAGGTTATTACAAAGTCGGCGACATTCTTTCTGGCAACGTTTATTCTGGAGGTAGTCCTTATATGACATTCACCGTCAATGGTAGTGACGAGGACATCAAGTCATCATCACAGAGCCTTTGGGCTGCCAATGCACACGCCAACACCATTTATATGTATCTGAAAGACGCTACATGCTCTGAAGCTGCTCGCAATGCTGCCATGGGTGAGTGTCTGGCATGGAAGGCTATGGCATATTTTTATCTGGTACGTATGTTTGGCAATGTCCCCATTGTCCACGATAATACGGCAGATGTTGCATCAAACACATATAATGACAAACCGCTGGTCATGAAATCAGATGTCTATGAGTATATTGTCATGACACTGGAGAAAGCCATTGAGCTGCTTCCTGAACAAAATGGAACAGGACGTATCGACAAGTGGGGTGCAAAAGGTTTGTTGGCTAAAGTTTATCTGACAAAGAGCGGTGTCAACGCTGGCGGTGACGGCGAACGCAATGCTGAAGATTTAGCAAAGGCTGCAGAATTGGCCAAAGATGTGATAAAGAATAGTGGTAAGGCATTGATGCCCAACTATGCCGACATCTTCATCGGTACCAACAACTGCTGTGCTGAAAGTCTTATTGGATGGCGATGGAATTGTAACCCTGACATCTACACCTGTGCCAATCCACTCGGTTCTGAGCTGATTATGGACGGTTTCACCGGCTCATATTCATGGGGCGGCTGGACTTCCCCAAGTGCCGACTTGCTCGCAGCCTTCGATGTTGACCCCTTTACCAATCCCAGCCAGCGCATCAACATAGACGCTCGACGTAAAGCATCCTTTATGATGGCTGGCGATGTTTACAGCTATTTCTGGCGTGACAAGACCTACAACAATGAGATCAATGGTCGCGGCAATGGTTTCGACTATCTGCAGTTCCTGTATGATGACGACTATTATTGCGACGACAACTATGCTGGCATCAAGAAGCAGGGATTGCAATCCATGAGCGGTGCCAACATTGCCAAGCACCAGTATGGTAACATCAAGGATCACGAGACGATGTTTGGACAAACACCTTCGCAACAACGTTCTAGCATGTCAACCCATGTGCTGCGCTTAGCAGACGTGTACTTGGTATATGCAGAAGCCATGATTCAGGGCAAAGACAAAACCTCGTCAACATCTGATGCCGATGCCATTGATGCATTCTATCAGGTACGCCACCGTTCTGTTCCAAGCTATTCGAAGCCTGCCAGCATCACATTGGAGGATGTTTTGAAAGAGCGTCGTCTGGAACTGGCCTTCGAGGGTGACTATTGGTATGATATTGTTCGTCTTTCATACTATAATATAGCATGGGCCAAGGAGATTATCGCTAACCAAATGCGAGGCTACTATAACAAGCCCAATGAGTCGTTACCCGAACTTTACAAGAACTACTGGAAGACAAAGGGTGCCAGCTGGACTGGAACCATTACTCCCAAGAGTAAGATGAAGGACTATATCACAACAGACTTTACAATCAATGTAAACGATAAGATGTTTACACTGCCTATGCCTACTGAGGATGCAGAATACAATCCGATGTTGCTTCAGGATCCTGTACACGTAGATGTACGTTCTACTTATAGCTATTAATCAAAAGTACCGAATGATTATGAAAACAAGAAGATATTTCAATTGGCTGTTGGTCGCAATACTGGCCGTTTCCAGCTTTACCGTGATATCGTGTAAAGACCAGCCTGACAAATACGAGGTAGCCGACGGCATCCCTACCGTCTACTATGTGCGTTCTCCATATTTATCACAGAAAGACTCATTGCTGACAGGTGCCTACATGGGTAATACCGTCTGTCTGGTGGGTGATAATCTGCGCAGCATTGTGGAGTTGTACTTCAATGACCAAAAAGTTGTGTTGAACACCAGTTTCATCACTGACAACACCCTCTTGTGTGATGTTCCTAATGAGTTGCCTGACAACCCCACAGACAAGATTTATATGAAGACTAACTCTGGTGAGGTCGTTACCTACGACTTTGAGGTACTTATTCCCTCGGCAAAAGTCAACAGCATGAGTAATGAGTGGGCTGTGGCTGGCGAGGAGGCCACCATCTATGGTGACTATTTCCTCAGCTACGATAGCGACCCGCTGACTATCACGATGCCGGGAGGTATTGCTGTTACCGATATCAAGAGTATCCAGAAGGAATCGGTCACGTTTGTCATCCCTGAGGGCGTCACTGAGTCTGGCAAAATTACAGTAGCCACCAAGTATGGTAAGAGCGAATCGAAGTTCTACTACCGCGACCATCGTGGCATGATTCTTGACTGGGACGGCACGTATGGTATGGCACAGGCCAATGGATGGCGTACAGGTGCCGGTCTGAAGGTCAATGACGGTACTGGCGTTGATGGGGCATTCATCCGTTTCCATGGTACTACAACTGCTGATGGATGGGGCCTTGGTGAAGATGACTGGTGCTTTAACTTCTGGCCCTCTGCCACAGAACCTGCTATCAGCGAGATGAGTGGTTGCTCGGACATCATTGAGAAATACGATCTCACACAGTTAGCCATCAAGTTTGAGTATCGCATACCTGCTGACCAGAACTGGACGTCATCAGCCTTGCAGGTTATGCTGACCAAAGCTTCGACGACAGGTACCAACAGTTATTGTTGGGATGCAACACATCCTCGTTCTATCTGGTCGCCCTATGCTTCCAGCGGTGCATACGATACCGATGGTCAGTGGCGTACTGTTTCCATTCCTCTCTCCACATTTAACAAGACACATGACGGCAGTTTGTGCGCAACAGAGTTTACCGCCGACTTCCTGGGAGGTCTGACCTTCTACTTCATGGGTGGTCCGGCAGGCGAAGCCAGTGAGTTGCAGATGGACGTTGACAATATTCGTATTGCGCCTACTGAGTAATCAAACTAATAAAAGGACTAAGTTATGAAAAAGATTCATTATATATTCACTCTGTTGGTGGTAGCCCTTGCCGGGCTATCGCTGACAGCCTGCTCCAACGATGATTTGAGCACTAACCAGTATAGCGATGGCGTGGCTCTTGGAGCATTCGGACCAAGTCCCGTATTACGTGGCGGTACGCTGTTCTTCTATGGCAGCAACCTCGACCAGGTCAAGGAGATTATCCTTCCTGGCCAGACATCGCCCGTCACCGATATCACCGTCCTTGAGAGCGGTACACACAGCAAGATTTCTATCACCGTTCCTGCTGAGGGCGGTACCGAGGGAAAGGTGACGCTGAAGACTGCCACTGGTCAGGAACTGGTATCAGCCTCTAAGCTTACCTTCCGCGAGGATATCTCTATCAGCAAGGTCTATATCGGCACTGAGGGCAACCTCAATGGTGAGGTAGGCAGTGTGCTGACTATCGAAGGTGACTACTTGAACCTGATGTGGGGTGTTATCTTCAATGGTGGCTATACTGTTACCGACCTGATAGAGCATACACGCTACAAGATGTCTGTCAAGATTCCAAGGGAGGCTGCCAGCGGTAAGATTATCCTCACCAACCTGGCCGAGTTGCCCACCGAACTGGAAGCCAACGATGAGATTACCATCAAGCTGCCTGAGGTGCCCACACCTGTTGCTGCCAACCAGAAAGCAGGAAGTACCATGACTATCACGGGTATTGCTCTCGACCAGATTCAGACCGTTCAGCTGGCTGGAGGTATCACCATTGCTGAGGAGGACATCACTCGCGCTGCTGACGGCACATCACTCTCGTTTGCTATTCCCGCTGCTGCCAAGGATGGCGACATCACACTCGTCACCTACTCTGGCCAGAAGATTGCAGCTGGTACACTGACCACTGTTGTTCCTTCAGGATTGGCAGTCGTAGGCAGCGTTAAGAATGGTCTCGCCATGACTGTCACCGGTACCGATATGGACCTTGTGAAGAGCGTATCGTTTGCCAATGCCGGTGCTTACGACGGCAACCTTGACGTAGCCGCTGACAAGGTGATTATTGCCAAGGTTCCCGAGAAGGCTCAGGATGGCAACCTCACCCTGACGATGGAGAATGGCAAGGAGGTCACCGTCGCCTACACACTGGTGAAGCCAACTGTTACCAGTGCCGATCCCGCCAGCATCACAGCTGGTCAAGAAACGGTCATCTACGGTACCAACCTCGATCTCGTAGCTGCTATTGCCTTCCCAGGTGATGCTGAACAGATTGTCGAGGCCAAGGACTTCACTGCTCAGGAGGCTGACGGCATCCAGCTGACGGTTCCCGCTGCTGCTGCAGGTTCTGGTTTCAAGCTAAAGCTGAAGAACGATACTGAAGTGGCCATCTCAGGTATCCTGACTATCAAGCCCGCCAGCGACCCCGCCATCTCTGAGGCTCCAGCCAAGGCTGTTGCCGGTGATGAAATTACTGTCAAGGGTAAGAACTTCAACAACCTTGCCAACCTGTATATCGGTACTTACAAGGTGACGCGCTACACTTCAAAGAGCAATACCGAGATTACCTTCAAGGTTCCTGAGGCTCCCGCAGGCGACTACAAGTTTGTATTGGAAGACTACGACGGCAACAAGTTCGATGGTCCGGCATTCAGCATCGTTCCTGCTGAGGTTACACTATGGGAAGGTGAGCAGGATCTGGGAGCATGGAGTATTAATTTTGAAGTCAAGCCTAACGATATATTCAAAAAGGCTGGAGCAAAAGCCGGCCAAGTAGTACGTTTCTATGGAAAGAAGACAGCTGACTGGTGGCAATTCCAGCTATTTGACGGCCATTGGGGAAAGATGGATGTTCCAGGTTGGAATGGTGACGATGGAAGTAGAAACAACGTCAATGCGGGATCTTCAAGCTTGTACACCGCTGATGGTAATGACATCGTTATTCCCATGACACTCAATGAGAGTATAGCTAACCATCTTGTTAACGATATAGATTGGGGCTATAGCTGTATTGTACAGGGTGAAAGCTTCATCTTTACAAAGATTACTATAGAGTAAATTCCTATTTCTATCAAGAGGCGCACCACAGTGTGCGCCTCTTTTTTCTCTCATTGTTTGGCTATTTGCAAAATAAATCGTATTTTTGCAGTCAGCAAATTATAATACGACATCATTATGAAACGATTATTACTACTCATGGCAGTTGTCTGCACTACGCTGGTGACACAGGCTCAGGGCAAGTCGTTGTTCATCACCTTCAACAACGGTAGCAAGGCCGAGTTTGCGATGGC